>Ga0302196_10000325_pt1 | contig 47535 bp, 46 predicted proteins | sample II_Bog_N1_3_FD_198794 | JGI IMG/M metagenome (GOLD analysis project Ga0302196, IMG submission 198794) | Peat permafrost microbial communities from Stordalen Mire near Abisko, Sweden - II_Bog_N1_3 | ecosystem: Environmental > Terrestrial > Soil > Wetlands > Peat | place: Sweden: Abisko... | reverse complement strand
GGTGGACTCCGACCGGCCGACCATGGGGGCCTCCTCGGTGTGCACCCGCAACTGGCCCCCGGGCCCGGCGAGGTCCATCGAGGCGTTGGCCAGCCGTCGCGAGTACTCGGTGGTGAACAGCTTGTACTCCGACGCCTCCGAGGTCGGGGGCGACCCGCCGGCGTGGGCGGCGGCCACGAACTTGAGGCCGAGCACGCGGGCGACCTCGGCCTCGGTGTGCAGGTGGGCGACCTGCGACCGCACCTGGGCGTCGTCCTTCATCGGCTCACCGTCCCGGGTGGCGCCCTTGACGTACTCGGTCAGCAGGCTCAGGCGCTGGGCGGTGGGCGAGTAGGTGAACAGGGTGAACCGCTCGAGGTCGAGCGCCTCCGAGATGTACTGGAAGCCGCGGTTGAGCTCGCCCACCACGTAGTCGTCGGACACCCAGACGTCGTCGAGGTAGACCTCGTTGGTCCGCTCGTCGCCCATGGTCCAGATGGCCTTGACCGTGATCCCCGGATGGTCCATCGGCACCAGGAACAGGGTGATGCCGTTGTGCTTCGGGGCGTCGGGGTCGGTCCGGGCGCCCACCCAGTACCAGTCGGCGAAGTGCGCCGAGGTGGTCCACGTCTTCTGCCCGTTGAGGCGCCAGCCGTCGCCGTCACGGGTGGCCTTGAGCTGCATCGACGCCGCGTCGGACCCGGCGTTGGGCTCGGAGTAGCCGACGGCGAACTCCACCTCGTTCTTCAGGATCTTGGGCAGGAACTCGGCCTTCAGCTTCTCGCTGCCGTGGCTGATGATGGTCTTGCCGATGATGCCGACGCCCTTTCCGATCTGGGGACCGCCCCGGGCGGCCAGCGCCTCGTTGAGGAGGTACTCGTAGACGCCGTCCCCGTCCTGGCCGCCGTACTCCTTGGGCCAGGTGATCCCCAGCCAGCCCTTCTCCCCCAGCTTGGCCATGAACTTGCGCCGCAGCGGGGTGTCCACGATCTGGGCCATGTTCTCCCGGGTGACGTCGAAGACCTCGGGGTCGTAGTTGTCGTCCAGGAACTGCTCGACGTCCTTGACGAATTCGAGCTGCTCGGGGGTGAACTCGAAGTCCATGGTCGAAGCCTCCATCCTCAGCGGTGCGGCCCGTGCCGCAGTGGTTATCTGACTGACCGTCAGATACTGTGGACATCATAGGATGACGGGGCAGAAGTTGCCACCGCCCGCCCGGCGGCCGGCACCCGGTGCGACGGCGCCACTGCGCCCGGGCCGGCACCACGACGGGCACCACGACGAAGGGACCAGGACCATCATGCAGCAGGCGAGTTCGACCGGGGTGCGGCCATGACCAGGGGCGTCGTCAGCATCGCCGGCTACGTCCCGTACCGCCGGCTGCGCCGCGCCGACGTGGCCGCCGTGTTCGGCAGCGGCGGCGGCAAGGGCGCCCGTTCGGTGGCCTCCCACGACGAGGACACCACGACCATGGGCGTCGAGGCCGCCCGGCTGGCCCTGCGGTCGGCGCGGGGCGCAGCGCCGTCCGCCGTCTGGTTCGCCACCGCCACCCCCGCGTACCTCGACAAGACGAACGCCGCCACCCTGCACGCCGCCCTGCGCCAGCCGGCGGACGTCGCCGCCTTCGATTTCGGCGGGGCGCTGCGCTCGGGGCCCGGTGCGCTCCGCACCGCCCTGGGGGCGGCCGGCACGGGAACCACGCTGGTCGTGGTGTCCGACCTGCGCGACGGGCTGCCCACGTCGGCCGACGAGTCGGCCGGCGGCGACGGGGCCGCCGCCGTTCTGGTCGGCGACGACGCCCCGGGCACGCCGGTGATCGCCGAGTACCTGGGCGGGGCGTCGCTCACCGACGAATTCCTCGACCGCTGGCGCACCGCGGGCGACCGGCGGTCCCGGACGTGGGAGGAGCGCTTCGGCGAGACCCGCTACGTCCCGCTCGGAGCGGAGGCGTGGCAGGCCGGCCTGAAGGCGGCCGGGGTGACCGCCGACCAGGTCGACCGGGTCGTGGTCACCGGCATGCACGGGCGGGCGGCCAAGGCGGTCGGGCGTGCCCTGGGCGTGCGCGACGGGGTGTTGGCGGACGACCTGTCCCTGACGGTCGGCCAGACCGGGGCGGCCCATGCCGGCCTGGTGCTGTCCGCACTGCTGGAGCAGTCCGCACCCGGTGAGGTCGTGGCCGTCGTGTCCCTGGCCGACGGGGCGGACGTGCTCGTGTTCCGGACCACTCCGGCGCTGGCCGCCTGGTCGGCCGCCGACCCGGTGGCCGCCCAGGTGGCCGCCGGCGCCGACCTCCCCTACGGCAAGTTCCTCACCTGGCGCGGCATGGTGACCCCCGAGCCGCCGCGCCGGCCCGAGCCGAACCGGGTGTCGGCCTCGGCCGCATGGCGCAACGAGGAGTGGAAGTTCGGTTTCGTGGGCAGCCAGGACCGGTCGTCGGGTGCGGTGCACCTCCCGCCGTCCCGGGTGTCGATGACCGGCGGTGCGGTCGACGACATGGTCCCGATCGACCGGGCCGACGCCGAGGCGACCATCGCCACCTACACCATCGACCGTCTGGCCTACTCGCCCAGCCCGCCCATCGTGTTCGCCGTCCTCGACTTCGAGGGCGGCGGGCGGTTCCCCGTGGAGCTGACCGACGTCGACCCGGACACCGTCGACATCGGCGACCGGGTCACCATGACGTTCCGCAAGCTGTTCACCGCGGACGGCATCCACGACTACTTCTGGAAGGCCAAGCCGGTCCGGACCACTGCGGCCACCACGACCGACTGACGACCACGGACCGGCGGCCGGCGCCGACGGGCCAGCACGCAGGACGCACACAGGACACGCAGTACAGAGCGCAAGGAGACACATGGCTTCGCACGGGATCAAGGACCGGGTGGCGATCGTCGGGATGGGGTGCACGCGGTTCGCCGAGCACTGGGACAAGAGCCTCGACGACCTCATCGTCGACGCCGCCGAGGAGACGTTCGGCTCGGCCGGACTCACCAAGGACGACATCGACGCCTACTGGTTCGGCACCGCCCAGTCGGGTATGAGCGGCATCACGCTGGCCCGACCGCTGCAGCTGCAGAACAAGCCGGTCACCCGGGTGGAGAACTACTGCACCACCGGGTCCGAGGCACTGCGTGCCGCCGCCTATGCCGTCGCCTCCGGTGCCTATGACGTGGCCATGGCCGTCGGTGCCGAGAAGGTCAAGGACTCCGGCTACCAGGGCCTCAACGCCTTCCCCATCCCGAACGACGGCACGGCCCGGACGCTGACGGCCGCCGCCATGTTCTCCATGGTCGCCCCCGCCTACGGCAAGAAGTACGGGGTCGGCGAGGACGAGCTGACCGAGGTGCTGGCCCGCATCTCGTGGAAGAACCACCAGAACGGCGCACGCAACCCCCGGGCCCAGTTCCGCAAGGAGGTCTCCACCGAGACGATCTGCGCGTCGCCCCGGGTCGCCGGTCGGCTCGGCGTCTTCGACTGCGCCGGCGTGGCCGACGGTGCCGCCGCCGCCATCGTGGTCCGGGCCGAGGACGCCCACCGCTACACGGACAAGCCCCTCTACATCAAGGCGCTGTCGTTCGCCGCGGGCAGCGGGTCCGGCCTCATCGACCCCGAGTACGACTACACCTGGTTCCCCGAGTGCGCGGCGGCCGCCCAGGACGCCTATGCGCAGGCCGGGATCACCGACCCCCTGCACGAGCTGGCCATGGCCGAGGTCCACGACTGCTTCACGCCGACGGAGCTGGTGCTGATGGAAGACCTGGGCTTCGCCCCCCGGGGCACGGCGTGGAAGGAGGTGCTCGCCGGGACCTACGACCGCACCGGGCCCCTGCCCATCAACCCCGACGGCGGCCTGAAGAGCTTCGGTCACCCGGTCGGCGCGTCGGGGTTGCGCATGTTCTTCGAGACCTGGCTCCAGCTGCGGGGCGAGGCCACACCGGAGCGTCAGATCGAGACGGACCGGACGCTGGCCCTCACCCACAACCTGGGCGGGTACCCGGGCGAGATGGTGTCCTTCGTCTCCGTGGTCGGCACCGAGCTGGGCTGACCGGACCGCCGGCCGTCGCCGACGGGGCCGGACCTATCGGACGCCCCGCCGCACCTCCTCCGGGCCGGCCGGACCGTCCCGCTCCTCGGCGTGGCGCAGGTAGTTCCCGAGCAGCACCACCATGAGGCCGGCCATGATCAGGGCCAGGCCGACGCCCACCACCTCCTGGCGCCAGGCCGGGCGGACGCCGAGGCCGGCGAGGGCGAGCAGGGCGCCCGCCGCCACGACGGCCCGTCCCACGACCAGCACGGCCCGTCCGGCCTGCGGCGGCCCGCCGCTCCGGCCCCGGTCGTCAGGGCCGTCGTCCACCGGAGGCCCGGCTCAGTCGGGCGTGCCCGTGGCGGCGCGGCGGCCGAAGCGCACCAGGAATCCGGCCTTGCCCAACGGCACCTTCTCCCGGACCTCCATGCCGGTCCGGGCGGCGAGTTCGTCGTACCCCTCCACCGGGTAGGGGTGGACGGCGACCCCCCGCATGCCGTAGCGGAGCTTGCGCAGGTCCGTCCGCAGACCGGGCGACGGAAACGAGGCGATGGCCTGATCGGCGGCTCGGGCCATCCGCCCCAGCAGTGCGGCCGGGTCGGCCACGTAGTCGAAGACGCCCAGGGCCACGGCGACGTCATAGGCGTCGACGTCCTCCAGGTCCTCCCATCCCTCCTGGCGCACGGTGACCAGGTCCGGGAACGAGGCCGCCTGGGCCGTGGCCAGGGCCACCATGTTGTCCGCCGGCTCGATGCCGGTGACCTCGATGCCCTGTCCGGCCAGCGGGGCGAAGAGCGGGCCGCTGCCGCACCCGATGTCGAGGACGCGGCGTGCGGACGCCGCCGCGCACATGGCCACCGTCCCGCTCAGCCGGTCGAACATGGGCCCCCGGCCGAGGGCCCGGGCCACCGGCTCACTGGCGTAGAACGAGGAGAAGCGTCGCGCCCGCTGGTGGAAGTACGTCTGGAAGTCACCGTTCGACATCGAAACACGCCTTACTGCCATACCGGCTGAGGAGGGTGGAGAACGCCCGGTCGACCCGGCCGCGGCCCAGGAGCTGCTTGGCCGCGGTGAGCGACCGTATCTCGTTCAGGCCCGGGAGCGTCGCCCCGAAATCATACGAATGATAATACAGAACTGCTACTTCGTTAGTTCGGCCGACTGCGACGGCCACCGCCGCGGTCGGCAGGAGGCGCTGGTAGCTGCCACCACCGAGGGGGAACCCGTGGAACGACAGCACCGGCAGCTCGCGCACGGGCGACCGTTCGCCGAGCCGGTGGGTGTCGGACACGTACTCGAACCCCGCTTCGGCGATGGCGTCCCGGAACCCGTCCAGACCCATCGAGGCCGGCCGGTCGAAGCGCGGCGACCGGAAGCCCCGGACCGGGACCTGGAACTGGTCCTCCAGGACGCCCCGGCCGGCACGGAGCCACTCGACCAGTGCGGTCCTCGTCTCGGGGAGCCGGCCGTGATCGGGCCCGTGGCTGGCGATCTCGTGCCCGGACGCGGCCAGGGCGGCGAGTTCGTCGGCGACAGTGTCGGCGTAGTTGCCGACCACGAAGAGGGTCACCCGGGGCGACCCCCCGGCCGTGGCCAGGTGCGCGGACAGGCCGTCCAGACCGCTGCGGGCCCCGGCCGGCTTCGGCATCGGGTCACCGAGGACCTCCATCCCGTCGTACCAGTCCTCCACGTCCACCGACAGGCAGACCTCGGGCGTCATGGCGCACCCCGCGCCGGTACCGGGTCACGCCCGTCGAACGTCGCCGCGTAGAACGCCTGCAGGCGCTCGACGACCCGGTCCTCCGAGAACTCGGCGACGATCCGCTCGCGGCACAGCTTCCCGAGCTCGTCGCACCGGTCGGGATCGTCGAGCAGGTCCCCGAGCACCACACCCAGGGCGGCGACGTCACCGCGCGGAGCCAGCAGGCCGAGTCCCGGGTCGATCACCTCGCGCACCCCCCGGATGTCATAGGCCACCACCGGTCGTCCCGTGGCCGCCGCCTCCATGGCGGCGCGGGGGATGCCCTCGCGGTAGGAGGGTAGGACCACCACGGTGGCCGAGGCGAGGTACGGCCGGACGTCGGCCACCTCCCCGATGAACGTGACGGTGCCCGAGGCGGCGGCCGTGGCCACCTCCTCCTCGGACAGCGCATCGCTCTGGTCGTGCTCGAACGGTCCGACGTGGACGAAGTCGACCTTGGCGGCCAGCCGTCGGGCCAGCTCCAGGAAGTCGCCGCAGCCCTTCTCACGGACCAGCCGGCTCACCATCACGACCACCGGCCGGTCGCCCGTGAGGGCCGGCTCGACCGGGGTCAGGAAGCGGTCCAGCACGATGCCGTTGCCCAGGTAGCGCAGCTTGGCACCCGGGCAGATGTGGACACGGGGCAGGACGTGCTCGTCCTCGCGGCTCTGGACCAGGACGCTGGTCGCCCAGGAGCAGCACCAGCGCTCGAAGCACCAGCCGAGCACGTTGGCCAACCTGCCGTTGCCGGCGAAGTAGAGCGCCCCGTGGATCGTGTAGACCGACGGACTCCCGGCCAGCCGGGCGGCGGGCAGCCCCAGGAAGGACGCCTTGGGGGTGTGCGTCTGCACCACGTCGAACCGCTCACGGCGGAAGTAGCGCCACAGACGGACCACCGAGCGGACGTCGGACAGGGCGAACTCCCGACGGATGGGGATCACCTCGACGTGGACCCCGTCGACCGGGTCGTCGTAGCGGTCGCCGGACACGACCGTCCAGTCCATCTCCGGGAGCGAGCGGAGCTGGTTGGCCAGGAGCACGCGGGCGGTAAGGGACGTGGTCACGACCCGACAGCCGCGTCGCCGCGGCCGACGTGCACCCTCCGCACCGTTCACCGACACCATGGAATCGCGCTCCCCCGTCGTCCCCACGGGCACCGGTGCCTCGGGGGACCCATTCCGGACGACAGCCGACGGCGCCGCTCCGGAGGGTCCACGATACCGCCGGTTGTCCACGTGACGCCACGCCTGGTGCCCGGGACCACGCCACGCCCGATGCCCGGGATCACGCCGTGCCCGGTGCCCGGGATCACGCCGTGCCCGGTGCCCGGGATCAGACGTCGGGCATCCACCGTTCCAGCCAGGCCTGCAGCGCCAGCACGATCCACAGCTCGTAGGCCAGGTCGCGCCGACCGTGCAGGTGCAGGTCCCAGGCCCGCCGGATGGGCCCGGGGTCGAGCAGACCCTGGCGCCGCAGCCGGCCCTCGTCGAGCAGGGACTCCGCCCAGGGCCGGAGCGGCCCGCGCAGCATCGGGCCGATGGGGAACCCGAACCCCATCTTCGGCCGCTCGATCAGCTCGGCGGGGACGTGACGGTAGAGCACCTGGCGCAGGATCCACTTGGTGGTCCCCTCGTGGAGCTTGGCCGACAGGGGCAGCCGCCAGGCGAGGTCGAACACCCCCCGATCGAGGAAGGGGACCCGCGACTCCAACGACGTGGCCATCGCCGCACGGTCCAGCTTGGTGAGGATGTCGTCGGGCAGGTACCCGGTCGTGTCCAGCCACATCATCTGCTCGGTGATGCCCCCGAGCTCGGGCCACTCCGCCGGCCGCGACGCCACCGAGGCGTTGGCCCCGGCCCCGATCACCAGGGACTCGGCGTCGTCCCACAGCGACACGAGCGCCAGGTAGGCGTCTTCCGGCCCCGACGAGGACAGGACCTTGGCGAACTTGCTCACCTTGTAGGTGGGGTTGCGGACCTGCAGCCGGCCGGGGAGGAACTCGCTGGCCCGGGCGATGCCGTCGATCAGGCCCGGCGGGATCGCCTGGAGGGCGGAGCCGGCCGCCCGGCGCACGCCGTCGGGCAGCGGTGCGGCCCGGGTCCAGAGCCGCTCGAGCCACGCGTGCCGGTTGTACCCGGCGAACAGCTCGTCGCCCCCGTCGCCCGACAGCGCCACCGTCACCTGGGTCCGGGCCAGCCTGCTCACCAGGTGCATGGGGATGGCCGACACGTCGCCGAAGGGCTCGTCCCAGATGTCCGGGAGCTGCGGGACGATGTCGAGCGCCGCCTCGTCACTGACCTGGAGCGGGGTGTGGTCGGTCCCGAGGTGGGCGGCCACGGCGGCCGCGTCGGCCGATTCGTCGAAGGCCCGGTTGGCGAAGCCGATGGTGAAGGTCGACACGGTGCGACTGCTGTGCCGCTGCATCAGCGCGACCACGGCACTCGAGTCGATCCCGCCGGACAGGAACGCCCCGACCGGCACGTCGGCCTCCATCCGGGCCGCCACCGACGCGCCCAGTGCCTCCTCCAGCAGGTCCGCCATGTGGTCGGAAGACCCCTCGACGGGCCGGCTGCGGGCCAGTTCGATGGCCCGGCGTGCCGACCAGTAGGTCACGGGAACGGGCAGCACCCCCGCACGGGCCCCCTGCCCCACCTCGACGCGCTGTCCGGGGAGGAGCTTGGCCACGCCGCGGTAGATCGTGTGGGGAGCCGGGATGCAGTTGTGCCTCAGGTAGAGCGCCACCGCGTCACGGTCGATCTCGGGCACGTAGCCCGGGACGCGTCGGAGCGCCTTGAGCTCCGAGGCGAACGCCAGCCGGGTCCCGATCCAGCCGTAGTAGAGGGGCTTTTCGCCGAAGCGGTCCCGGACCAGGTGCAGGGTGCGGTCCTGGCGGTCCCACAGGGCGAGGGCGAACATCCCCTCGGCGGCGTCGAGCGCGGCGTCGAGTCCCCACCGCGCCACCGCTTCGAGCAGGACCTCGGTGTCCGACCCGCCGCGGAACGCCGCACCCTCTCGCTCGAGGCGGCCCCGCAGCGCGGGGAAGTTGTAGACCTCGCCGTTGTAGGCGATCACCCACCGGCCGTCGGCCGAGACCATGGGCTGGGCCCCCTCGGCCCCGAGCTCGACCACGGCGAGCCTCCGGTGCCCGAAGGCGATGCCGTGTTCGGGGTCCGACCACCGGCCCCCGGCGTCGGGACCGCGGTGGACGAGGGTCGCCGTCATGGCCGACACCACCGCGTCGAATTCCCCGGGGGAGGTCTGGCGGCCGGGATCGAACAGCCCGGTGATACCGCACACGTCGTCAGCCGTCCCGACGGGTCGGGCCCGTGGTCGTCGGTCGGGAGCAAGTCGCTCCAGCGCCTCCGGGCTCGATCACCCCGGCATCATCAGGCCTGACGGAAAGCCTGTCAAGGTACGTCGACGGGACCGACGTCCGCTGCCGTACCGATCGCGCCGGACCCGGCACCGGACGGCGTGCCCGGTCCGTGAGCCGGGTCCCGGGCTGTACCCTTGGCCCGTGGACGAGGGCCCGACCGGTCAGGCAGGTGCGGGCCGCCCACGCCTGCGCGTCCTCCTGGTCATCAAGGGCCTGGGGTTCGGCGGGGCCGAGCGCCTGCTCATGGAGACCGCGGCGGCCGGCGACCGGGACGGCTTCGCCTACGAGGTCGCCTACGTGCTCGCCGGGGCCGACGGACTCGCCGGCGCCATCGGGGACCGCGGCATCCCGGTCCACGGCCTCGGTGCCGCACGCAGCGCCGACCTGCGGTGGCTCGGCCGTCTGCGGGCCCTGGTCCGGGAGCGGCAGTTCGACGTCGTGCACTTCCACCTCCCCTACACCGCGGCACTCGGACGCTTGGCCGTGGCCACGCTGCCGGGCGCCGGGCGCCCCGCTGTCGTCTACACCGAGCACAGCCTGTGGAACAAGGCCGCGGTCATCACCAAGGCCATCAACCGGGCCGGGGTCGGCCGCGACCAGTCCCTCATCGTGGTGTCCCAGGCCGCCCACGACGCGCTCCCGCCGGCACTGCGCGTCCGGGCCCGTGTCATCGTGCACGGGGTCAGCCGGGTCCAGGCTGACGAGCTCACCGCCCGTCGGGACGACATCCGGCGCCAGGTCCGGACCGAGCTCGACCTACCGGACACCGACACCCTGGTGCTGACGGTGGCGAACTTCCGCCCCGAGAAGGGCTACGACGTCCTCCTCGACGCCGCCCGCCTCCTGCTCGACCGCGGGGTGCCGATCCGGGTGGTCGCCGTCGGGGGCGGTCCGATCGAGGAGGAGGTGCGGGCCCGGCACCGGGCCCTCCACCTCGGCCACCACGTGCAGCTCCTCGGCCAGCGCGACGACGTGCTCCGGCTGATGGCCGGGTCCGATGCGTTCGTGCTCGCCTCCCACCAGGAGGGGCTACCGGTGTCGCTCATGGAGGCCACCAGCATGGGGATGCCCATCGTGGCCACCTCGGTGGGCGGGGTGCCCCAGGTCGTGACCGACGGGGTCGAGGGCCTGATCGTGCCCCCGGGCGACCCGCAGCGGCTGGCCGACGCCGTCCAGCGGCTGGTGACCGATCCGGAGCTGCGCGAGCGCCTCGGACGGGCATCGCGGCAGAAGAGCGCCATGTTCGACGTGACCGGCGCCAGCCGAGAGATCGAGGGGATCTACCGGGACATCACCGCGGACCGGTAGCACCCCGTCCCGCCGGTCCACCCGGCCTGACCGCACGGGCCGGACCACCTAGGGGAGGAAGACGAGCCGGGAGGACGCCTCGTCGAGCGCCTGGGGGGCGAGGCCCAGGGTCACCGACACGTCGTCGACGGACGTGAACCCACCCACCTCGTCGCGGGTGGACACGATCAGCTCGGCCAAGGCACGGTCCAGCCCGGGGACCGCGGCGAGGTGGTCCGGGCCCACGTGGTTGACGTCGACGAGCCCACCGTCGTCGTAGGTCCGGGCGCGGTCGGGTCGTCCGATCTGCAGCTCCCGGGCCAGTGCCGGGTCGTCGGCCAGAATCCGCCGGGCCTCCACCCGCCGACGCATGCGCTCCCGGCCCTCTTCCACCGACCGGTCGACCTCCCCCGACGCGAACACCCGCGACCGGATCACGAAGGACTGGGCCGTGGCGAGCGCTCCGGCGACCACGATGACCGCAGTGCCGATGTTGCCGAGCAGATTCGTGTCGCTGTCGGACGATCCCGACGCCACGAATCCCAGGACGAACGCGACGGCGTAGCCCGCCGCGCACCACGCCATGGCCTTGGTGCGCAACCGAAATGCGGCGTAGGCCATGGTGAAGGGCGCGGCGAACCCCAGTGTGGCGATCGGGAGCAGGGCCCAGACGATCGAGACCGCCGTGAAGGCAGTTCGCCGGAGCTGACGTCGGCCGCCGGGATGGGCGGAGGGACCTGTCGGCGCCACCGCCCGGGTGTCGTCGCCGTCAGCCGCCACCGGACCGGCACCCTTCCTCCGTGGGCGGGTGGCGCGGTCCCGGGACCCTTCGGACCGGTGCCGGCACCCGTGCTCCCGCTCTACCGCTGCCCCGGTCGGCCGCCGCTAGGCAGCCTGACCCTCTTCCTCACGCTCGTCGAGCAGCGCCCACCACGCGTCGGCGGCGCGGCGGGCGCCCGCGGCCACCTCGTCCGCGTCGGCACCCAGCAGGGCCAGCGCCTCGACGGCCCAGTCGCCGTGCTCCATGTCCATGCTCGAGTGCACGTCCCAGAAACGGGTGCCGGCCGCGTCCATGCCGTACCAGCGGCGCAGGCCTTCGCCCTTGGAGGAGGCGATCGCCGCCGCCTGGGTCTCGTAGGCCGCCAGTCCGGCCAGCGCGGCGACCGGGGACTGACGGGCCAGGTCCCGGTACGTGTCGGCCAGGGCCGTGGCGGAGGCACCGGGTGCGGCCGCCACAGGGGCGGCAGGCAGGGCGGCGGCGAACGAGTCGAACAGCTGCAGGTGCGGCTCGGGATGCCCCAGCTCGTCGGCCAGGTTGCGGGCCACCAGCTCGGCCGCTTCATACTCGGCGTCGGCCACCAACTCGTCGACGACGGCCGTCAGCACCTCGGGCAGCACCGACTCGAACGCCCGGTAGTGGACGGCGTACTCGGCCAATTCGGCGGACGTCAGCTCACCCGCCTCCCACCGACGGTAGAACGGGTGGGTGAGGAGCCGGCGGTCCTCCAGGGCCGTGGCCACGGCGTCGGCCAGCTCGGACTTCCGGGTCTCGGAACGGGTCTCAGGTGTCATGGGGAGACCATACCAACGCGGCCACGCCGACGACGGGCCGATCAGCGGGCGACGGCCTGCTGGTTCGACGGGTGCGCGTACCGACCGCTGACGTAGGTCGGTGGACCGCCGGCCCGTGCCGGTCGCCCGCCGTCGCGACCGTCGAGGTAGTGCAGCTTGTGCTCGCGCTCGAAGGCCCGGCGACGCAGGTGGACGAGGAGGGCCACGTAGGCGACGAGTGCCACCCCCACGAAGGCGCACAGCGCCAGCACGGCGGACGCGCCCGTGACGACGCCGACCAGCAGGGTGAGGACGAACGTGGCGGTCAGGACCGACAGGGTGTCGCGCCGCCGGCGCCGCGCCTGGGTGCGGACCAGCACGTCTCCGCGGGAACCATCGTCGAACACCACCGGCGGCGCACCGCGTTCGGGCCCCGCGTACGGGGCCGAACGCGGCTGTCCGGCCGGTGTGGGGACCGCGTCGTACCCGTCGTACCCGTCGTACCCGTCGTCGAATCGCGCCACCGCACGGTCGTCCGGCGCCGGGCCGCGCAGGACGCGGGGGGTGTCGACGGGCGGTGCCACCGCCGACTCCGGTGCGGGATCACCGAGGAAGGCCAGCGCGGGGCGGGGCAGCTCCTTCGCCCCCACCACCGTGAGCTTCGGCCGGTCCCCGCTGTCCGGATAGCTGATGCCGGTAGCGGCTCCACTGCCGTCCACCGACCGCAGCCGGTAGGCCGGGGCGACGAGGGGTTCGGGCGCGGAATGCTCGAGGATGCGGAGCTGGTGGTGGAAGTGGGTGATCGACTGGACGCCGCCGCGGGCACGACGCTTGATCAGGTTGGGGCCCAGGATGACGGCCCACGCCACCAGGATGATGATCACCAGCACCATGGGCACCACCTCCTCCACCGACCGTTGCCGTACCAAACGGTACCGACGACGAATTCCGCAGTGGTGGATGCTCCCCGGCGGGACGGGCGCCCGACGGTAGCGTCAGCGGGGTGACCGCTTTCTGGATCCTGATCGGCGTGGCCGCGGTGGCGGCCCTCGTCGACTGGGTGGCCGTGGCCCGGGACGACCGGCGGGTCGAGTACGCCGCCAAGCCGGCGGTGCTCGTCGCCCTCACGCTGGCCGCGGTGGTGCTGCCGGCCGCCCACACCCACCTGGTCGACCGCCGCTGGTGGTTCGTCGCCGCCCTGGTCTGCTCGCTGGCGGGCGACGTCCTGCTGATGGTGCCGCGGGACCTGTTCGTGCCCGGCCTCTCGGCGTTCCTGGCCGGACACGTGCTGTACATCGTCGGCCTGCTGCAGCCGCCGTCACCGGCGGGCAGCCCGCCCTTCGCCTTCTCGGCGGCCGGGTTGGCGGTGGCCGCCGTGGTCGTGGTCGCGGCGGCGGCCTTCCCCGCCACGCTGATCTTCCGGTCGCTGGTCCGCGACGGCCATCGGGACCTGGTGGCGCCGGTGGCTGTCTACCTGGTCGCCATCAGCACCATGGCCGTCCTGGCCGCCAACGTCGGCGTGCCGGCGGCCCTGGCCGGTGCGGCGCTGTTCGTGGTGTCCGACACGGTTCTCGCCCTGAACCGGTTCGTGCGGCCGCTCCCCCATGGGGACGTCGCCGTGCACGTCACCTACCACCTGGCCCAGGGGCTGCTCGTCCTGTCCCTGCTCTCCTGAGCGGGAAGGCCGGGGCACTCCTGACCGGCGGGTCCGGCGCTCTCGTGACCGGGGGAGTTCAGTCGAAGATCGGTGGGACGTCCCGGGTCCGCTTGAGCTCGAAGAAGCCCGGGGTGCCCGCCACGGCGAGGACGCCGTCCCACAGCCGCCCGGCCGCCTCGCCCTTCGGGGCCGGCGTGACCACCGGGCCGAAGAAGGCCACCCCGCCCACGGAGATCACCGGGGTGCCGACGTCCATGCCGACCCGGTTCATGCCGTCGTAGTGCGAGGTGCGCAGCGCCTCGTCGTAGGCATCGCTGTCGACGGCGTCGACCAACTCGGCCGGAAGGCCCACGTCGGCCAGCGCCTTGGCGATCGTGGCCGTGTCACGCTCCTCGCCGTGGACGTGGAACCGGGTGCCGAGTGCGGTGTAGAGGGGGCCGACGACCTCGTCGCCGTGGGCCTGGCCGGCGGCGACCACGACCCGCACCGGGCCCCATGCCTGGGCCATGAGCTCCTGGTACTGCTCGGGCAGGTCGTCACGACCGGAGTTGAGCTCGGCCAACGACATGATGTGCCACTGGACATGGATGTCCCGGACCTCGGAGGCGTTGATGATCCACCGCGAGGCGATCCAGGCCCACGGACACAGTGGGTCGAACCAGAAGTCGGCGACGGTCGGTTCTGTGGTCGTTTCGGACATCGGGACTCCTCGTCGGTGACGGCTCGCCGCCCCAACCGGGCCGGCACACGGTCCAACGCCCCGCCCCCGACGGATGTTCCCGGGTCAGTCCGGAGCGCCGGTGGCCGCCGCCCGCCAGCGGCCGGAGCGACGTTCGACCACGACGTCCACACCGAACGCGTCCGACACGGCGTCGTCGGTCAGCACGCTCCCGATCGGCCCGGACGCCGTCAGCCGGCCACCCCGCAGCAGCGCGGCATGGGTGACCCCGGGCGGGATCTCCTCGAGGTGGTGGGTGACCAGGACCATCGGCGGCACCGCCGGATCGTCGGCCAGGGCAGCGAGACGGGACAGCAGCCGCTCGCGGGCGCCGAGGTCGAGACCGGCGGCCGGCTCGTCCATCAGGACGAGCTCGGGCTCCCCCATGAGTGCCCGGGCGAGGAGCACCTGCTGGCGCTCGCCCTCGGACAGCAGCCCGAACGCCCGCGCCGCGAACCCCGCGCCGGCGAACCCGGCCTCCTCGAGGAGCGTCGCCGCCCGCGCCCGGTCTGCATCGGTGTACTCGTGCCACCAGGTCTCGAGGGCGGCGTGGCGTCCCGACAGCACCACGTCGAAGGCGGACTGGGCGGGCCGGAGGTTGCGGGCCACCGAGGCGCTCACCACGCTGATCCGACGGCGCAGCTCGCGCATGTCGACCCGGCCGAGGCGCTCCCCCAGGACGTCGACCGTGCCGCGGGTCGGCCACAGCCCGGCGCCGGCCACCCGCAGCAGCGTGGTCTTCCCCGACCCGTTGGGACCGAGCAGCGCCCACCGCTCACCCGGTCCGACCTGCCAGGTCACCCCGTCCAGGATCGGCGTGCCGTCGCGGATCACGGACACGTCGACCAGGCGGACCGCCGGGGCGTGGGGCTCGGGCATCCGGGTCACCCTACCGGTCCCCGCCACGGCGCCGATGGCCGATTGCGCTCAGATGGTCAAGCGGAACGTGGCGGGCGTGGGCGACGGTAGATGACCGGTGGTGGACCACCCCTCTGACCTGGGACGGTACCGATTGCGGCTGGTGACGGTCGTCGGCACCTTTCGGACTCGCCGTGGACTCTGCGCGGCCATCCGCCAACTGATGTGGGCCCAGGCTTCGCGGAGCGACGATGCACGTGACAGAGGCGGGTTATCCGGCCAGCTTCACCTTCGGACGGATGGCCGCCAGGTACACGATGCCGAGCACTCCTCCGACGAACGTGAAGAGGAAGATGCCCACGATCGGGAGAACGATCCACAGGACCTTGCTCTGCCCGGCGGCCCTGAAGGCCGACTCCGGCCGGACTGCGGCATCGATCAGCGCCCACACCGCAACCACCAAGCTGCCGAGGGCGACAAGAACGATGATGAATCCCTGTTCGCCGAAGATCTCCGCCGCCATCCGACCACCTCACGCGTTCGCCCCCTCGCAAGGCGAGATTCTAGGAGTGCCGGACAGACAGGGGTGGTCCATCATCGCCTGCCCACCTTCGGCAACCCTGTGGCACCCACGTCGAGCTTCGGCGCACTACGGCAATTCGCGCACGCGCCGGGCCGGTACACCCAGGTAGAGTCCGTTCGGCGCACAGTCCCGCGTCACCTCGGCACCTGCACCCACGACACACCCGCTCCCGATCGTCACGCCGGGAAGCACCACCGCTCCAGCGCCGATCCAGCTTCCTGCACCGATGCGGATCGGATCAGTGGTGAGCTTCCCCTGTCGACGATCGGCCGATCCGATCTCGTGTCGAGCAGTGGTGAGGAGCGCGCCGGGTGCGATCGCAACATCGTCCTCGAGGACGATGCCGCCGTAGTTGTGCAGGATCACGTCGGAGTTGATGAACACACGATCACCAAGCTCCAATTTGGAGGAGGCGATCTTCACCCGCTCCATCACCTGGCTCCTACCCGCCCTCACACCGAGGAATCGGAGAGCGGGAACACGGAGTCGCTTCGGGCAGTACGACGACCGGGCCATCGGAGCCGCGAATTTCCACACCCAACGAGGCATCATCGGTCGTCAGTATCGCACGGCGGCCCCGTCCCGCAACGATGACGCTGGTCCCCAGGGTCCACCGCGTGACCCCTGGTCCTCCACACGCAACGCCGCCGAGGCCCTGTCCGCCGAGGCTCTCCGAACGCAAACGGAGATTCCGCGGACTCCACGCGGATGGAACGGCCCTCCTGGCTCCCTGAACTGGAGGAGCTCGCTCCTCTAGACGTTGAACCGGAACTCGACGACGTCCCCGTCCGACATCACGTACTCCTTGCCCTCCACCCGGGCCTTGCCGGCGGCACGGACGGCCGCCACGGATCCGGCCTCCACCAGGTCGTCGAAGCCCACCACCTCCGCCTTGATGAACCCGCGCTCGAAGTCGGTATGGATGGTGCCGGCGGCCTGCGGCGCGGTGTCGCCGATGTGGATGGTCCACGCCCGGGTCTCCTTCGGGCCGGCGGTCAGGAAGGTCTGGAGTCCCAGGGTGTGGAATCCGACCTTGACCAGCTGCACCAGTCCCGACTCGTCCTGGCCGTAGCCGGCCAGGAGCTCGGCGGCGTCCTCGGGGTCGAGGGCGGCCACCTCGGCCTCGATCTGGGCGCACAGCACCACGGCGTCGGCCGGCGCCACCAGCTGCTCGAGCCGTGAACGCAGGGTCTCGTCGCCCAGGGACCCCTCGTCGACGTTGAAGACGTACACGAACGGCTTGGCGCTCAGCAGGTGGAGGTCCGTGAGCAGGGCCGGGTCGATCTCACCGGCCGCCACCGCCGAGGTCACCGTGCGCCCGGAGTCGAGGATCTCCCGTGCCTGTTCGGCGGCGCGCAGCTGGGGCACCAGGTCGGGCTGCTTGCGCGACTCCTTGGCCAGCTTGGTGATCCGGCTGTCGACCGTCTGGAGGTCCGCCAGGATCAGCTCGGTGTTGATCGTCTCGATGTCGCCAGCCGGCTCGATCCGGCCGTCCACGTGGATCACGTCGGGATCCTCGAACACCCGCACCACCTGGCAGATGGCGTCGCTCTCGCGGATGGCGGCCAGGAACTTGTTCCCGAGGCCCTCCCCCTCGGACGCCCCCTTCACGATCCCGGCGATGTCCACGAAGGTGACCATGGCGGGCAGGATGTCCTTCGAACCGTAGATGTCGGCCAACCGGGCGAGCCGGGGATCGGGGACGGCCACCACGCCCACATTCGGCTCGATGGTGGCGAACGGGTAGTTGGCGGCCAGGACCTCGTTGCGGGTCAGGGCGTTGAACAGGGTGGACTTCCCCACGTTGGGGAGACCGACGATGCCGATGGACAGTCCCACGGGTGCTTCCTCCGATGTCGCCGCCGGCCGGGTGCCGGCGGTGGGCCAGTCCGCGAGCGTAGGTGATGGCCGGAGCCGTCGGCACCCGGGCCCCCGGGGAGGGCCGGACGGGTGCCCGGGTCAGGGCAGCGGGGCCACCAGATACTCGCTCATGGTCGAGCTGCGCAGCCGGGTGAGGTCCAGGCAGGCCGACACGCTGTCGAGCATCCGGGTCACGTTGGCCCCGAGCTCCTCGTCGGACGTGGCGTTGAAGAAGAGCTTGGGGTCGGCCACGTGGTCGGCCGACGGCCAGCCCTCCTCGACGATGCCGCCGACGTCGGGGGCGCCATCGGACAGCGAGCGCACCACCTCGTTGCGGACGTAGCGGGTGCGGGGCTGGAGCTCCCCGGACACCGGGGACTGGGTCCCGTGCCACCGGGTGATCCACTCCCGGTAGTCGAGGCCCTCGGGCCGGTGGATGAGCGCCACGGTCAGGACGCCGGGCGACCGCTCGCCGTCGGGCCAGTCGCGAGGCACGGCGTACGGGGTGGTGCCGTAGTCGTCGTAGAGCGACTCGACAACCAGGTACGTGGCGGTCGGCAGCCGCAGCGCGGCCAGCGCGTCGTCGAGCGCGTCCGTGCGCTCGTAGCAGTCGAACCAGACGGAGATCTGCGCCACGTGCGGCTGTTCGCCCTCGGGACCCGGGGCCGGCGACGGTGCGGCGGCGGCGGCGGCGTCGTGGACGTTGAACGTCACCGCCCGTGCGCCCCCCCGGCGGATGCGGGGCACCGTGTCCTCGAGCAGCTGGTGGCGCAGGGCCTCACCGGACTCGGCGTCGCCGGGGCCCCAGACCAGTGCGATGACCTTCTCCATCCGTGCTCCCCGTTCCTCGGTCGTCGGCGCTCAGTCGCCGGCGGGCGGCGACGCCGTGGTGGCGTGGGTCGGGACCCGGCAGGCCCCGTCGATGTCGAACACCTGGTTGAACCGGCCCAGCGCCAGCCACGAGCCCACGCACAGGGCGAGGTCGACGAGCTCGTCGTCGGTGTAGGCGGCGTGCAGCCGGTCCCAGAAGGTCGTGTCCATGCCGCGGTGGGCGGTGGCGTACCGCTCGGCGAACTCGGCGGCCAGGCGCTCGCGCTCGGTCAGCCCGCCGCCGTCCGGGGAACCGACCGCGGCGTAAAAGGCTTCCGGCACCTCGTCGGGCGAGGCCCCCCGGGACGGCACGTCACGGGCGGTGCGCCAGTCCAGACAGAGGGCGCAGTCGTTGATGCGGGCCATGGTGATCCGCGCCGCCTCGAACTCGCGCAGCGACAGCGAGGAGTGCTCGTAGACGGCGTGGGAGTAGCCGCCCGCGGCGGCGGTCAACTTCGGGGCGAGGGCGGTCCAGACGTGGACCAGCGGATCGCTGCCGTCGGGCACGGTGACGTTGGGCACGGTTTCCTCCTCAGCGGGTACGGCGGGCCGTCAGGATCCCGCCGGCGCCGGAAGGCGGCGGATCACCCGGCCGGCCAGCCCGGTCACGTACTGCTCCCACCGGCGGTCGCCCAGCAGCCACAGCCACAGCTCGCGGCGGTTGGCCACGACGACGTCGACGAACGCCTCGCGGGTGCAGCCGGCGGGCTCCAGCACCGGCTGCCACCGGCTCCACAGCCACACGCCGATACAGATGTCGTCGGAGAAGCCCTCGTTCCAGTCGCCGCCGTCGAGGAGGGCGTCACGCAGCCCGACCCGCAGGTCCTCGGGCTCCGGCGGGAACTCGAGCAGCGGCGTCACGGCGTCGCCGGACTCGTCCACGATGGTCATCGTCCCCACGCTAGCCAACGCAGCCGTGCCGTCGCCCGGGTCACCGGTCGGCGACGACCGGGGCCCGGTCGGTCCCCTCGTAGTGGGAGAGGTGCTCGGCGTAGTCGATGAACAGCGGTGCGTCGGGGTCGAAGGGCCGGCGCAGGCTCTCGAAGGCCACCCGCTTGTCGAAGGCGTCCAGTTTGACCAGGGCCTCGGGAGCGTCGAGCTCCCGGAAGTCCAGGCGTCCCCGGGCGTTGTCGAGGGCACGGCGCCCACGCTCCGACCGGACCAGCACGCTGCTCCACCCGTCCGAGGAACCGACACTCCCCACGGAGAGGTCCGCGCTGCGGCCGAGGAAGTCGGCACACTCGTCGCACCCCTTCAGGGCGGCGCCGTGGAAGTTCTTCACCGGCTCGTCCACGGCCAGCTCGCCGTCCCGGTACTCCACGATCATCCGGCCCCGGATGACGTCGACCTTGCTGACCCGGTCGATGTCGATGCCCCGCTCCTTCTGCAGGAGGTCGAGCATGAGGCCGCGGTAGTCGAAGCTCTTGGTGCACAGCAGGGCGATGGTGAGCACGACGGCGTCGATCCGGTGGGCGCCGGTCGGCCACCGGCGCGACTGCATGGCCCGGATGCCCTGGATCTCGCACGGCGTCCCGACCACGGCGATCCGGGGCTTGGCCGGCAGGCTGTAGCGGGACAGGTCCAGCTCGGCCAGGGCCATCGTCTGGTTGTAGAAGCTGCCGGCGGCGTCCAGGATCTCCGCGGCGGTGGTGGCGAGATGGGCGACGCCCTTCCACGGCTGCTCGGGATCGTCGCTCTGCCGCGATACGACGGCACCGTCGATGTCGCCGGCGGCCAGCGCGGCGATCAGCAGCGCCGACACGACGCCACCGTCCTGGGCGTCGTCGGGCCGGGCGCCGGCCCGGACCGCGTAGGCGTCGATCACCGCGCCGAGCCCGTCTCCGGGGGGCCCGCCGGTGATCTTCCAGTAGGTGTCACTGGCGTCGGCCCGCTCGACGGACGCCGCGGCGATCTCGTCCTCGGTCGCTCCCGGCAGCGGGGTCGACGGCGGCCACAGCGCCTCGTAGCGCAGCCCGCCCCGGGGGCAGAAGTCCCAGCACAACGAACAGCCGGTGCACATCTTCACCAGCTCGGGCAGGTCCGTGTCCTCGTCGATGCCGATCGAGTTGGACGGGCAGGCGGCGACGCACGTGCCGCACTGGATGCAGCGTCCGGCGTCGATGACCCCGGCCTGCAGCTCGAAGAACCAGGTCTTGCCCGGCGGCTCCTCGATGCCGTTGATCTCCTGACGGATCTTGTAGGCCTTCACGACACTCCTCCGGACCCGTCCGTCACGGTCCCCGGGGTGCCGGTGCCCTCGGCCGCCAGCGTCGCCCGCAGATCATCGTTGGGGACCCGGCGGGCCCAGTTGTAGAAGGGTTCGTCGGGGCGACGCTCGCTCTGGTAGCGGCGGACCACCCGCAGCAGGGCGTCGGGGACGTCGTTGACCGGTCGGGCGTTCTCGATCCAGTCGATGAAACCGGCGTCGGCGCCGAGCGAGCCGCCCATGCCGATGTCGACCGCCTCGGCCAGGTGGTTGCCGACCTTGGCCACGTCGCCCCGGAACCCGATGTCGGCGATCTGGGGCTGCGCGCAGCTGGCCGAGCAGCCCGAGAAGTGCATGCGGATGACACCGGCATCCTCGCCCTTGGGCGAGTGGGCGCCGGGGACCGGTGCGGCCCCCACCGGCTCACCGGCCAGCTGCTCGTCGAGGAACCGGGCCCACTTGACGGCCCGCTCCTTGGTTTCGACGATGGCGTACCGGCAGAACTCGGATCCCGTGCAGGCGACCACGCCGCGGCTGAACGGTCCGGGAAACGGTGAGTACTTGGCCAGCAGGTCCTCGGCCAGCAGGGCGTCGACGCGGTCGCCGTGGACCCCGGTGAACGTGATGTTCTGGTCGGTCCCGACCCGCAGGGTGCCGTCGCCGTAGGTGGCGGCCAGCCGGGCCGCCTCGACCAGCTCGATGCCCTGCATCCGCCCGACCGGCACCGAGCAGCCGACGTAGAAGTAGCCGTCCTGCTTCTGAGGGTGGACCCCGACGTGGTCGCCCCGGTAGCGACGGGTGAGCTCCTCACCGGCGGGCACGAGGTCGAAGGTGGCACGCTTGGCGAGCTCGTCGCGGAAGCCCTCGGGCCCCAGCTCCTGGACGAGGTAGCGCATGCGGGCCAGGCCGCGGTTCTCCCGGTTGCCCAGCTCGCCGAAGAGCTGTGCGATGGCCCGGGTCACCTCGACCGCCTGGTCGAGGGCGACGAAGACGTCGATGTCGGACGCCATCCGCTCCCCGTCCGACAGGCCACCGCCCACCAGGAGGTTGAACCCGAGCGAGCCGTCGTCGGCCCGTGCCGGCCACAGCCCGATGTCGTTGATCTCGGCCTGGGCGCAGTCCTCGACGCAGCCGGACACCGACATCTTGAACTTGCGGGGCAGATTGGCGTACTCACGGTTCCCGGTGAAGAAGTCCGACACCGCCGTGGCGATGGGGAGCGCGTCGAACACCTCGTCGGCATCGACCCCGGACACCGGGCAGCTGAGGACGTTCCGGGCCGAGTCGCCGCAGGCCTGGACGGTGGTCAGCCCCACCGCCGCGAACCGGCGCCAGATGCGCGGGATGTCCTCGATGCGCAGCCAGTGGATCTGGACGGTCTGGCGGGTGGTCAGGTCGGCGTAGCGCGAGCCGAACATCCGGGACTCGGTGCCGTCCGGCCCCTCACCGAAGGCGTCGGCGGCCACGCCGATCTCCCGTGCCTGGGGTGCGGTGAGGAAGCCGCCGGGGACCTTGACCCGCATCATGAAGGCGTCACCGCCCTGCTTCTGCGGGTAGATCCCGGCCCACTTCAGCCGCTCGACCTCGCCGGGGACCTTGGCGATGCCGGCCGGGCCCTCCTTCGAGTAGGTGTCGATGATGGCGTCGGCGATCTCGAGCGGGTGGCGCTCGAGCTTGAACAGCTCGATCTCGTTCAGCTCACCCGTGGTGCGGTAGGGGTTGACGAACGGCATGGGCCGATCGGACCCGCGCAGGTGCAGGCCGTAGAGCTCGTCGCGGTCCTTGGTCATCTCATCTGCCGGTCATCTCAGACGTGGAGCCCACACTCGGTCTTGTCCGAGTCGGCCCAGCGCCCGGCCCGCAGGTCCTCGCCCTCGGCGACCGGGCGGGTGGTCGGGGCGCACCCGATCGACACGTAGCCCTGGGAGCGGAGGGGGTGCTGGGGGATGTCATGGTCCACGGCGTAGCTGACGATGTCCTCATGGGTCCAGTTGGCCAGTGGGTTGAGCTTCACCATGCCCCAGCTGTCGTCGTAGGTGACGATGGGCGCCCGGCGCCGGGTCGGGGCGTCCGAACGCTTCAGTCCGGTCACCCAGGCGTCTTTGCCCGACAGCGCCTGACGCAGGGGGCGGACCTTGCGGAACTCGCAGCACTGCGCCGTGCCGCACGGGTGGTCCTCGGCGCCGGCCACAGGATGGGCGACCGTCAGATTGAGGTCGTAGCGGGCCCGGACCGTCTCCACGTACTCGAGCGTCTCGTCGAAGTGGGAGCCGGTGTCGAGGAACACGACCTCGATGGCGGGGTCCACGGCCACGGCGATGTCGATCAGGACCGCCTCCTGGAACGAACACGACAGCGCCAGCTTCGGCCCGAACCGCTCGACCGCCCAGGCCACGATCAGGCCTGCCGGGGCGGTCTCGAACGCCTGCGACTGCTCGGCCATCTCGCGGCGGACCGTCGCCACGGCAGGATCGACGGCCAGTTCGGCCAGCCTCGTCCGGTTGTCCACCACGCTCAGCTTCACGTCGACTCGTCCTCTCCCATCGGGAGTGTGTCGGGCGGGGATCCTCCCCGGCCCGGTCCACCCGGCCCGACCGCGCCGGGTGCCGTTACGACACCCTGGTGGTGGGCCGCACCGTGCCGCCCACCTCGTCGGGAACTATACATGACTAACCCGATCAGGTTTTAGATCATTCCCTACCGGAAAAGGGGCCAGGTCAGGCGGTGCCACACCGACCAGACTAGGGACGGCCCCGGCGCGGCGGCCCACCCGTTCCGTCGCCGACCCCGACGACCCGGGCCCGCCACACCGCCCCGCCGGGCGAAGCCCCTCCCCGAACCCCGTCCCCGAACTCATGGACCCACTCATGGAACCGACCACCGGCCACACCCCCGACCCCGGACGACGGGACCTCCCCGCACCGGCCGAGCGCCCGGTGACCACCGACGGGCGGCCGCACCCCCTGCCGGTCCTCCTGCATCTGGACGGGGCGCCCTGCCTGGTCGTGGGCGCCGGTCCTGTCGGCGCCCGCAAGGCCCGTGCCCTGCTCGCCGCCGGGGCGGACGTGACGGTCGTGGCGCCCGAGCTGGGCGCCGAGCTCGCCACGCTCGCCGTTGCCGGTCCCCCGGAACTCGGCACCCTCTCGGTGGAGACACGTCCCTACCGGTCCCCCGAGGCCGCCGGCTACCTGCTGGTGGTGTCGGCCACCGGGGACCCCGGCGTCGATGCCCGGGTGGCCGCCGACGCGGCGTCCGGCGGCGCCCTCGTCAATCCGGCCGACCCGCCGGGCGACGGGGCGGGGCGGGGCGCGGGGACGGTCCTGCTGCCCGCGGTCCACCGCGACGGCCCGGTGACGGTGGCCGTGTCGACCGACGGTTCCGGCCCGGCACTGGCCCGGTGGCTGCGGGACCGACTGGCCGGAGAGTTCACCACGGCGCGCGTCGCCGTCCTCGCCGGTCTGGTCGACGAGGCCCGGGGCACACTGGTCGGCGCCGGGATCCCGGCGTCGGCGCTCGACTGGTCCGCCGCGCTGGACCGGATCGCACCGCTGGTGGCCGACGACCGCGTCGACGACGCACGCAGGCTCCTCGGCCGCCTTGCCGCCGCCGCCGTGCCGGGCCCACGGGAGAACCCCCCGTCAGGGTCGACAACGTAGCTAGGGTTTCCCCCGTGACCCACCTGGCGACCACCAACGTCGACGACATCGACCTGTCGGACATGGCGTTCTGGGCCCTGCCGTGGAGGGAGCGCGAGCAGGCCTTCGCCGTCCTGCGGGCCGAGCGGCCGCTGGCCCACTTCGACGAGCCGGACTTCACCGGCTCCCTGCTGACGACGTCCCCCTCGGGTCGCGGGTACCGCGCCGCCACCCGGCACGCCGACGTCACCGAGGTCAGCCGGCACCCCGAGATCTACTGCTCGGGCAAGGGTGCCATCAGCATCATCGACCTGCCCGAGGAGATGGTCGAGTTCTTCGCCGGGATGATCTCGACCGACAACCCGCGCCACGCCCGGCTGCGCCGCATCGTGTCGTCCGCCTTCAGTCCCCGGCGCATCAATTCCGTCGTGGAGGGCATCGAGGAGGTGGCCGGCCGGCTGATCGACCAGGTGGCCGACCGGGGATCGTGCGACTTCGCCACCGATCTGTCGGCACCGCTCTCCCTCGAGATCATCTGCGACATGATGGGGCTGCCGGCGTCCGAGCACGCCACGGTCTTCCGGTGCTCGAACGTCATCACCTCGTCGGGCGACGAGGAGTACCTCCAGCCGGGTGAGGACCCCATCGGGGCGATGATCAACGCCGGCGGGGAGCTCGCCGGCCTGCTCACCGAGCTCAGCGCGTTCCGCAAGGACCGGCCCACGGACGACCTCACGACCGCACTGATCTCGACCAACATCGACGGTGAGGCGCTGACGCCGGCCGAGGTCGCCTCGTTCTTCATCCTGCTGCTGACCGCCGGCAACGAGACGACCCGGAATTCCCTCTCCCACGGACTGGTCGCCTTCGCCGAGTACCCCGACCAGCGCGCCCTGTGGCAGGCCGATCCGGTGGGCGTGGCCGCCACCGGCGTGGACGAGATCGTCCGGTGGGCCAGCCCGGTCAACTGGATGCGGCGCACCGTCACCGAGGAGACCGTCCTGTCCGGCGAGGAGCTGCATCCCGGGGACAAGGTCCTCCTGTTCTACGGATCGGCCAACCGCGACGAGGAGGTCTTCGAGGACCCCTACACGTTCGACGTCCTGCGCAGCCCGAACCCCCACGTCGGGTTCGGCGCCGCCGGTCCCCACTTCTGCCTGGGCGCGCACCTGGCCCGCCGGGAGATCGACGTCATGATCCGGGAGCTGTTCCTCCGGCTCCCGGACATCGAGGTCTCGGGTGAGCCGGTCCAGACGTTCTCCCGGTTCGTGAACGGCATCAAGCACCTGCCCTGCACCTTCACCCCGGTCGCCCCCCGCCCCCGTTCCTGAACGCGCGGCCGGCCGGATCAGGGCTTGGCCACCATCAGCACCCCGACGGCCACCAGCAGCGCGCCGAGTCCGAGGCCCACCAACCCCACCCGCATGCACCTCCCCGGCGCAACGGAGAGGTCGACCGGGCCGACGCCGTCGGGCGCGGGATCGTCGGCGCCCGTCCCGCCCTCCTCCGGGGAACCGGCACCGGCCACCACGGTCGCCACCACCGACTGGAGCCGGCGTTCCTCGGGCCACAGTGTGCCCTCGGCCACCAGGGCCACCAGGGCCCAACCCGCCAGGCCCAGGGACACCCAGGTGTCGGACAGGTTCCACTGCCCACCGCTCATGAGGAGGAGTGCCACACCGAAGACCGGCACCAGGAACAAGACCCGACCGGCCCAGTTGACCCCGGGCCGGTAGTAGCGGGCCAGGGCCTCGGGCACCGGGCCGCCCCGGTCGAGCACACGGCGCAGAGCCAGCGCCGATCCGGCGGCCACGCCCAGGGCCACCAGGCCGACCACCGCGGCCAGCACGTGGGCCAGCAGGACGAGGTCGTACCCGGGCGATGTGGTGGAGACGGCAGGCACGTCGAGATTCTCGCATTGCCGGGCCGGGCCCTCCCACACCGACCCTGTCCCTCACCGGCTCCGGGAATTGCTAGGTTGGGTGCGGTTGCACGTTCGCTCCGATCGCGCGGGCCCGGACCGGGCCACCACGATGGGTCCGAGGTGGCAGCCACGTGTGGAGAATCGACCGACGACTGCTGAGGAGCGCACCTCCCCGCTGATGAACCAACTCCGACTCGATCCCCTCACCGGGCGCTGGGTTGTGGTCAGCACCGACCGCGCCCACCGACCCCGGGCCTTCGCCCCCCGCATGGCCTCCATCCAGGCCGACACGTCGAAGCCCTGCCCGTTCTGCCCCGGCAACGAGGAGACGGCCTCCCCGACGCTCGAGACCCTCGGCCCCGACGGGGCCTGGCGGGTCCGGGTCGTCCCCAACCGCTACCCGGCCTTCGAGGGCGACGCCCCGTTCGTGGTCACCAACCGTGGCCCGGTCTTCACCCAGGCGACGGCGGGCGGGATCCACGAGGTCCTCATCCTGTCCCCCAGCCACCTGGACTCCTGGTCCATGCTGAGCGACGACCAGACCGGCGCCGTCATGCGGGCCATCAGCGACCGGATCGGCGAGCACTCGTCCATCCCGGGCCTGCGCTACAGCCAGGCCATCGTCAACGCCGGACGTGAGGCCGGCGCCTCACTCGAGCACCCGCACGGGCAGCTCCTCGGCATGTCCTTCGTCCCCCGCGAGCTGGTGGAGGAGCAGGCCGGCTTCGCCCGGTTCGCCGGGCGCTGCCTGCTGTGCACCACGGTCGACGCCGAGGAGAACGTGGGCTACCGGGTCGTGTACTCCGACGAGCAGGTGCTGGTCGTGTGCCCGTTCTGGAGCGGCTCGCCCTACGAGATGCTGGTGATCCCCCGGGCCCACGGCCCCCACCTGCACCACAGCCCCACCACCGACCTGCTGGCGGTGGGGCGGGCGCTCAAGATCGCCCTCGGCCGCCTGCGCGACACGTTGGGCGACGTCGCCTACAACCTGGTCTTCCACTCGGCCCCCTACCGGGCGCCCGAGCCGTACCACTGGCACGTCCATGTGGTGCCCAAGCTCACCACCGTCGCCGGCTTCGAGCTCGGCACCGGGGTCCTGATCAACATCGTGAACCCCGAGCAGGCCGCCGAGGAGCTGTCGGCTCCGGAGCCGGTCGCCGACGTCGGCTGAACAGGAGCGCGCTCCGACACCGGCTCAATCAGGGCTCCGGTTCCTCGCCCGTCGGACGGTCGGCTGCCGCTGCATCCTGAGCCGGACCAAGGCCCGGGTCCCGATGGTCACCCTGCCGATCTGGTGGGCTCCGTCGTGCCGTCGGGGCTTGCTGCAGCGATGCCATTCGCCGGAGGCGAACATCTCCCACCGACAGCTCGCACCGGCGGGGTGGTCATCGGGCATCCCGCTCCCCTCCGGACGGTGATCCGACGGGGTGCACGACACGGAGCCGGGCCGACGCCTCCCGCCGAACGGTCACGCGGCGTCGTCCGGGCGGTGGAGGCCGTCGGCGAGCGCCGGGAACCCGGCATTCCTCATGCGGGCCGCCGCCTCGACGGAGGAGCGACGGATCCGTCGCATGGCGTCGCCCAGTGTGGCCTGCAGGTCCTCCACCTCGGCGACCAGTTCGGGGTCGACCTCACCGTGACCGTCCCCGACACCGACGACCATCCCGCACCGGCAGAGGTCCTGGACGAAGGTGACGAGCTCCGCACGGATCGTCCAGAGCTCGTCACCGAGCGCACCGCCGACCGCCCCGGGCCCGGATCCGGGCGCCACGCGTTCCGATGACGCCGGCGGGGCCGCGGCCTCAACGCGCAGCCCCAGCTCCGCCGTGTCCCGGCGGAACCTGTCCAGATCGAACGGCCGGTCGGCGGAAGCAGGCTCCCCCGTCCGGGCACCCGGGCGCCCCCGGCGCACCAGGGGGGACGGGAACGTCCGTGCCGTGGGGAAGGGAAGGGCGTCGTCGAGCGCCATGGGACATCCTCCGGAGCAACTGCGTCACCAGGGGTCTGGAGCGACGGACCACGGACCGCACCGGGTCGGCGCGGTCGGCGGGCGCGAGGACCGCCTCTTGCGAACGTACACCCTGGAGGCGTCGGCGGTCAGGGCGCCAGCGTGGGCCCTTTTCCTCTATCGGTGATCGGCGACGGGGGCCACGGTGGACAGGTACCCGGACCAACCTGGTCCCGGTGGAGACGACAAGGTAGGCGAGACGACATGGCCGGCAGGTCAGATCAGATCAAGGGGCGGGCGAAAGAGGCCGTCGGCGACCTCACCGGGATCAAGGACCTCAAGGCCGAGGGAACCGTGGACCGTCAGGCCGGTGCGGTCAAGGAGGAGGTCGGCAAGGTCGAGCACAAGGTCGACGAGGCGATCGACACGGTGAAGGACGCCCTCCACAAGAAGTAGGCCCCCCACGAGGCGACGGCCGGGGGTGGCCAGGGGTTCGTCGAACGCGGGACGGGTCCGCCGTCCGCTCGGGCGTACCCGTGGGTCGCCGGGCCCACTGCGGGGTCAGACCAGTTCGAAGCTGAGGGACCCGTAGGGGCCGAGGGTGACCGGGTAGGGGTCCTTCCCGATCAGGGGGAAGGCCACCCGCCCCAGCAGCTCCACCGGCTGGTGCCCGGCCCATTCGCCGACGTCGAGGTCGGCCGGCTGGGCGGTGCGGCTCAGGTTGTGGACACACAGGACCGGGTGGGTCACGTCCCGACCCGTCTCCGGAGCCCGCCGGTCCGCCCGGACGAAGGCCAGCACCGAGGGATTGGCCGACGGGACGACCTGGACGGTGCCCGTCCCGAACACCGGGAACTGCCGGCGGACGGCGAGCATGCGCCGCATCCAGTGCAGGAACGAGCTCGGATTGCGCTGCTGGGCCTCGACGTTGACGGCGGCGAACCCGTAGATCGGGTCCATCAGCGGGGGCAGGTACAGCTGGGCGAAGTCAGCGCGGCTGAACCCGCCGTTGCGGTCGGGCGACCACTGCATCGGCGTGCGTACCGAGTCGCGGTCACCCAGGTAGAGGTTGTCCCCCATCTGCACCTCGTCGCCGTAGTAGAGGACGGGGCTCCCCCGCAGGGTGAACAGCAACGAGTACAGCAATTCCGACAGCCGGCGGTCCCGGTCGAGCAGCGGGGCCAGTCGGCGGCCGATCCCCATGTGGCGCTTCATGCGCGGGTCCTTGGCGTACTCGGCGAAGAGGAAGTCGCGCTCCTCCTCGGTCACCATCTCGAGCGTGAGCTCGTCGTGGTTGCGCAGGAAGATCGCCCACTGGGCGCCGGCTGGGGCGTCGGGTGTCTGGGAGAGGATCTCGGTGATCGGGTACGACTGCTCCCGGCGGACGGCCAGGAAGAGCCGGGGCATCAGGGGGAAGTTGAAGCAGAGGTGGCACTCGTCGTCGTCGCCGAAGTAGTCGGCCACGTCGGTGGGCCACCCGTTGGCCTCGGCCAGCAGGATCCGGCCCGGGTAGACGGTGTCGAGCTCGGCCCGCACGCGCTTGATGAAGGCGTGGGTCTCGGGCAGGTTTTCGCCGTCGGTGCCGTCGCGCTGGTACAGGTAGGGCACGGCGTCGAGTCGGAAGCCGTCGAGGCCGAGGTCGAGCCAGAAGCGGACCACCTCCAGCATGGCGTCGGCGACGTCGGGGTTCTCGTAGTTGAGGTCCGGCTGGTGGGAGTAGAAGCGGTGCCAGTAGTACTGGCCGCGCTCGGGATCCCAGGCCCAGTTCGACCGCTCCACGTCGATGAAGACCACGCGGGCCTCGGGCCAGCGCTGGTCGTCGTCGTTCCACACGTACCAGTCGGCCTTCGGGTTGTCGCGGCTCAGGTGCGACTCGAGGAACCACGGGTGCTGGTCCGAGGTGTGGTTGATGACCAGGTCGGCGATGACCCGGATGCCCCGGGCGTGGGCCTCGGTCAGGAGGGTGCGGACGTCGTCGACGGTGCCGGACTCGGGGTGCACGCTGAAGTAGTCGCTGATGTCGTAGCCGCCGTCACGCAGGGGCGACGGGTAGAACGGCAGCAGCCACAGGCAGTCGACCCCGAGCCACTGCAGGTAGTCGAGCTTGGCGATGAGGCCGGGGATGTCCCCGACCCCGTCGTCGTTACCGTCGAAGAACCCGCGGATGAAGACCTCGTAGAACACGGCCCGCTGGAACCACAGGGGGTCCTCGGCCGGGGACGGCAGCAGGCCGGGAGGCGTGGTCGGGACGGCGGTCATCTGCGCACGCTATCCGACCGGCCACCGGGCCCCGCCCCGCGGCCGGCGCTCCCCGGCGCCACCGGCGGGGCCGGACCCGGTCACGCCTCGGGCAGCAGCCCCGACAGCAGCCGGTCGGCCGCCTCGTAGGGGTCGAGGGTGCCCGACGACATGTCGGACACGACCCCGGCGAACCGGTCGGCGGCCATCAGCTCGTCGAGCTGGTGCCCGACCCGGGCCAGCAGGATCTGGTGGAACTCGCGGGCGAGCCGCTCGCGCCGGAAGCGCTCGAGGTCGCCGGTGGCCACCAGGTGGGCGCGGTGGTCGGTGATGGCGGTCCACAGCTCGTCGACCCCGTCGCCCGACGAGGCCACCGTGTCGACGATGGGTGGTCGCCACTCGCCCAGCTGGGTGAGGTCGAGCATGAGCTCGAGGTCCCGCCGGGTCTCCCGCGCCCCGGGCCGGTCCGCCTTGTTGATGACGAACAGGTCGGCGATCTCGAGGAGGCCGGCCTTGTTGGCCTGGATGGCATCGCCCCATCCCGGGTTCACGACCACGATGGTGGTGTCGGTGGCGGCGGCCACCGCGACCTCCTGCTGTCCGACCCCGACCGTCTCGAGGAGGACCACCGGCACGCCCACCGCCGAGAGCACCCGGACGGCGTCGGGCACGGCCACGGCCAGCCCCCCGAGGTGGCCGCGGGTGGCCATCGAGCGGATGAAGACCTTGTCGTCGAGCGCATGGTTCTGCATGCGGACCCGGTCGCCCAGGATGGCACCACCGGAGAACGGCGAGGACGGGTCGATGGCCAGCACGGCGACCTGGTCGCTGCCCTCGATGCCCCGGTGGCGGGCCCGGTTGATGAGCTGGTCGGTGAGGGTCGACTTCCCGGCGCCCGGTGCCCCGGTGATCCCGACGGTGTAGGCCTGGCCGAGCGACCGGTAGGCGATCTCGGCGACGGCCCGGGACCCGTCCCCGCCCCGTTCGACGAGCGACAGGAGCCGCGGCAGGGCCACCCGGTCGCCGGCCCGGGCGGCGTCGAACAGGGACGCGGGGTCGCTGGTGCGGGAGACGGCCATGGAGGAAGGAGCGTATCCGGGCGGACGCGGAGCCGTCAGGCCCGGACCACGCTGGCCCCCAACGACACCAGCTTGCCGTCGAGGTCCTCGTACCCGCGGTCGATGTGGTGGGAATCGCTGATCACCGTCTCGCCGTCGGCCACCAGGCCGGCGAGCACCAGGGCGGCGCCCGCCCGCACGTCGAAGGCCCGGACCTTGGCCCCCGACAGCCGTCCCACACCCCGCACCACGGCATGGTGGCCCTCGGTGCGGATGTCGGCGCCCATCCGGCGCAGCTCCTCCACGTAGCGGAACCGTCCGAAGAAGAGGTTCTCGGTGACGATCCCCACCCCCTCGGTGACGGTCAGGAGCGTGACGAACAGAGGCTTGTAGTCGGTGGCGAACCCCGGGTAGGGAAGGGTGGCGACGTCGGTCGAGCGCAGCCGGCCGGCACCGGCGGCCGATGCCCGCAGCCCCCCGGGCTCGAAGGTGATCTCCATGCCCGTGGCGGTCAGCTTCCGCAGCAGCATGTCCATGTGCTCGGGACGGCCGTCCTCGACGGTGACCTCGCCGCCGGTCAGCCCGGCGGCCACCAGGAAGGTGGCCACCACCAGCCGGTCGGGGATGACGGCGTGGGTCGCCGGCTCCAGCCGGTCCACGCCCTCCACCTCGATGTGCGAGGTCCCGGCACCGGTGATCCGGGCCCCCATCGAGTTGAGGAACTGGGCCAGGTCGCTCACCTCGGGTTCGCGCGCCGCGTTCTCGATGACCGTCGTCCCCTTGGCCAGGACCGCCGCCATCAGCACGTTGTCGGTCCCGGTGTGGCTCGGGTACTCCAGCACCACACGGTTCCCCACCAGCCGGGGCTCGCCGGCGACGCTGGAGGCCACCCGGCCCTCCACGTTCCCGTGCGAGGAGGTGAACTCGGCGCCCAGGGACTCCAGCGCCCGCAGGTGCATGTCGATGGGGCGGGGGCCGAAGTCGTCGCCGCCGGGCATCGACACCCGGGCCCAGCCGCACCGGGCCAGCAGCGGTCCGAGGACCACCACCGAGGCCCGCATCTTCTCCACGAGCTCGTAGGGGGCCTCCGGGGTGATGTCGGCCGGGGTGACGACCACCAGCTCGTCGGGGCGCTCGCCACGGGTGACGGTCGCCCCCATGGCCTCCAGCACCTCGGCCATGATGTCGACGTCGGAGATGCGGGGCACGTTGGTCAGCACATGGCGCCCCTCGGCCAGCAGGCAGGCCGCCATCAGCTTGAGCACCGAGTTCTTGGCCCCGCCGGCCCGGACCGTCCCCGCGAGCGGCCCGCTGGGGTTGACGACGATGCGATCCACGCCCCCAGTATGGCCCCTGGCCGTCCCCGGGCCCGACGATCCCCGTCCGGGCGTGCCGCCGCCCAGATGCCCCCGCCGCTCAGATGACAGCCGTCTCTTCCCATCGGCCGAAGACGGTGGCCAGGGTGTTGATCATCTCGCCCACGGTGGCGTAGGCGCGAACGGCGTCGAAGATGGCCGGCATCAGGTTCACCTCGGCGTGCCCGGCATCGGCGGCCAGGCGGGCCAGGGCCTCCCCCACGGCGGCATCCGACCGGGCCAGCTTCACCTCGGCCAGCCGCTTGCGCTGGGCCTCCTCGACCTCGGGGCCGATGGACAGGACGGGCAGCGTCCCGTCCTCGTTGCCGCCGGTGAACCCGTTGACCCCGACGACGATCCTCCGGTCGGCGGAGACCTTGCGCTGGAACCGGTAGGCGGCGTCGGCGATCTCCCCCTGGAACCAGTTGGACTCGATCCCGACCACCACCCCGTCGAGCATGGATCCCGCACCCAGCTCGTCCAGATGGGCGAAGACGGCCTCGGCCCGCGCCTCGAGCTGGTCGGTCAGCGACTCCACGAACCACGAGCCCCCGAGCGGGTCGGCCACGTTGGCGACGCCCGTCTCCGAGGCGATGACCTGCTGGGTGCGCAGGGCGATGCGGGCGGCCTTGTCGGTGGGCAGGGCCAGCACCTCGTCCATCGAGTTGGTGTGCAACGACTGGGTCCCGCCCAGGACGCCGGCGAGCGCCTCGATGGCCGTGCGCACGATGTTGAGCTCGGGCTGCTGCGCGGTCAGCGAGGCACCGGCCGTCTGGGTGTGGAAGCGCAGGGTCATCGACCGCGGGTCGGTGGCGCCGTAGCGGTCGCGCAGCCACCGGGCCCAGATGCGACGGGCCGCCCGGTACTTGGCGATCTCCTCGAAGAAGTCCAGGTGGGCGTTGAAGAAGAAGGAGAGACGGGGGGCGAACTCGTCGACGGCCAGGCCGGCGGCCCGGGCGGCCTCCACGTAGGCGAACCCGTTGGCCAGGGTGAAGGCCAGCTCGTCGGCGGCCGTGGATCCGGCCTCGCGGATGTGGTACCCCGAGACCGACACCGGGTGGAACCGGGGCATCTCGGCGGCGGTGTACCGGATGACGTCGGTGACCAGGCGCAACGACGGCCGGGGCGGGAAGATGTACTCCTTCTGGGCCTGGTACTCCTTCAGCATGTCGTTCTGGAGCGTCCCACCCAGGTGCCGGCGCTCGGTGCCGGCGGCCTCGGCGGCGGCCACGTACATGGCGAAGCACATCGGCGCCGGCGAGTTGATGGTCATCGACGTGGTGGTGGCCGCCAGGTCGATCCCGGCGAACAGGTCCTCGGTGTCGGCCAGGGTGTCGACGGCCACCCCGCACCGGCCCACCTCCCCCTCGCACATCGGGTCGTCGGAGTCGCGGCCCATCAGGGTGGGCAGGTCGTAGGCGACAGACAGCCCGTCACCGCCGGCCGCCAGCAGGTCCCGGAAGCGGAGGTTGGTGTCCTCCGCGGTGCCGAATCCGGCGAACATCCGCATCGTCCACAACTTGGCGCGGTACATCGAGGCGTAGGGGCCCCGGGTGTAGGGGAACCGGCCCGGCCACCCCACGTCGGACGGCGGCTCGCCGTCGGGTCCGTAGACCGGGTCGAGCGGTACCCCGGACATGGTCTCGAAGTCGGCGTCGCGCAGCTCGGCCGCCTCGTAGGCGGCCCGCCACGCCTCGAACCCGGCAGCGGCCGGCACCTCACCCATCGCGCCAGCATAGGGAGGAATTCGGTCGCCCCGGGAGGGCGGCCCCCGGTCGTCGACGGCCCGACCGGGTGGGAGCCACTATCGTCGGTCGACGTGAACGCCACCACTCAGGCACCTGACCGCAATCTCGCCATGGAGCTCGTCCGGGTCACCGAGGCGTCGGCCCTGGCCGCGTCCCGGTGGATGGGCCGTGGGGACAAGAACGGCGCCGACGGCGCGGCCGTGAACGCCATGCGGATCGTGCTCTCGTCGATCGCCATGGACGGGGTGGTCATCATCGGCGAGGGCGAGAAGGACGAGGCCCCGATGCTGTTCAACGGCGAGCGGATCGGCGACGGGACACCACCGAAGGCCGACATCGCCGTCGACCCGATCGACGGGACCACCTCGACCGCCCTCGGCCGCGGCGGTGCCCTCGCCGTGATCGCGGTGTCCGAGGAGGGCACCATGTTCGACCCGGGCCCATGTGTGTACATGGAGAAGCTCGCCGTCGGTCCCCGGGCCGTGGGCGCCATCGACATCACCCGGCCCATCCGGGAGAACCTCGACGCCGTGGCCAAGGCCAAGGGCACCTCGGTACGGGACCTCACCGTGGTCATCCTCGACCGGCCCCGCCACGAGGAGCTCATCGCCGAGGTCCGCGACACCGGGGCCCGGATCCGGCTGATCACCGACGGCGACGTGGCCGGCGCCATCGCCACCTCCTGGCCCGACACCGGGGTCGATCTCCTGGTGGGCGTGGGTGGCACGCCCGAGGGCGTGATCGCCGCGGCCGCGCTCAAGTCGATGGGCGGCGAGATCCAGGGGCGGCTCTACCCCCGCGACGAGGCCGAGCGGAACGCCGCCCTCGACCTGGGCTACGACCTCGACGCCGTGCTCACCACGGACGACCTGGTGGGGGGCGACAACTGCTTCTTCGCCGCCACCGGGATCACCGACGGTGAGCTCCTCCAGGGCGTCCGCTACGACGAGTTCGGGGCCAACACCCAGTCCCTGGTCATGCGGTCCAAGTCGGGGACGGTGCGGCTCATCGACGCCCGGCACCCGCTGCACAAGCTGTCCGAGTACAGCGCCATCGAGTTCGGCTGAGCCACCCCGGTCCCGCGGGGCCACGCCGGACCGGCCGCTTCCACCGCCTCATGACCTACGGGACGCCGACCGTGCCGGGTGCGTCCCCACTGGTCACGCTGTTCCGCGACGTTCTGGTCTGAGATCGGGGCGCCGCTACGCCTTGACCGACACCGGTGTGCCCGACGCCAGGGTGAAGGCGCACTCGCCGGAGGCCTTGCCCGTCACCACGTTCTGCGTCGCGCCCGAGTCCCCGAACTGGACGGTCGGGGTGTTGCCGGTGCAGGTGATGTTCCGTTGGACCGTGTTCTGCAGGGCCTCGTTGGCATCGGGGTCGGCGAACGTGTTGCCCGAGTCGACGAAGCTGCCGGTCACCCTGTTGCGCAGGATCCCGATCCAGCACGACTGGAGTCCGCTGACGTGGAATCCGCCACCGATGCTGTCGTCCTCGTAGTCGCTGTAGACCCCGTAGCCGATCTTGGCGAACAGTCCGCTGGCCGGGTTGGCACAGGTCAGACCCCCGCCGCCGCCGGACTCGTTCACACTTCCGGCGACCGAGGTGGCGTGCACCACCACTCCGAGCGGGCGCTTGGCCACCAGGCTCCCCCCGATGTGGTCGTACCGGGACAGGGTGCCGCCCGGGTCGTCGCTGCACGCCATGTAACCCGGCTCGCACCCCATGACCAGCGTGGCGCCGGTGTCCACCTTGACGCCCCCGGTCACCGTCAGGCTGCTCGTCCCCGTGCCGGCGACGTCGTTCTTGGCGAAGGTGGCGTCGAGGGTGGCACCGGCGGCGATGGTGAGAGTGCCGTCCACCACTGCGGCACCGCCGTCCGCCTCGCAGTAGCCGGTGACCGCCACACCCGACGGGTAGGTGCCCGTGAGGACACCCGGCGTCGCCTCGGTGCCCGTGCACACCGTCCCTCGGGCGTTCGTCGGGAGCCGGCTCCGGCCCGTGGCGGCCCCGGCCGGGGCCGCGGCCGCCACGGCGAGCCCTGCCAGCAGGCAGCACGCGCCGGTCCAGTGAGCTGCTCGTCGTGCATTCATCGATGGTGCCCCTTCGTCCGTCGCGGGCGTCCGGGGCTCGGTGCCCGGTCCTCGTTCGACGACGACACCCTAGGGACGGCCCCGTCGGCCGTCAATGGACGGTGCCACACTGCACCCGAGCTCGCGCCCTGGGTGTCGGCTACGCCATCCTGCGTGGCCGTAGCGGCCCGCGTGACGGTGGGGGCCACGCCGCGGTGGCGGCGACTCAGGCGGTGGCGGCGGCGGTGGCGTCGACCGTCTGGAGGCGTACCTGCGCCCGCAGCACGGCCGCCTCGGCCTCGACCAGCTCCGGGTCGGCCTCCTCGCCCTCGGCCAGGGTCTTCCCGGTCCCGCCCAGCTCGGTCACCCGGGCCTCGGCGGCGTCGAGGGCCACGCGGGCCCGCTCGACGTCGATCTCCTCGGCCAGTTCGGCCACGCCGAGCAGCAGGGTGACCCGCGACGACGTGGCGCCCTCCTCGGTGTCGCCGGGCAGCGGGACGTTCTGCTCGACCTGGGTGAAGCCGCCGTGGACGGCCACCCGGACCTCCTCGCCCTCCGGCCGGACGACCCGGACCACGCCCGGCTTCACCGAGCCCACCAGCGGGGTGTGGCCGGCCAGGAAGGTGGCGTCGCCCTCACCGGTGCGGACCATCACTTCGGAGGCCATCCCCGTGAGCAGGATGCGCTCGGGGGTGACCAGGTTGATCTGGAAGAGCGGGTCGTCGGCCATGGTCGAGACGTCCGATCAGCTGTTCGCGAGTTCGTGCGCCTTGGCCAGCACCGACTCGGCTCCGCCGACGTTGAAGAACGCCTGCTCGGGCACCTCGTCGAGATCACCGTTGACCAGGGCCTCGAACGACTCGACGGTCTCCTCGACGGGCACGGTCACACCCTTCAGGCCGGTGAAGACCTCACCGACGTTGAACGGCTGGGACAGGAAGCGCTGGACCTTGCGGGCCCGGGCCACGGTCACCCGGTCCTCCTCCGACAGCTCGTCGAGGCCGAGGATGGCGATGATGTCCTGGAGCTCCTTGTACCGCTGCAGGACGCCCTGGACCCGGCGGGCCACGTTGTAGTGGCGGTCCCCCACGATCTCGGGGGCGAGGATGTTCGAGGTCGACGACAGCGGGTCCACGGCCGGGTAGATGCCCAGCGAGGCGATGTCGCGGGACAGCTCGGTGGTGGCGTCGAGGTGGGTGAAGGTGGTGAACGGCGCCGGGTCGGTGTAGTCGTCGGCGGGCACGTAGACGGCCTGCAGCGACGTGATCGAACGGCCCCGGGTGGAGGTGATCCGCTCCTGGAGCTGGCCCATCTCGTCGGCCAGGGTGGGCTGGTAGCCCACGGCCGAGGGCATGCGGCCGAGCAGGGTCGAGACCTCGGAGCCGGCCTGGACGAAGCGGAAGATGTTGTCCACGAAGAGCAGCACGTCCTGGTTCTTGACGTCCCGGAAGTACTCGGCCATGGTCAGCGCGGCCAGGGCCACCCGCAGGCGGACGCCCGGGGGCTCGTCCATCTGCCCGTAGACCAGGGCGGCCTTCTCGATGACGCCCGACTCCTGCATCTCCAGCCAGAGGTCGGTGCCCTCACGGGTCCGCTCGCCCACGCCGGCGAAGACCGACACACCACCGTGGTTGGTGGCCACCCGGTTGATCATCTCCTGGATGAGCACGGTCTTGCCCACGCCGGCCCCGCCGAACAGGCCGATCTTGCCGCCCTGCACGTAGGGCTCGAGCAGGTCGATGACCTTGATGCCGGTCTCGAACATGAGGGCCCGGGGCTCGAGGGTGTCGAAGTCGGGGGCCTGACGGTGGATGTCCCAGTGGTCCTCGACGGCACCGATGTCATCGGTGTCGAGCGGCTGGCCCAGCACGTTGAACACGTGGCCCAGGACGGCGTCGCCCACCGGCACCTGCAGGCCGTGGCCGAGGTTGCGCACCTCGGCACCGCGGGTCAGGCCGTCGGTCGCCTTCAGGCAGATGCACCGCACGCGGCCGTCGCCGATCTGCTGGGCGACCTCGGCGGTGATGGTCTCGGGGACTCCCTCGAGCACCACGTCCACCTCGACGGCGCCGTTGATCTCGGGGAGGGCGTGGGGCGGGAACTCCACGTCGATGACGGGCCCGGCGATGGCGACGACACGGCCGGAGGCCAGGGTCTCGGTGTCGGTGGGCTGGAGGGCGGTGGTGGTCATGAGCGTGGGGCTCCCTTGATGTCGTCAGCTGCTGTGGTGTCGGTCGTGGTGGCGGCGCGTCGTGCGGTCCGGGCGTCCGCCGCCTGGGTGTCGGGGCTGGGCACGGGTCAGATCCTCGTCTCGATGACGATGCCGCCCTCGTCGCCCTCGGCACCGGCCCGCAGGGCCTCGGCGCCGCCGACGATCTCCATGATCTCGGTGGTGATGGTGTCCTGGCGGGCCCGGTTCATGATCCGCGAGTACTTCTTGATGAGCTCGCCGGCGTTCTCGGTGGCGGCGGCCATGGCCCGCTGGCGGGCGGTGAGCTCCGAGGCCGAGGCCTCGAGCAGCGCTGCGAAGATCTGCGTCTCGGCGGCGCGGGGGGCGAGGTCGGCCAGGAGGAGGGCGGCGTCGGGCTCGAACTCGGTGTAGCCGTGGCGGACGTCGACCTCGTGGGGGGCGACGTTGCGGCTCTCCCCGACCTCGTGCTCGTGGCCGTTCTTCTGTTCGGCGTCGCGGGGGTCCACCAGCGGCAGGAGCTGACGCACGTCCACCCGCTGGCTGCCGGCGCTGATGAACCGGGTGGAGATGACCATCACCTGGTCGACCTCGCCGTTGACGAACGGGGTCACGGCGGCGGCGGCCACCTCACGGGCGTGGACGAAGCTCGGCCGCTCGCTCATGCCGAGGAACGACTGCTCGACGGGCTGCCCGCGGAAGCGGAAGTAGCCCTGGGCCTTCTTCCCCACGGTGACCAGCCGGGTCTCCACCCCGTCGGCCTCCAGTGACGCCAGGAGACGCTCGGTGGCCCGGAAGACCGACGAGTTGTACCCGCCGCACAGGCCCCGGTCGGCCACGATGCTGAGCACGAGCACCTTCTCGACGTGCTCGGGGGTGCCGAGCAGCCGGCCGGCGGCGGCCGGGTCGCCGAGGGCGGTCTCGAGGACGATCCGGGACATGCCCTCCTGGTAGGGCCGGGCCGCGGCGATGCGGCCCTGGGCGCGCACGATCTGCGATGCCGCGATCAGCTCCATCGCCTTGGTGATCTTCTGCGTCGACTTGATACTCCGGATCCGTCGACGGAGGATGCGCTCCTGGCCACCTGCCATCGGTCAGTCGACCTTCCCGGTATCGAACGTGTCGGTGAACGACCGCAGTGCGTCGGCCAGCACGTCGCCCTCGGGCAGCTTTCCCGAGGTGCGGATGCCGTCGAGGATGTCGGCGTGGTTGGCCCGGAAGAAGGCGCGGACCTCGGCCTCGTAGCGCTGCACCTCGGACACCGGGATCCCGTCCACGTAGCCCTCGGAGCCGGCGAAGATGACCAGGACCTGCTCCTCCACCGGGACCGGCTGGTTGAGGCCCTGCTTCAGGAGCTCGGTCAGCCGGTAGCCGCGGTCGAGCTGGGCCTGGGAGACCTTGTCGAGCTCGGACCCGAACGTGGCGAAGGCCTCGAGCTCGCGGAACTGGGCCAGGTCGAGCTTCAGCGTTCCGGACACCGCCTTCATGGCCTTGATCTGGGCCGCGCTGCCCACCCGGCTGACCGAGATGCCGACGTTGATGGCGGGGCGGACACCGGCGTAGAAGAGCTCGGACTCGAGGAACACCTGGCCGTCGGTGATCGAGATCACGTTGGTCGGGATGTACGCCGAGACGTCACCGGCCTTCGTCTCGATGATGGGGAGCGCCGTCAGCGACCCGCCGCCGGCATCGTCGGACAGCTTGGCCGCACGCTCGAGCAGCCGGCTGTGCAGGTAGAAGACGTCGCCCGGGTAGGCCTCACGACCCGGCGGGCGGCGCAGCAGGAGCGACATCTGGCGGTAGGCCTCGGCCTGCTTGGACAGGTCGTCGTAGACGATGAGGGCGTGCTCGCCGTGGTCCATCCAGTGCTGGCCCATGGCGCAGCCGGCGTAGGGGGCGAGGTACTTGAAGGGGGCGGGGTCGGCGGCGCCGGCCAGCACCACGACGGTGTACTCGAGGGCCCCGTAGCGCTCGAGGGTGGCGACGGTCTGGGCGACCGAGGACTCCTTCTGGCCGATGGCCACGTAGATGCACTTCACCCCCAGGCCCTTCTGGTTGAGGATGGTGTCGATGGCCACCGTCGTCTTGCCCGTCTTGCGGTCGCCGATGATCAGCTCGCGCTGGCCGCGGCCGATCGGGGTCATGGCGTCGATGGCCTTGATCCCGGTCTGCAGGGGCTCCGACACGGGCTGGCGCCGGACGATGCCGGGCGCCTGGACCTCGAGGCGGCGGGTCTCGGTCGTGGCGATCGGTCCCTTGCCGTCGAGCGGCTCGCCGAGGGCGTTGACCACCCGGCCGAGCAGGGCGTCCCCCACCCGCACCGAGAGGATCCGCCCGGTCGCCTTGACCAGCTGCTCCTCCTCGAGCCCGGTGTCCTCGCCCAGGATGACGGCGCCGATGGTCTCCTCGTCCAGGTTGAGGGCGAGGCCCTCGGTCCCGTCGGCGAACTCCAGGATCTCGTTGACCGCGCAGCCGGGGAGCCCGGTGATGCGGGCGATGCCGTCGCCCACCTCGACGATGCGGCCGACCTGCTCGGTCCCGACCTCGGGCGTGTAGTCGTCGACGTACTGCTTGAGCGCAGCGGTGATCTCGTCGGCGTTGATGGTCAGTTCAGCCATCGGTTGCTTCCCTTCGTGTTGGGGTTCCTGGAATGCGGTAGGCCTCTTCGGAGGCGAGGATGTGTTCCTTCAGCTCGTCGAGGCGGTGGCGGGTGCTCGAGTCGACCAGCAGGTCGCCGACCTGGACCACCACGCCGCCGAGCAGTGCGGGCTCGACGGTGACCTGGAGGTCGACCGGGTTGCCGGTCAGCAGGGCGAGCGCCTGGCTCAGGTCCTGCTGCTGGGCGTCGTCGACCGCCGAGGCGGCCTCGACCTTGGCCACGCGCCAGCCGCGGGCCTTGGCGGCGTCGTCGACCAGCGCGTCGAGGGTGGACACGATGTCGCGGGCCCGTCCGCCACGCGCTGCGTACTTGGCCAGGCGCACGGCGGCCGGGAGCACCTTGCCCTCCAGCAGCTTGACGATGACGTCCTGGCGGATCACCACGGGCAGGTCACGGTCGCCCAGGGCGTGGCGCAGGGACCGTTCGGCCTCCACGGTGCGTGCGAACCGGAAGAGCTGGTCCTCGATCTCCTCGAGGTCGGCGGTCGTCAGCGATTCGAAGACGGCGGCGGCGTAGCCGGACACACGGTTCCGCGAGCCGAGGCGTCCGAGGATCTCCTCGTCGAACGGCTCGGCCGCGGTGGCCGCCGGGCGGGCGGCCAGGTGCTCCAGGCGGGTGCCCATCCAGCGGAACGAGGCGACGACCTCGCCGGCCGGCACCACGGTGACCGCCTGGTGGACGAGGCGGACGACCTCGGGACGGACCTTGCCGGTCAGGAGCGTGTCGAGCAGGGCGCGTCGCGAGGCGACCGGCACCGAGCCGTCGTTGACGGCGAGGAGGAGGGCGTTGTTGCCCTCGACGAGGTCGGCCACCGAGTGCAGCTGCGCACCGGCCTCGGCCAGGCCGCCGTCGCCGGTGAGCGACTCCTCCATCGCGACCAGGTAGCCCTGGAGGGCAGGGTTCACCGGGCGCCTCCGGCGACCGTCGCGGCACCGGTTCCCTCGGCCCGCACGGCGGCGATGGCCTCGTTGATGAGGTCCTGGTGGTCGGCGGCCCGGATCTCCCGGCCCACGACGCGCTCGGCCGCGGCCAGCACGATCTCGCCCACCCGGGCGGTGACCTCCTCGACGGCGGCCTGGCGGGCCACGACGACCTCGGCCTCGGCCGAGGCCACGATGCGGTCGTGGATGCCCTGGCCCTCGGCGGTGGCGGCCACGACGATCTGGTCGGCCGTGGTCTGGGCCTGCGAGACGATGTCCCGCGCCTGGGCACGCGCCTGCTCGAGGGAGGACCGGCGCTCGGCGTCGGCCTCCTCGGCGTCGGACTTGGCCTTGTCGGCGGCCTCGAGCTCCCCACGGATCTGCTCCTGGCGCTCCGACAGCACCTTGTTGAGCGGCGGCAGCACGTACTTGCTGATCACGGTCACCACGAGGATGAACGCGATCAGGACCACGATGAATGTCCCGTTCGGGACGAGGAAGTTGCTGGCGATTGGCATGGTCGTCATCCTTGGTCAGACGGTCGGGGTCCCCCGGGTCGCCCGCTGCCGCCGGGCCCACGGGGCCTGACGGGCGGTCGCCCGGGCGGCGGGACTACTTGCCCAGCGAGAAGATGAAGAGGGCGGCGAAGACCAGGTTGATGAAGTACGCCGCCTCGCAGAGGCCGACGGTGAGGAACATCAGCGTGGTGAGGCGGCCCTGGGCCTCGGGGTTGCGGGCCACACCGGCGATCGTCTGGCTACCGGCGAGGCCGTCACCGATGGACGCGCCGACGGCGCCGCCGCCGAGGGCGAGTCCGGCGCCGACGAGGCCGCCGGCGGTCTTGATAGCGCTGACCAGGTTCGCATCTGCCATGGGAACTGCTCCTTGTTGTTAGTTGAGGTTTGGTGAGATCTGCGGTGCTTCGGTGCCGGCGACCGGCGTCAGTGGGCCTCGTCCCGGGCCATCGCCGTGTCGAAGTAGAGGATGGTGAGGAGGGCGAAGATGAAGGCCTGGATGGCGCCGATGGCCATGTCGAAGGTCTTCCAGAGGAGGGTGAAGGGGACCGACAGGATGCCGCCGATCGGCACCGGGCCGAGCTTCCAGATCACCAGGGCGGCCAGTAGGGACAGCATCAGGCCGCCGGCGAACAGGTTCCCGAAGAGACGGAGGGTGAGGGTGACCGGCTTCACCAGCTCCTCGACCACGTTCATGAACAGGTTGACCGGGGCCAGCTTGGGGGAGAACGGCTGCGACACGTAGTGCTTGAAGTAGCCGCCGACGCCCCGGTTCTTGATCGCGGCCCGGTGGACCAGGACGATCACGTAGAGGGCCATGGCCAGCGGCAGGTTGATGTCGCTGGTGGGGGCGGGCAGCCAGTCCAGAGGCGAGCCGATGCTCAGGACCTCGAAGAGGTTGCAGGTGAAGATGAAGACGAAGAGGGTGAGCGCCAGCGGGACGACGTTGGCGCCACGCGGGCCGATCGAGTCGTCGACCTGGGTCTGCACGGCACCGACGGCCAGCTCCCACAGCAGCTGGAACTTGCCGGGCACGCCGCTCGTGGCCTTGGACCGCAGGATCAGGCCGAGCATGATCACGATGGCGCCGGCGACCAGCGTCGCCCAGACGATGTCCACGTTGATGGTGAGCCCGAAGACCTGGCGCTGGAGGTGTTCTCCCGGCGTGATGTCGATCCCGAGCATCGGGGTGAGCAGGCTTCCGGATCCCATGCTGTCAGGCACCTCCACGGGTGTCGTCGCCGGCGTCGCCGGCGGCAGGCGTCACGTCCACCGAGTTGCTGTCGACGATCGGGCCGTCGAGCACCCGCCCGGCGACCACGTTGCTCTCGACGACGGGGCCGTCGAGCACCTCCTCGTCCTCGGGGGCGGGACCGGCCTTGGCCATCGAGCGGGCCACGTTGAAGATCAGGAGGAACTGGAAGACGGCGAGCCCGGCCAGGGTGCCGAACCCCAGCCCCTTGTTGAGGAACGCCAGCCCGAGGGCGATGACGGTGACGATGGCCAGGCGGCCCATTGTGTTGGCGGCCAGCGGGCGCTTCGGGTTGTCGGTGCCGGTGGCCGCCACCTTGTCGACCGACACCCCCACCATCCGGTAGTTGATCGTGCCCAGGGCGAGCCCGATGCATGCACCGACGCCGACCCACAGGTAGCCGAAGGCGAACGCCGCCACCAGGGCGGCCACACCGACCACCAGGGAGGCCGCCACCGTGCGTCGGGAGACCTCGCCGATGTCGGGCAGTTCGAAGTGGGCGAACACGGCTACGCCACCCCTCCGACGGGACCCGTCACAGGTACTTGCGCACGGTGGCCACGACCATCAGCACGGCCATGACCACCCCGAGCGCCAGCCCCACCAGCAGGCCGAACGGCGACCAGTGCAGCCAGGCGTCGACGGCCACGCCGCCGCCCACCAGGATCGCCAGGCACAGTCCGATCGAGAGCCCGAGGCCGAGGAAGGCTGTCGCCCCCTGACCCAGTCCCCGGTCGGCGCCGCCGGCGGGCTCCGCTCCCGGCTTCGGGTCGTCCGCAGCGGTGCGTCGGTCGGGAGGGTCGGCTGGGTCCATGTCCGGTCCGGGCCGCGTCAGGCGATGTGGGGTCGAAGGGCGTCACGAGTGGGTTCCGGGGTCACGCAGCGGACGAGCGGTACGTCGTCCGGCGGGCGGATACGAGGGGGCGCAGGCCCATGGCGCGGCCCATCAGGGCGAACCCCTCACCAGGGGTGGAAGGCCTGCAATTCACGTGGCGCATCATCGCACCATTCCCCCGGCCGCGGCAAAACGCCGGAAACACGCTGTTCACAGGTCGGAAACGGTTGCCGCTGCGGCGGTGCGCCCACCACCGGCGTCGTCCTTCCCCGGTGTCACCGCGCCGGCGTGCCCGTCGCCTCCCCCCCCGACGTCCGCCCGGACCTCCCCCGGCGGGCTGGCCGGTCCGTCGGCGACGGGGGCCTCGTCGGCCTCGGCCTGCCGGCGGATCGACGGGTGGAACAGGGTGTAGAGGATCACCCCGAGGGCCAGCGCACCGAAGGGGATGAACGCGTTGACGCTCGAGATGTAGAGGGGGAACAGCACCAGTCCGGACAGCAGCACCGTCCACGCCCACAGGATGAGGACGCTGCGCCGGTGGCCGTGACCCAGGCGGAGCAGGCGGTGGTGCAGGTGGTTCTTGTCCGGGGTGGAGAACCCGGTCCGGTTGGCGGTGCGACGGATGAAGGCGAACGCCATGTCCACGATCGGCACCCCCAGGATGAAGAAGGGGATGAAGAGGGGGGCGAAGAAGAAGTAGGTCTCGCCGCTGCGTGCCGCCACCCCGCCCACCGCACCGGCCGACCGCCCGCCGATGAGCATGGTGGACGCCGCCATCAGCAGTCCGAGCAGGAGCGCGCCGGCGTCCCCCATGAAGATCTTGGCCGGATGGAAGTTGTGGGGGAGGAAGCCGAGGCAGATGCCGCACGTCACGACGGCGATGAGCGGCCCGATGTTGTCGACCGGCAGGTTGCCGAGGTGTTGGAGGTGGAGGCCGTAGACGGCCAGTGCCCCCGAGGCGATGGCCACGACCCCGGCGGCCAGGCCGTCGAGCCCGTCGATGAGGTTCACGGCGTTGGTGATGGCGATCACCCACAGGGCGGTGAGCAGCGGGGTCCATTCCGGCGACAGCTGGACCAGGCCGGCCAGCGGCACCTTGAACTGGAACCACGTCACCCCCATGAAGTAGAGGATCGTGGCCGCCAGGACCTGACCGGCCACCTTGGCCGGCGCCGACATGTCCCGGAAGTCGTCGATCAGCCCGACGACGAAGATGGCGGATGCCCCGAGCAGCAGTCCGAGCGGCTCCGACGTGCCCCGGAAGAGCGGGGCCAGCGCCGGGACCGACGCGGCCAACGCCCAGGCCACGAGCATCCCGAGGAACATGGCGACGCCCCCCGACTGCGGGGTCACCCGTCGGTGCACCTTGCGCTCGTCGGGCTGCGCCACGTAGCCGATCTGCACGGCGATGCGGCGGGCCGGGAACGTCAGGACCCAGGTGGCGACAGCCGCCACCACCAGGAGCACCGCATACCAGTTGAGCGGGACGCCCGAACTCATCGGGTCATCCCGGGCGGCACGTCCGGGGCACCGGGGCGCTCCCGGTGGGGGCCCCTCCTCCGGTCACGCCCCCGCCAGGCCCGGGTAGGGCGGGAACGCCAGGCACAGCTCGCGCACCTCGGCCCGGACGGCGGCGACCACGGCGTCGTCGGCGCGCCCACTCAGCGTCCGCCCGATCAGCGCGCCGATGCGGGACATCTCGCCGGTGCCCATGCCCACCGTGGTCTGGGCGGCCGAACCCAGTCGCAGCCCCGAGGTGATGAACGGCGACCGGGGATCGTCGGGGATGGTGTTGCGGTTGCAGGTGATGCCGGCCCGGTCGAGGACCTCCTGGGCCTCCTTGCCGGTCAGCTCGGCGTCGAAGGTGCGCAGGTCGCACAGGACCTGATGGTTCTCGGTGCCGCCGGACACCAGCCGGATCCCCTCGGCGGCCACCGCGTCGGCCAGCGCCTTGGCGTTGGCCACCACCTGGAGCGCGTAGGCGCGGAACTCGGGCCGGGCGGCCTCGGCGAAGGCCACGGCCTTGGCGGCGATCACGTTCTCCAGGGGGCCGCCCTGCAGGCCCGGGAAGACGGCGCTGTCGATGGCCTTGGCCAGGTCGGCCGAGCACAGGATGGCGCCCCCGCGCGGGCCGCGCAGCGTCTTGTGGGTGGTGAAGGTGACCACGTCGGCCACGCCCACCGGCGACGGGTGGACCCCGCCGGCGATGAGGCCCGCGGGATGGGCGGCGTCGAACATGAACCGGGCCCCGACCGAGTCGGCGATCTCCCGGAACGGGAGGGGGTCGATGATCCGGGAGTAGGCGGTCGAGCCGGCCACGATCAGCGCCGGCCGGTGGGTGCGGGCCAGGTCGGCCACCTGGTCGAAGTCGATGATCTCCCCGGGCTTGTCCGGATCGTCGGTGGAGGGCGACACCCCGTAGGAGACGAAGTTCCACACCTTCGAGGTGATGCTGGCCGGGGAGCCGTGGGTGAGGTG
>Ga0302196_10000322_pt1 | contig 47840 bp, 44 predicted proteins | sample II_Bog_N1_3_FD_198794 | JGI IMG/M metagenome (GOLD analysis project Ga0302196, IMG submission 198794) | Peat permafrost microbial communities from Stordalen Mire near Abisko, Sweden - II_Bog_N1_3 | ecosystem: Environmental > Terrestrial > Soil > Wetlands > Peat | place: Sweden: Abisko... | reverse complement strand
CTCTACTTCGAGCGCATCGACCCGAGCATCTTCGATGTCGTCGAGCAGACCGATCTGCTCGGCGGAGACGAGATCACGTTCTTGTAGGAGCTCGCGCTCCCACAAAGGCCACGGCGCGCAGGGTGCAGCCAGCACCAGGGCTGTCCCCTGCGCGCCTTGTGCAGCACACATCGATCTTCGATGAATGGAGAAGCAGCGATGAAATTTCTGATCGTCGACGACTCTGCGGTCATGCGGAAGATGATCATCAAGGCGCTCACCGAGGTCGATTTCCCCGGCTCCAGCTTCACCGAGGCGACCGACGGCGACGACGCAGTTGCCCAGTTCCAGCCGCAGGCTTTCGATGTCGCGCTGGTCGATTGGAACATGCCGAAGATGCTCGGCATCGACTGCGTGCGTGAGCTGCGCGCGCGCGACAAGAAGATCACCATTCTGATGGTGACCACCGAAGTCGGGATCACCAATGTCCAGCAGGCGAAGAAACAGGACGTCGATGGATATGTCGGCAAGCCTTTCGACAGCAAGACGCTGACCGCGAAGATCAAGCGCGCCATCGAAGACTCTCGCTGGCGCCGGTGATTGGCGGTGCGCGCGCGCCGATATACGCACTGGGCGGGTGCCAGCGTGATTGCACTCGCGCTGCTGCTGGCGCGCGCGGCCGGCGCGGCCGGCGCGGGCGAGCCGGACTCGCTATTTGCGCAGCCCTGGCAATGGCAGGACGAGCATGCGAAGAGCGTCGCGCTCGACGCCTGGCGCGGTGAGCCGCTGGTCGTTGCCGTCGCCTACACCAGCTGCCGCGTTCGTTGCCCGTTGACGGTGGCCAAGCTGCGCAAGGTGGAGAGTGCCTATGCCGCTGCGGGCAAGCCTGCGCAGTTCGTGCTGGTCACGCTCGACCCGGCCAACGACTCTGCTGCTCGCCTCGCCGCGTACAAGAGAGCGCGCAAACTGCCAGAGGCGAATTGGCACTTGCTGCGCGGCAGCCTGGAGCAGACTCGTGCGCTGCTCGCCTACCTCAACGTGCGCGCGCTCGACGACGGCTCACACATCGATCACGACATCAAGATCTTCACCTTCGACGGCCAGGGAAAGCTGGTTCGCACGTTCGAAGGCTTGGGCTTCGATCCGGCTCAAGCGGTGATCGAGCCCTAAAGAAAGAGGCGAGAGAGGTCGACGCGCGACTCCGCGCCCAGCTTGACCAGGATGTTCTCCTGGTGGAACTTCGAGGTGCGCGCGCTGATGCCGAGCGCGACCCCGATGTCCTCGTGCGTGCGGCCGAGCAGGAGCAACTCGAGCACCTCGCGCTCGCGCGCCGACAAGCCAGCTTCATTGACGATCTGGTCGCGGCGGGCCCGGATCAGCGATTCGACATCCGAAGCGCTGGTGCGAAGTTGGTTGTAATACGAGCGCACTCGCAGCATCGAGCGCACGCGCGCGCGCAGCACGATTCTCTCCACCGGCTTGGTGAGGAACTCGTCGGCGCCGGCGTCGAGGCCGCGGACCATGTCGTCCTGCCCGTCGAGCGCGGTGACCAGGATGAGGGGAATGAAGCGCCAATTCGAATCGGCCTTGAGGCGCCGGCAGACCTCGAGTCCGTCCATCTTGGGCATCATCACGTCGCAGAGGATGAGATCGAAGGTGGCCGACTTCAGCAGCTGGATCGCCTCGGCTCCGCCGGAAGCAAACGTGAGCACATAGTGGTCCGCCTGCAGCAGCGCCTCCATCGTCGCCCGCGCGCTCTGCTCGTCGTCGATGATGAGAATTCGTGACTCATCGGACATCTTCGGCTCCGGGGTTCAACAAACCCTCCATGGCGTCGGCCAGCTCTTGCCTGGCGACCGGCTTGGAGAGGTACCGGTCGGCGCCCGCGGCCAGGCAGCGCGCTTCGTCGTCCGGCAGGGAATAGGCCGTCAGCGCAATGATCGGCTTGCGCGCGCCGCGCTCGGCGGCGCGGATCTTTCGCGTCGCCTCCAAGCCGTCCATCCAGGGCAGCTGGATATCCATGAGGATCAGCGCGACCTCGGGATCGGCGGCCGCGGCGACGGCGCTGAGCCCGTCGCGCGCCACCTTCACGCGATATCCCGCTGCCTCGAGGTGGCCGCGGGTGACGAAGATATTGGCCTCGTTGTCCTCGACGAGGAGCACGAGCGGAGCTTGCCCGCTCGAAGAGCGCTGGCGCGACGGCTGCGGGGGCAGCAATGGCACGGCCAACGGAGGGTGCGGCGCCGCTCTGGGACCGTGCTGCAGCTCCGGCAGCGTCACCACGAAGCGCGAGCCGCCGCCGGGCGCCTCCTCAGCGCGAATGGAGCCGCTGTGCTGCTCGACGATGCGCTTGACCAGCGCCAACCCCAGGCCGGTTCCCGCCGTCTCGGCAGAATAGGCCTCATTCAATCGGACAAACGGTTCGAATATCCGCTCGCGATCCGCGGCGGGAATTCCCGGGCCTCGATCGGAGACCCACAGCTCCACCTGCGCGCGCTCTTCCACCCGCGCGCCGCCCAGCCAGATGGTGGTGTCGCGCGGACTGTATTTGATCGCGTTGGTGAGCAGGTTGATCAACACCTGTTTGAGCTTGTGGCGGTCGGCCATCACGTGCGCGCGCAGATCTTCGGATACGACGATTCGCTGGCCGCGCTGCTCGGCCATATCGATGACATAGGAGACGCAGCGGCCCAGGAGCGGCTGCACGTCGACCACCTCCAGCGACAAGCTGTACTTCCCCGCGTCGATGCGCGCGATATCGAGCACATCGGTGATCAAGCTGAGCAGGTGTTTGCCGCTGTCGTGAATCATCTTCAAGCTGCGCTGCTGCTTGGCCGGCTCGTCGCGATAGGTCCCTTCGAGGAGCGCCTCGGACAATCCAAGCACGGCGTTGAGCGGTGTGCGCAGCTCGTGGCTCATGTTCGCGAGAAAATGGGTCTTGGCCCGGTTCGCCTCCACCGCGGCCTGCTCGGCCTCTTTCTCGGTGGTGATATCGGTGTGCGTCCCGCAGACGCGGGTCGGGCGGCCGGCGGCGTCGCGCTCAAAGACCTTTCCGCGATTCATGATGTAGAGCCAGCGTCCGTCGCGGTGGTGCAGCCGCGAGATGGTCTGGAAGGAGGGTGTATCGCCGCGCAGGTGCGCCTTCATCGCGGCGACACACCGCGGGAAGTCCTCCGGGTGCACCAGATTGCAGCTGGTATCGATGTGCGGCACCAGCTCTTCGGCGCGATATCCGAGCATCTCGGCCCAGCGGTTGCTGAACACCACATATCCAGTCTGTGGATTCCAATCCCAGAAGCCCAGCTGGGTACCTTCGATGACCAGCTCGAGCTGCTCTTTGTGCTCGAGCAACGCGCGCTCCCGCACCGCGCGCTCGCGCTCGGCGGTCACGTCGCGGACGAACCCTTGGAAGAGCGAGGGCTCGCCATGTTCGTCGAGCACCACCCGGCCCGAGATCTCGACGAGGATCTGCGCGCCGTCCGCTTTTCGCCAGCGGGCCTCCAGGCTCTCGATCGACTCCTTCACTCGATTGACCGCGACGCTGCGCTCTCGGACCGCGTAGTCGACATAGAGCATCTTGGTGCTCTGCCCGCGCAGCGCTTCCGGCGAGGGATATCCGACGATGCGCGCGAACGCGGGATTCACGTCGATGATCAGTCCGTCGGATATGCGTGTGCGAAAGACCCCTTCTGGAGCCTCATTGAACAGGTCGCGAAACCGGCGGTGGCTCTCGCGCAGCTCGCGGTGGCTCGCGCCCAGCTCGTGCAACATCCGGTGGCGCTCGGAGACGTCGCGCATCACCGAAGCGATATATTCCTGCTCGCCATAGAGCAGATATCGAGCGCTGATCTCGAACGGCATCATGTCGCCGTTCTTTCGCCGGAGGGACCGCTCCATCGTCGCCGAGCCGCGGCTGCGCAGGTCGGCCCAGAAGTCTGGCCAGGTGTGCGGCGCTTGCTGTGGATCGATATCGGGGACGGTCAGCTGCAAGAGCTCGCTGCGCGCATATCCCAACAGGGTGCAGGCGGCGCGGTTCACATTGGCAAAGCGCCCGTCGGGGCGCACCAGCGTGATTCCGTCGACCGCGTTCTCGATGATCGCGCCCGCCAGCTTGAGCTCGTCTTCGCGCTCGCGCAGCTGCGTCGCCAGCCGCTGGCGGGTGGTGACGTCCTGCGAGATCCCGCGCAGCACCACCGGGCGGCCGGAAGCGTCGGCAACCACCGCGGCCTTGAGATAGACCTGCAGCTCCTTGCCGTCGGGGCGGATCATGCGAATCAGCCCGTCGAACGGCTCCTTGGTGCGCAGGCCGGTCTCGACCAGATTCGTGATCTTCTCCCGATCGTCGGGATGAACCAATTCGAGATAGGCGTCGAATCGATTGGGATCGAACGTCTCGGGCGAGACGCCGTAGAGATGATAGAGCTGCGCCGACCAGCTGGCGGTATTGGCCACCAGATCGCGCTCCCAGCTGCCCATTCCCGCGACGCGCTGGGCCTCATTGAGCTCGTGCTCGCTGATGCGAATCCGCTCCTCGGACTGCTTTCTTTCGGTGATATCGAGCGCGGTACCGATCAATCGATAGAGCACTCCGCCGCTGTCGAAAAATCCCTTCCACGAGACCCAATGGGTGCGGATGGAGCCGTCGGGCATCTGCGCGCGGAACTCGTCGGCTCCGTTCTGGCTGGAGCCGGTCAGGCAGAGCCGCAGGCCCAGCTCCAGCCGTACCCGGTCGACGGGCAGATAAGGCGCCAACAACTCATCGATGGTGTTGATGCTGGCGTCTGGCGGGCCGCCGTGCAGGCGCACCAGCTCGCTGGTCGATTGAAAATGATTGTTGCGGACGTCCCAATCAAAGCCGCCGACCTGCGCGATCTCCTGCAGCCGCTGGATGAAATCTTCGCGCCAGCGCGCCGGCGGCGGATCGCTGCGCCGGTGGTCGCCTTCGGCGCTGGGGGCTGCGACCGGCATTTCCATGAGCTTCCTGTCCATTGGACCAGTTGTTGAACGCTAGCATACGTGCGCTCTTCTCGAGTGGCCATAGACGCGACGGCGTCTGGGAGCATCGATGGAATGGCTGCGCATTTTTTGCGCGAGGCGGACCTGATGAGATCTGCCAGGCACTTCTTTTTCTTGCTGCTCGCACTGGCCGCGCCGCGCGCCCGCGCTGGCTTTGATTTCGCCGAGCTCCGCGCGGAGATCGAAAGTCGCGGTGTGCGCTCGATCGAGGCGCTGCTGCCGCTGCTGCCCGAGGATCTGCGCGCGCACCACACGCTGGTCTTTCAGAGCCGCAGCCTGCAAGCGGGCAGCGGCCTGGCGCCACGCGCGATTCTCTACGGCAGCAGCGGCCGCCTGGTGCTCAGCTTCAACGGCGACGCGCGGCAGCCGGGATTCCTCGCGCTGGAGACGATGGAGTACGACAGCGACGCGGGCGCATTCCATTTTCGTGAGATCCGCTTTCCCGCCTCGGCGGAGGGCGCGGTGGAGTTTCGCGAAGACGTCCGCTGCCTCCACTGCCACGGCGCGCCCGCGCGGCCGATCTGGGACAGCTATCCGCTCTGGCCGGGCGCGTACGGCCAGGTCGAGCAGGCGGCGCTCACCGGCGCGGAGCGCGAGCAGCTGACGGCGTTCCTCGAGCAGCAGCCAGCGCACCCGCGCTATCGATTTCTCCCCGCCGAAGCGTGGCAAGCACGCCTGCGTATATCCGCGGCACATCAATACGAAGGCGCCGCGCGCCCCTCGCCGAACGCGGAGCTGGGGACGCGGCTCGGCCAGATGAACCAGGATCAGCTCGCGCGCACCGTGCTCGCCGCGCCCGGATTTGCTGATTATCGATATGCGCTGGCCGGCGCGCTCAATCCTCCTTGTTCAGTGGAAGAGCTGCTTCCTGCGCGGCTGCGCGCGAGCTGGTCGGCTGGATATCCGGCGTTTCGCCGGGCGGCCGCGGAGGCCGACCTGGCGCAGCAGGAGCTGAAACAGTTTCGCGAGGCATATGGAAACTATTCGCACGCGACGGGGCCGCGGCTGGATGAAACAGAGACGCGCTTTCGATATCTCGTCGAACTGGGACTGGGGATCTCCACCAGCGGCTGGACGATGGAGCAGGAGAAAGGGACTTTCGATTTCCGCGGCGCCGCGCTTTCGGGCCTCGAGCCGCTCCTCGCCGCGCCGATCGCGCGTGACGATCCCACGTTCAATCGCTTGCACGCCGACCGCGAGCACCAGGAGCAATACTGCGCCTATCTGCGCCGGCGCAGCCTCGCGCTGCTGGGACCGCGCGCGCCGGAACCCGCGCCGGCGCGCAAGCCCACATCCAATGCAGCTCTCGCGCGCTGCGCCTCCTGCCACACGGGCGATATCGCCCCCCGGTTGCCGATGGACGATCCGGGGGCGCTCGCGCACCAGCTCCTCTCGCAGCAGACGGCGCGCGGGCCGCTCATCGACGACCTGATCTATCGGCTCTCGCCACACGCCGGCGCTGACAAGATGCCGCGAGACGCCAATCTCACCGAGGCGGAGCGGCGCGAGATCGCCGATTATTTTCTCCAGCTCGCGGAGCAGGAGCGCAGCCGTGCGGCGCCGCGCTGAAGGAGTCCCTGGCCTGTCGCCGCCAGCTCTTGAGCGCCGCGCCGCGCAATTCGCGCAGGAGGTGCGCGGCGGAGCTCTGCGGCCGGGCCCCGCGAATGATTTGCGCGCGAGAGCGATGCTCGCGTCCGCCTGGCGCTCCCGAGCCCGATTTTTTGCGCGACGCACGCTTCTTGCTTGGTCCCCGCTGACGGCCTGCGACGATGGGAGAATGCAATGAGCTTCTTTGAATGGGCGCCCAAATATGAACTTCATGTCGATGATATGGACGGTGAACACCGCGTCCTCATCGCGAAGATGAATCGGACGTATGAGCTGGTCGCAGCGGGCGCCCCGGTTCCCGAGCAGCTCCAGGCCTTCGATGACTTCATCGATTACACGGCGGGGCATTTTCGAGACGAAGAGAAATACATGCGCAGCTTCGCCTATCCGCATCTCGATATGCACTGCGCTTCGCACCGGGCCTTGGTGGAGAGCCTGCAGGGCTTCCGCAAGGAGATGGCTGGCGGCGCGCTCGCGGACAAGAAGCTGTTCGAGTTCCTCGCGCGCTGGCTGACCGGTCATATTCTGGGCGTCGATATGCGCTATGCGAAGTTTGCGCAGGAGCGCGCGCTGCGCACGTCGTAGCGCGGGTGGCGAAACTCCGCGGCGCTCGCGGCGCGGAGGGCCGGCTCGGTCGGCGGCCCGCGGCAGCCGACGCAAAATAAATTCGCGCGCGATGGGCCGCGCGCGGCCCGCGGCCTCCGTCGGGCCCGCGGCATCGAGCCCTGTAACTGTCGCGTCCGCGCGGAAATCACGCGCGCGATTCGTGCGGCCCGTCTGTGGCCGCGGCTCGGGGAATCCAGGTCGTGGACCCGTCAGCTCTCGACCGGTCTTCGCACCTCCAACCAGGGACTCCCCATGGACAAGACTCAGGGATTCAACACGTCGAACAAGTTCGATTCCGCGCCGGGACAACCCGCCGAGGCCGGCGCGAAGGTGCTCGTCGGCGAGGTCGCGCAGAGCGCCCGGCAAGTCGCCGGCGATCTCGCGGGCCGCGCACGGCAGGCGGCCGAGCAGCAGATCGGCAGCGTGAAGCAGATGGCGGCCGACCGCATTGGCAATGTCGCCGACGCGCTGCGGGCCACTGGCGATCAGCTCCGCTCCAAGGATGGCGATGGCGTCTCCCACTATGTCGATCAGGCCGTCGATCGGCTCGACGCGGCGTCAGGATATCTGCAGCGCAGCAGCCTCGCCGACCTCGTCGCCGACGTCGAAGGGCTCGCCCGACGCCAGCCGGCCATCTTTTTCGGGGGCGTCTTCCTGTTCGGCATCTTCGCCGGGCGCTTCTTCAAGAGCTCTGGCGCAATCGGCGGCGTGGAGGCCGGGGGCCCCTCGTCTGGCGGCCGCGGTGCTCTCTCGAGCCACAGCGAAGCGCAGCCGGGCCGCGGCCAGCAAGGCTCTCCCGACGAGCGGACCGAGTTCGATCGCGCCATCGACGAGGACGATGGCCCCTCGCTCAACGGAGCGGACTAATGGGCGCCGCGCCGCGCAGCGAGGCCTCGGTGGGCGCGCTGTTGGGAATGATCGCCCAGGACAGCGGCGACCTGGTTCGCCAGGAGCTCCGGCTGGCCTCCTTTGAAGTGATCGATCGGGCGAAGAGCGCCTCGGGGAAGATCGGCGTGATCGCGCTGGGCGGAGGGCTCGCGCACGCGGGCCTGCTCGGGCTCCTCACCGCCGCGGCCCTCGGGCTGGCGACGTTCATGCCGCTCTGGGCGGCCGCGATCCTCCTCGGCGCGATCTTCTCCTTCGCCGGGCTCGTCTTCATCTTCGCCGGGATGAAGGCACTCGAGCGCCCGCGGCCGAACCCCAATCCAACCTCCAGCGCGGCTGGGACGGCGGCTCGCGCGTTCGTTCCGGCGAAGGAAGCGATCCGATGAATGCCCCCGACCAGGAGTCTATCGAGCCGACCTCGGCGAGCATCCGCGAGGAGATCGCCCACAAGCGCGATGCGCTGGCGCAGACGCTCAGCGCGCTCGAGGAGAAGCTGAGCCCGCCCGATCTGAAGGAGAAGATCGAGGCGGAGCTGGAGAAGGTTGAAGAGAAGGCGCGGGCGCTCATTCGCGAGCAGGTCGGCGAGGCGAGGGTCTTGCTGCGCGAGGAGCTGAACCAGCTCGAAGGCAAGGCGCGAGAAGGCCTCGCCGAAGCTGCCGCGTCGCTCAAGAGCGGCGCGCTCGAGGTGAAGGATTCCATCAAAGAAGATCTGCGAGCCGCATTCACGGACGCGAAGCAGTCGCTCCGCGCCGCAACCGTGGGACGGGTCGAAGCGCTCGCCACCACCCTTGGAGACAAAATGAACGACACCAAAGTGACCCTGATTGAGACGGTGCGCGCCAACCCGATCCCCGCCGCGATGATCGGCGCGGGCATCGTCTGGATGCTGATGAACCGCAGCCGATCGGCGCGCACCGGGCCGCGGCCCAGCACCAGCGCGGACGTCGCCACCCGCGCGACCGAGCCGCGCGAGGATGGGGCGCTAGAGGTGGAGCAGAGAGTCTCGCAGGTGGCGCACCAGGCGATGGACCAGGCGAAGAGCGCGCTGCATTCGGCGAGCGGCGCGGTGGGCGCGGCGGTTCACGACCTGGCCGGCGCGGCCGGGCGCGCGGCGACGCAAGCGGGCGCCAGGGTGAAGACGATCGCGCAGGGCGTGGGCAGCGCCGCCGGGCAGGTCTACAGCCGCGCCGCGAGCGGTGCGCACACGGGCCTCGAAAAGGTGAACCAGGGCTACTCCAATGCGCTGCAGGAGAACCCGCTTCTCCTCGCGGGCGCGGCGCTCGCCATCGGCGCGATCGTCGGGTTCGCGCTCCCGCGCACCGGGCGCGAGGACGCGCTGCTCGGACCGGCGCGCGACACCCTGCTGCGGCGCGCGGGGCAGACGGCGCAGCAGGCCGCCTCGTCGCTGGCCAACCTGGCGGAAGACGCGATGGAGAGCGCCGCGCCGCGCTCGGCGAAGGAGCCCGCGCGCGCCTGACCGCGCCGGCGGCGCAGCACTGGAGGGGAGCCCGGGTCTTGCGCGACCGGGCTCTTCTCGTTTGTGCGCGAGCCCCGCAGCGGGCTGAAGCACAAGCTCAAGCGCACTTCATTTCAATGGGGCTGCGGCGCCGGCTTCTGGTGCGCGGCGTTCTCGTGGGCGAGGACCAGCCGCACGCGGTCGTAGCGGGACTCATCCGCGGCGATCCATCCGTTGACACCGATGGCGCTCATGATCTCCGCCGCGTCGCGCACCGGCGCGTGCAGGTTCTGCAGCGCGTGGAGCAGCGCCTGTTGGGTATCGAGATCCAATCCCGCGCGCGCGGCGATGCAGTCGTTGGGGATGCGCTCGGTCTTGGCGATGACCCGCAACCCCTCGGGGCGGAAGGTGGGGCCCAGCCATTCGCTGGTGACATCCTCGGCGGCGCCGACGTCGACCTCTCCCGAGGTCACCGCGTCCAATACCTGCGAATGCTTGCCGAAGAATTTCTCCGAGGAGAAGAAGGTATCGGGGTCATATCCCTTCTGCCGCAGCATATCGCGCGGGAATAGATATCCGGAGGAGGAGTCGCGGTTGACATATCCAATCCGGGCGCCCCGCAGATCCGAGAGAGAGTGATATCGGGAGTCGCTGCGCACATAGAAATGGCCGAGATAGGTCGGGTTGCCCGAGATGACCACGGTGGCGACCAGCTGAATCCCCGGCGCCTGCTCGCGCAGGTGCACGTAGGCCAGCGGCGGGATCTCCGCGACATCGATGGCGCCGCTGCGCAACAGCGCGGGGAGCGCCTGGTACGGCTCGGCGCGGCGGATCTTCACCGGCACGCCCAGGGCCGCCGTCAGGTAGGCCGCGAAGGGCTTGAGCGACGCCTCGTCGACATCGTCGCGGTAGTTGGGCATGCCGATGACCAGCTGGCTGACCCCCGCGCGCAGCTCGGCGGTGGGCGCGGACGGCGGCTGCTGCGTGGAGGTGCCGCAAGCGGCGAGCGCGGCGAGCAGCGCGGCCCGGCAGAAAGAGAGAGGCTTCGGATCTCTCACAGCGCAGCCCCCGCGGCCGCGCCGTCCGCGATCGCCTGCGCCGAGACGACCCGGTTCCGCCCCGAGCGCTTCGCTTCGTACATCGCGCGATCGGCGGCGCTCACCAGCGTCGCGCCGTCCTGCGCTTGCGTGGGAAAGGTGGCGACGCCGGCGCTCACGGTGCAGCCGATCTGCTGCGCGATCGCCTCGCGCAGCCGCTCCGCCAGCGCCACCGCCGGGCCGTGCTCGGTCTCGGGCAAGAGCAGCGTGAACTCCTCGCCGCCGAAGCGCGCGACCAGATCGATGGCGCGGCGCCCTTCGGCGAGCAGCGCCGCCACGCGGACGAGCGCGCGGTCGCCCTCCTGGTGCCCGCGGGTGTCGTTGAGCTGCTTGAAGTGATCAAGATCGAAGAGCACCAGCGAGAGCGGCCGCGCCGAGCGCCGCGCGCGCTCCATCTCCAGCACCAGCCGGTCGGTGAAGACGCGCCGGTTGCCCACGTTGGTGAGCCCGTCGGTGGTGGCCAGCTCTTGCAGTTGGTGGTTGGCGCCCTGCAGCGCCTCGAGCGCGAGGCGCAGCTCCTGCGTGCGCGCCGCCACCTTGTTCTCGAGATCGCCGGTGTACTCGTGCAGGCGCGCGGCCATGTCGTTGAACGCGCCGGCGAGCTGCCGCATCTCGCGCGGTCCGTCGAGCTGCAGGTCGAGCCTGGGCTCGCCCGGCTTGAACGCCATCGCCGCTTTGGCGAGCTGGCGCACCGGCCTCACCACCAGGCTCTGCAAGAGCAGCGAGAGCGTGAGCATGAACGCGATCATGCCGACCAGCAGCGAGAGCACGATGCCGCGCGACGCCTCGCGCGCCGCCCGCCACGGCTCGCGCATCGCCAGCACCACCTCGAGGCTGCCCGCGCGCACCACCGACTGGATCGGCATGCGCACGACGATGCGCGGCGGCTTGGTCCCCCAATCCTCTTGCAGCATCTCCTCGTGCGGCACCTCGCCCGGCCACGGGTCGCCGAAGCGCAGCGGGTCGGTGGCCGCCTCGATGCGCCCCGCCTCGTCGCTGACCACGATGCTCACCACGTCGGGGTAGCGCGCGGGCAGCTCGGCGATCTGGTCGAGCTGGCGCTGGATGATCTCGTGCTGGCCTTGCGAGAGCGGCACCGCGAACGAGCTGGAGAGCGTGCGCGAGAGCACCAGCGCCTGCTCGCGGCTCTCGGCGAGCGCGGTCAGCCGCACGTTGCGCAGGAGCAGCGCTCCGGCCGCAGCGAAGGTGATGCTCACGACCAGCAAGGTCGCCAGCGTCGTCTTGGTGGAAACGGTCAGGACAGCTCCCGCGGGTACGCGTGGGCAAAGCCTACTTCGCTTTCTCCTCGGCCGCTCTCGAGGTCGCGCAAACGTCACGTTGGCGCCGCGCCTCCGGATCTGGAGTCCATCTGCTAGAGAGTGCGGATGAACGATCCCCTCGATCCGGCCGAGCCGCGCACGGTGCCCGATCGGCTCGACGTCGATGCGCTGCTCAGCCAGACGCAGCCCGCAGACGGCGCGACGCTGCCCGATGCCCGCGCGGGCCGTGGCTCGCTGCGCGACGACGGCGGCCTCGTCGCCGGCCTGCGCATCGGGCGCTTCTCGCTGCTCGATCGGCTCGGCTCCGGCGGCATGGGCGTCGTCTGGGCCGCCTACGATCCGCAGCTCGATCGCAAGGTCGCGCTCAAGTTCGTCAGGCTCGACGTGGGCGGCGGCGCGGGCGGCGATGTGCTCGTCCGCTTCGCGCGCGAAGCGCAGGCGATGGCGCGGGTCAACCACCCGAACGTCATCGCCATCCACGACACCGGCCAGAGCGGAGAGCAGGTCTACATCGCCGAAGAGTTCGTCCGCGGCGCCGAGCTCTCCGCGTGGCTGAAGGAGAAGCCGCGCGCGCAGCCTGAGATCCTCGCGATCTTCCTCCAGGCCGCGCGGGGCCTGCGCGCGGCGCACGAGGCGGGCATCGTCCACCGCGACTTCAAGCCCGCCAACGTGCTGGTCGGCGAAGACGGCCGCGTGCGCGTGGTGGACTTCGGGCTCGCCCGCTCGACGCGCGACGAGAGCGCCGAGGTGGCGACAGCGCGCGCGCTGGCAAGCGCACCCGCCAGCGATTCACCCGGCGCGCCAGCGAGCTTCCCGGCCGCGCACGAGGCCGCGCTCTCCTCGGACCTGACCCGCACCGGCGCGTCGATCGGCACGCCGTTCTACATGTCGCCCGAGCAGTACCAGGGCAAGCCGTCGGACGCGCGCGGCGATCAGTTCAGCTTCTGCGTCACGCTCTATGAAGCGCTCTACGGCGAGAAGCCGTTCCAGGCGACCACCTACTACACGCTCGCGAACCGCGTGGTGCAGGGGCTGCTCGAGCCGGCGCCGCCGAAGGCGAAGGTGCCTTCGCACCTGCGCGAGATCCTGCTGCGCGGTCTGCAGCCCAAACCGGAGGACCGCTTCCCTTCGATGGCGGAGCTGATCGCCGCGCTCGAGCGCGACCCGCACGCGGGCCGCCGCAAAGCCTGGCTCCTCTCGGGCGCGGCGCTGCTCGCGCTCGCGCTGGCCGGGCTCGCGGTGTACCAACTCCACCAGCGCAAGCTGCTCTGCCACGGCGGTGATCCGGCCGTCGCCAGCGTGTGGAACCCCAAGCGCCAGGCGGCCGCGCGCGCGGCGTTCCTCGGCACCGGGCTCTCGTTCGCGCCCACGGTCTGGGCCAGCGTCGAGCGCTCGCTCGCGAGCTACGGCCGCGACTGGGCCGCGATGCACACCGAGGCGTGCGAGGCGACGCGGCTGCGCGGCGAGCAGTCGGAAGAGGTGCTCGACCTGCGCATGCTCTGCCTCTCGCAGCACCTGCAGGAGCTGAAGGCCTCGACCGATCTCTTCGTCAGCGCCGACCCGCAGGTGGTGCGCAAGGCGACGCAGATCGCCAGCGCGCTCTCGCCCGTCTCCGAGTGCGCCGACGTGCAAGCGCTGCAGTCGCCGGTGCGCCCGCCGCGCGATGCGCAGACGCGCGCGCAGGTCGAGGAGGTGCGCGGCCGCGTCGCGCAGGCCAAGTCGCTCGCGGCCGGCGCGAAGTTTCCCGAGGCGCTCGCGATCGCCGAAGGAGCCGCGGCCAGCGCGGCGCAGATCCACTACGCGCCGCTCCAAGCGGAGGCGCTCTTCCAGCAAGCGAAGATCCAGTCGCGCCTGCGCCAGGACGCGCCGGCGCTGCGCAACCTGCAGGACGCGTTCTACGCCGCGCTCGCGAGCCGCTCCGATGCGCTGGCGGTGCGCGCGGCGATCGGCCTGGTGGGCCGCACGGAAGGCGGTCACTACGCAGACGCGCACGCGTGGGCCCGGGCCGCCAGCGCGCTGCTGGAGCGGACCGGCAACCGCGCGGCGGACCTGGGCGAGCTGCACATGGCCGTGGGCAACCTCGAGAGCGACGAAGACAAGTACGACGCCGCGCTCGACGAGATGCACCTCGCGCTGGGCATCCTGCAGAAGCAGGAGCCGCCCGATCCGCTCAGCGTCGCCTGGGCGCACAACAACACCGGGCTCGTCCTCTGGCACCTGGGCAAGCCCGACGAAGCGCTCGCCGAGTTCCAGACAGCGCTCTCCCTCGAGGAGAAGGAGCTCGGACCGAACCACCCCGAGGTCGCCGACTGCCTCAACAACGTCGGCCTCATCCGCGCCAGCCAGAACCGGCCCGACGAGGCGCTGGCCAGCTACCGGCGCGCGCTGGAGATCATCGAGACCGCGTTCGGCCCCGCGCACCCGCAGGTCGCCGATCAGCTCAACAACATCGGCATGGCGATGATGCAGCAGGGGAAGCTCGACGAGGCGCTGCCGGAGTTCCAGCGCGCGCTCGCGCTCAAGCAGAAGGCGCTGGGTCCGGAGCACCTCGAGACGGCGCAGGCCTACAACAACCTCGGCGTCCTGCTCTGGCGGCAGGGCAAGTTCGACGACGCGCTGGTGCAGATGCGCCACGCGCTCGCGATCCGCGCGAGCGAGCGCGGCGCCGAGCATCCCAGCCTGGGGGACGCGCACCTCAACATCGGCGCGGTGCTCTGCGAGCAGGGCAAGTACGACGACGCGCTGATCGAGATGCAGCGCGGGCTGGAGCTGCACACCCGAGGGTTCGGCCCCGACCACCCCACCGTCGCGACCGATCGCAACAACATCGGCAACGTGCTGAACTTGGAGAACCGATACGACGAGGCGATGGTCCAGTTCCGCGAAGCGCTGGCGATCCAGGTGAAGGCGATCGGCGTCGACGAGCCGCCCACCGCGGTCACCGAAGGGAACGTGGGCGAGGTCGAGGTCAAGCAGCGCGCCTACGGCCCGGCCATCGAGCACCTGACCCACGCGCTCTCGGTGATGGAGGCGAAGGCGCCCGACCCGTCGACGCTGGGCGAGTTCTCCTTCGCGCTGGCGCAGGCCCGCTGGGGCGCGAACGAGGACCGCCCGAAGGCGCTGGCGCTGGCTCAGCAAGCCCGCGGGCGCTACGCCAGCCTGTCCGGGCACGCCAAGGAGCTGGCCGAGATCGACGCGTGGATCAAGAGCCACGCGCCCCGCTCATAATCTCCTGGCTATATAGTGATGTGGATATATAGCCAGTCGATTATGTATGCGTTTGGTTATATATTCCGCTCGACTACGGCGGAGGCAGCTTGCGCATCGGCGAGACGCCGCGCTCCTCGGCGTAGAGACGCAGGATGAGCTGGCCGGCCCGCGTGGCGCGGTAGCGGTCGAGCTTCTCGCGCAAGACCTGCGGCTGCTCGCTGCGCACCGGCAGCGGAACCCCATATTCGTCGGGCGCGACCAGCGGCGCGCCGAGCGCGGCGAAGGTGAGATCGGCGGCGGTGAAGCGATCGCCGGTGAGATAGCGGCGGCCGTCGGAGAGGCGCCGGGCGACCTCGTCGAAGAGCAGGCGCAGCTTCTCCTCGTCGCGCGCGGCGTTCTCGGGCGTGACCTTGAGCCCGGTGCGGATGAGCGCGCGCAGCGGCGGCAGGAGCGCGGGGAAGATCCTCTTCTGCCAACCGGGCAGCCCGTGCACCAGGTAGCGCTTGAGCAGCGCCGTCTCGGGCAGCAGGTGCAGATAGGCCACGCGCCGCGCGGCCGGGCCCAGCTTGCGATCGAAGAGCGTCTCCAGCTCTTCCACCTCGTGGCGCAGCTTCGGCTCCTCGGGAAAGAGGCGGCGCGGCTCGTCCAGCTGCGTGTCGATCCAATGGAGGATGCGGGTCGAGTCGGCGACGCCGCCCTTCTCGAACGCGAGCACCGGCACCTGACGGCTGCCGCCCGCACGGCGCACCGCGGGGATCTGCAGCATCGGCAGGTAGCCGACCTCGCGGTAGTCGAGGCCGGAGCGATCGAGCGCCCAGCGGGCCTTCTCGCAGAAATGGCTGATGGGGAAGGTGATCAGGCGCAGGAGCATGGCGGCACCATGCCACCAAGGGGCAGCCGGCGGCGCCGATCCGGTGGAGTGCCACGGTGCTTTTTCCCCAGACGCGCTGGACGAGCTGATCGTCGTCGGCGACAGCGGCGAGGTGTTCCGCGGCGACGGCGCCTTCATCGCCTGCCGCGCTCTGGCTCGGCGTGAACTCCTCGCAGCTGCTGCAGGAGCACGGCGACTGCCCGCGCTCGCTCTGAGGCGCCGCTCTGCATCGAGGGCACCCGCCGCCTTCAACGGGCGCGCCAGATCTCGAGCAGCAGCTCGAAGACGATGAGCAGGCCGATGCTCAGCTCGAGGAGCCACATGCGCTGCTCGCGGGCCGCGTCGAGCACCAGAGAGAGCGCCTCCTGGATGCCGCGCAGTTTGTATTCGAGCGCGTCGTAGCGATCGACCAGATCGAACTCGGCGCGCAGGTCGCCGTAGATGTGGTCCATCGCCGGGTCGTCCCAGATGGCGTCGGGCTTGTCGAGCAGCGTGAGCACCAGGATGACTTCGCTGCGCGTGTTGATCGCCTCGCCGACAAACTTGTTGAGGCCGCGCATCCGCATCGCCACGCTGCCGCGCTTCTCGAGCCGCTCGGTGACCGCGGCGGTGCGCGCGAAGAGCTGCGTGACGATGCGCTCGTAGTACTCCATGGCCGCGCTCTGCGCGACGATCAGCGCCACCAGCTCGGCCCGCTCGGCGCTGAAGCTGTCGACCACCAGCGAGCCGTCGACGATGTCCGGCTTCGCGCCCGGCTCCTCGCGCACGGTGAAGGTCTCGCGGATGACCTGCGTGGTGAGGCCCGGCCGCGCGCGGCGCAGGCGGTCGAGCTCCGCCTCGCGCTGCTCGGGCGGCACGTCGCGGAAGACCACCGCGCCAAATGGGTAGATGAAGATCTCGCCCGCGCCGCTGGGCACGCGCAGCTGGCGCGCGCTCAACTTCGCGCCGGGAAACGCGGGCAGCAGCTCGCGCAGCGAGAGGTTCTCCTCGAAGGCCACCGCGGCGAACGGGTGCGCCGTCACGCAGCGCTCCCGCTGGCGCTCCGGCCTGCGCGCGCGCCGCGGCTGGCGAGGCGTGAGGCGGCGAGAAATCCGCGCGCGAAGAGCGGCCGGAACATCTTCGCGTAGGCGCGCCCGAGCAGCGGCACCGCCGCGATCATGTCGCCCACGCTCCACATCTCTTCGTGATCGGTGATGAGAAAGCGCTCCGGCGCACCCGGGTCGGGCACCACGAAGTCGAACACCAAGAGCGTGCGCAGCGGATAGGTGAACAGCCAGCGCAGCTGCTCGAGCTGCATCACGCCGTCGATGAGCGCGCGCCCGCGCTCGCCCCGCTCATCGAGCTGCACGGTGACCTGGTGGAACTTGAAGCGGAAGCGGAACATCGCGTGGAAGCCGGCCATGCCGAGCCGGTAGTTCGCCTTGCCCACGCCGGTCTGCCACGGGTCGGTGAACGTGACGCTCTCCGCGAGGTAGGGCGCCACCTCGCGCTCGAGCCGCTCGGCCGGCACGCGCGTGTCGTAGAGCAGCGCGGTGAGCCGCCGCAGCTCGCGCTCGAGCGTGAGCACCCGCGCTTGCCTCTGCTCTGCATCGCTCATCGCCGCTCCCCGCGCGGTCCAGAAGCCCGCGCCGTCGATCGATAACCTTGAAAAAGACGTGCCGCGCGACAGTTCGGCAACACCGCGCCCACGAGCCTTTGGGGATCGGGCCAGCGCACTACGCGATGCAGAGCTCCACCTGCTCGCCTGGCACCAGCAGCTTGAGCAGCTCTGGGAGCTTCTCCACCGGCCAGCCGCGCGGCAGCAGCAGCAGCGGAAAACCGAGCGCTCCCTCCAGCTCGCGCGGGGGCGCGCCGAGCACGATGCAGGCCTCGGGCGGCGAAGTGAGCGAGAAGTGCGGCTTGAGCAGGGCGAGCACGCTCGCGGTGTCTTCGAGCAGCACCAGCGCGCGCGGCTTGAGGCCGCCGTCGAGCATCGCCGCGGCATCGACGCCGTTCTCCGCCTCGGCGATGTCGTATCCGTCGATGCGAAAGACCTGGGCGACGCTCGCGCGCAGGGGATGATCGCCGCTGATGAGCAGGAGCGGCGGCACCACCGTCGCGGGCAGCGGCACTTTGTCCAGGTAGGGCCTTCGCGCAGTCTGTTCGAGGAACGCGCGCAACTTTTGCGGCAGCGCATCGAGCGCGATCACCATTCCTTGCACCGAGTGCAAACCGTGCACATCGCCCGGCGCCGCCCGCAGCACCGTGCCGACGAATGAAACGCGCTCGACCGGATGGCCGATCACCGAGAACATCGAGACCCGCGTCCCCACCGGCAGCGGCGCGTGCGTTCGCAGGAACACGCTGGTGCTGGACCAGTCGTGGGAGAGAAGGACGACCTCCGGGCCGCCGCCCTCCGCTTCGACATGCACGTGAATGTCCACCGGCAGGCGGGCGTTGGTGCGGCGCTCGTAATGGACATCCACGGGTCACCTCCAAAGAAATGAAATAGCAATCAACATGCCGCGACCTCGCCAGGAATCGATCGGCGGCGCGCGATGGGTCGCAGAGAGGCGCGCTACTGAAAGAGGCGCGCGAGCGAAGGCAGGAGCAGCGCGGTGGCGATCCCGTTGAGCGTCATCGCCAGCGTCGCGAAGACGCCGCACTCGGCGCCGAGTTGGAAAGCGCGCGCGGTGCCCATGCCGTGCGCGGCGACGCCGAGCGCGAGCCCGCGGGCGCGCGCGCCGCGGATGCCGAGCCGATCGAGCAGGCCCGCGCCGCTGAGCGCGCCGACCGCGCCGGTGAGGATGACGAAGACCGCGGCGAGCGGAGCCGCGCCGCCGATCGCGCGCGCGATCGCCATCGCGATCGGCGTGGTCACCGACTTGGGCGCGAGCGAGCGCAGCGTCTCCGGCCCGGCGCCGAGCAGCTTGCCGATCAGCACCGCGCTCACCACCGCGGTGATCGAGCCGGCCGCGAGCGCCGCGGCGACGGGCAGCAGCGACTTTCTCAACGCGGGCAGCGCCTCATAGAGCGGCACCGCGAGCGCGACCGTGGCGGGCCCGAGCACCCAGAGCAGGTATTTGCCACCGGACTGGTACTGCTCGTGCGTCGTGCCGGTCGCGCGCGCCAGGAGCACCAGCGCTGCCGCGGTCGAGAGCACCGTGTTCGCCGCTGCGTGCCCGCCGAGCCGCGCCTGGAGCGCTCGGGCCGCGAGGTAGACCGCCACGGTGGCGACGACCCAGAGCAGCGCGATCATTCCGCCCGCTCGCCGAGAGCGCGCGCCACCGCGCGGTAGGTGAGCGCTGCCACAGCCATCGCGAGCCAGGTGCCGAAGAGCAGCGCCGCCGCGATCGGCCAGACATCGCGGTAGAGCAGCCGCGCATAGACGGTCACGCCCACCGCCGCCGGCACGTAGAAGAGGTTCATATGCGAGATGAGCCAGCGCGCGGGCGCCGCCAGCCCGCGCGGGACGCCGCCCAGCAGCGCCAGCGCGCCGAGCAGGAGCAGCAGCCCGAGCACCGTCCCGGGGATGGGCGCGTGGGTCGCGCGGCTGAGCGCATCCCCCGCCAGCGACGCGCCGGCGAGCGCCGCGAGGCCCGCGAGCCACTCGAGCGGTCTCGGCTTCTTCGCGGGCTGCGGACTCTCGCTCGGCATTCCTGGTTCGCTCCAGCGGCGTGTCGCCGCGCGCATTCACCGCCCCCGCCGCGCCCGAGGCAAGAAGAGAAATCTGATATTCGTCGCCGTTGAATGAAGAACAAGAACGCCCTGCTGCTGCTCGCGATCCTGGTGGCCGTCTGCGCGACCTACGCGAACCATTTCCAGAACGGCTTCCACTTCGACGATTTCCATACCGTCACGGACAATCCGTATATCCGCGACCTGAGGAACATCCCGCGCTTCTTCCGCGACACGACCACCTTCAGCGTGCTGCCCGCGAACCGGACCTACCGGCCGTTCGTGTCGATGTCGCTGGCGATCGACTACGCGCTCGGCCGCGGCCTCATCCCCTTCTGGTTCCACCTCTCGACGTTCCTGGTCTTCCTCGGCCAGCTCGCGCTGATGGCCTGGCTGTTTGTCGGCGTGCTCGACCGCGCCGCCTCCTCGCCGGGCGCGCCCGCGAGCGAGCCGCAGCGCGCGCGCAATCGCCTCGCCGCGCTGGTGGCGGTCGCCTGGTATGGGCTGCACCCGGCCATCGCCGAGACGGTCAATTACATCATTCAACGCGGCGATATCTTCAGCGCCTGCGGCGTGGTCGCGTCTCTCGCGCTCTACGTCAATCGCCCGCGGTGGCGCCGCTGGCAACTCTATCTGATCCCCTTCGCCATCGCCCTGCTCTCCAAGCCGCCGGCGCTGGTGTTCCCGCTGATTCTCTTTTTCTACATCTTCCTCTTCGAGGAGTCCCCGCGCCGCGCGCGCCACGCGCTCTGGCAGACGCTGCCTTCGCTGGTCGTCTGCGCGGCGCTGCTCGCGCTGCAGAGCGCGATGACGCCGAAGAGCTATCTGCCTTCGATGCATTCGCCCTGGTCGTATCGAATCACGCAGCCCTATGTATGGCTTCGATATGTGGGCGCGCTCTTCCTTCCGATTCATTTGAACGTCGATACGGACCTATTCCCCTTCGCCGAACTCAATGGCCGCGCGGTGGCCGGATTCGTGTTTGTCGCGCTGCTCTTCGCGGCCATCGTGGCCACCGCGCGCCCGCGCCAGCTGCGGCCCATCTCGTTCGGACTCGCCTGGTTCGCCTTCGCGCAGCTGCCGACTTCACTCTATTCGCTCTCCGAAGTGGAGAACGATCACCGCATGTACTTCGCCTTCGTCGGGCTGGTGCTGGCGGTGGTCTGGGCGGGCGCGCTCCTGCAGCAGGCGATGCTGCGCCGCCTGGAGAAGTACGCTCCGCTGCCGCGCTGGCGCACCGCCACCGCGGTGAAGATCGTGCTCCTGCTCTGCGCCTATGCGGGCGGGACGTTCGCGCGCAACCAGGTCTGGCGCAGCGAAGAGACGCTCTGGAAGGACGATGTCGAGAAGAGCCCGAACAACTCGCGCGGCCTGATGAACTATGGCCTCACCTTGATGAGCCGGGGCGATTACACCGGCGCGCTCGATCTATTCACCCGCGCCATTCCCGGCGCGCCCAACTATCCCTCGCTGGAGATCAACCTCGGCATCGCCTGCGATGGATTGAATCGCTTGTCCGACGCCGAGCACCATTTCCAGCGCGCCATCGCGCTCTCGCCGGGGAATGACGAGACGCACTTCTATTACGCGCGCTCGCTCTTCAACCACCAGCGGCTCGCGGAGGCCCGGCGCGAGGCGGAGCAGGCCATCTCGCTCAATCCTTCGCGCCTCGAACCGCAGCACCTGCTCATGCAGATCAACGCGGCGCTCGGCGACACCGCCGGCGCGCGCGCGGTGGCGATGGGCGCGCTCCAGCTCGCCCCCGGCGACGAGACCGCGCGCAAGCTCGCGGACCATCCGGCCGAGGACGGCGAGCGCTATTGGGTGGAGCTGTCGCTGCGCCAATACCAGCAGAAGCAGTTCGCGGAGTGCATCGCTTCGGCGCGTCGCGTGCTCGCGATCAATCCGAAATCGGCCGAGGCCTACAACAACATCGCGGCCGCGTATGCCGAGCAGAAGCAGTGGGACGAAGCGATCGCCGCCGCGCGCGAGGCGGTGCGGCTCGCCCCCGATTTTCAGCTGGCGAAGAACAACCTCGCCTGGGCGCTGAGCGGCAAGGGCTCAGGCGGGCACTGAGTCCTGGACCTCGGCGTCTTCGGGCGGCGCGCGGAAGACGAACGTGCGCTGCACCGAGAAGCTGACCAGCGAGAGCGCGGTATCGACGCCCAACTTGGAGAGATAGACGTTCCAATGCAGGCGAGCGGTGAGCAGCTGCACCGCGAGATACGAGATCGAGCCGATCGCGGCGACCAATAGATAGTATCGCCAGATCGACGAGCCCACCGAGGTGCGGCTGTTGAAGACGATCTTCTTGTTGAGCGCGAAGTTGACCAGTGAGCTGAGCCGGCCAATCACGGTGCCGGCGAGCACGCTGTGCGTGGCCTGGAACGCGAGCGCAAATCCAATCTGGTCGATGCCCGCCGCGATGATGGCGGAGAAGTAGAAGCGCAGCAGCACGAAGTAGATCCGCATCGAATCGCGGATCGGGTCGAAGTGCGAGGAGCGATTTCCCTCGATGTAGATGGTCTGGATCGGCACTTCCACCGGCGCCTGCGAGCCGCGGCAGATATGCGCCAACACCGTCATCTCATATTCATATCGCTCGCCGTCGAGCGGGAGCAGCTCGGGCAGCCGCGCGGTGGGAAACGCGCGCAGGCCGGTCTGCGTGTCCATCAATTTGCGGCCGGTGACGAAGCCGAAGACGCTGCGGGTCACCTCGTTGCCCAGGCGGCTGCGCAGCGGCACGTCGGGCGAGAAGGTTCGCGCGCCCAGCACCACCCGGGTGGGCTGCTCATGCAGCGCCTGCGCGACGCGCACGATGTCCTCGGCGGCGTGCTGGCCGTCGGCGTCGGCGGTGACCAGACCCTCATATCCGGGCAGCTCGGTGAGGAAATGGTTGATCGCCGTCTTGAGCGCGCGCCCCTTGCCGAGGTTGATCGCGTGGCGCAGCAGCACCACCTTCTCGCGCCGGGCGAGCGCGGCGAAGACCGGCTGCGCGGCCGCGCTGCTGCCGTCGTCGAGCACCATCACCGCGCCAAATCCCGCGGCGCAGAGCGCGTCCACCAGCGCGGGCAGCTGCGGCGACGGCTCGCGGGCGGGGATGAGCACGGCGATTCGCTGCAGGTCGGTTCCTGGGAGCGCGGCGATCATGCCGCGACTCTCCCACGATTGAACCGGCGATGCGGGCCGTTTGTGATCCCGCTACCAGTGGTTCGCGCGGATTCCCTGGTCGACGTACGCGATGGCCGCGTCGATGTGGTGCAGCGCCCGCTGCTGCAAGTCGCGCGCGTAGTTGTTGTCCTCCTCGCGCAGGCAGTCGGCGCGCGCGCGGTGCAGGAGCTCGAGCGCGCGGTGCATGCGGCCCGGCCAGTCCATCCGCGCGTCGACCGGCGTGCGGCGGTTGACCTCCTTGCCGTCGTCGATGGCCGCCTCGCGCACCTCGTGGATGGCCGCGTCGATCTCGCGGATGGCGACGCTCTCGTCCCACGCGGTCTGGCGCGTCGCCGGCTCGGTGCGCTCGAGGTGCATGCGCGCCACGCGCAGGTCTTCGAGCGCATGCACGTACGCGGGGTGCGCGCCGGGGATGCCCGCTTCGGCGGGACGCCTGTGCTCGTGCACGCAGCCGGTGCCGAAAAGCAGCAAGGTCGAGATCAATGCAGCGCCGAAATTCTTCATGGTGCCTCCGTCCAGGGTGATGTTGCGCAACACTCTCTTAGGTCCGCGCCAGGAAGCGGTTCAAAGCCGCTCCCGGCGGGGCGGGGCCGCCAGCCCCGTTCGCTGCCTAGCGGTGCCACGGCTCGCGGTGCCAGCGATTGAACCGACCGCCGCGGTGCCAGAAACGGCCACCGCGCTCGCCCCAGCCGAACCGGCCGCGCTCGTAGACCGGCTCCGCGAAGGCGATCGGCGCGCCCACGTCGACGATGGCCGGTCCACGCATCACCACCGGCGGCGCGATCACCACCGGCCGCGGCGCCGGATGCAGCGGGCGCGCGCGCACGATCACGTCGGCGTGCGCGCTCCCGGCGGCGAGGCAACCCGCGAGCGCCGCGGCGCAGGCGGCGCGCTTCCACATCTTCGAGAGAGCAACGAGCATGGCTGGCTCCTGGAGATCCGGCGGCCCGGGATTGGGCCGCGATGAACCAGGAGCAACGCAACCGCGGGGCCAGCGCGCGCTCCCTCTGTGCCGGGCCGCGCCAGGCGCGGCATTGCGGCATCCTGCCTCGGGCGCTGCTCCGTTTCTCCCTGGGACCCGCGTCTTTTTATTTCGACATTGCTGCGCCTGTTGCGCTGAATGTCTCGCGCGGCCAGGGAATCGGACCGCGCACCTCGAGCGGCGATTAGATCGTTTGCCCACGCGCCGCGTTGCAGAGGGCGAACCGCCGCACCCACGAGGACTCCGATGCTGCTCGCCGCGCCGCCCGCTGCTCCGCCCGCCTCGACCGCCGCTGCCGCGCCCTACAGCGCGCCCGCCGATCACGCCTTCGCCGCCGATCTCTACCGGGCCGCGCGCGAGACGAGCGGCAACCTCTTTCTCTCGCCCGCGAGCGTGCGCATCGCGCTGGCGATGGCGGCGACCGGCGCGGTCGGCGAGACCGAGGCGGAGATGAGCAAGGCGCTCCACCTCGACGCGAGCGGCGAGAAGAACAGCGCGATGTTCGCGGCGCTGCTCCACGACTGGAGCGCGCGCGCGACGCCCGAGGTGGCGCCGGGCGCGCCGCAGTGGGAGGCCGAGCTCGCGGCGAAGCGGGCCATCGAGCTGCATGTCGCCAACCGGCTCTGGGCGCAGCAGGGCGTGACGTTCCGTGCGCCGTTCGTGCACACGCTCGAGTCGAGCTACGGCGCGCCGCTCGAGCAGCTCGACTTCGCCAAGGGCGCCGCCGCCAGCGCCGCGCGCATCAACGGCTGGATCTCGGAGGCGACGCACCAGCTCATCCCCACCATCGTGCCCGCCGACGGGCTCGACCCCGCCACGCGGCTGGTGCTGACCAACGCGATCTACTTCAAGGCGGCCTGGAGCGCGCCGTTCAACCCGGGCGCGACCAGCGACGCGGACTTCTTCGCGCCGGGCCAGGCCGCGTCGCGCGTGCCGACGATGCACGCGCTCGAGCACCTGCGCTACGGCGAGGACGCGGGCAACCAGCTGCTCGAGCTGCCCTACGGCGACGGCTCGATGGCGATGGTGGTGGTGCTGCCCGGCCAGCAGGACGGCCTGCGCGAGATCGAATCGACCTTGCGCGGCACCACGTTCGATCGCTGGCTCAAGGCGCTCGGCGACGCGCGCGTCCGCGTCAGCCTGCCCCGGTTCAAGACGGAGAGCTCATTCGAGCTGGCGCCCGCGCTGCGCGCGATGGGCATGAAGAGTCCCTTCACGTACGGCCTCGCCAACTTTCGCGGCATGGACGGCTCGCGCGACCTCTTCCTCAGCCAGGTGCTTCACAAGGCGTTCGTGGAGGTCGACGAGCAGGGCACCGTGGCGGCCGCCGCCACCGCCGTCACGATGGTCGCCGGCGCGGCGATGCGCGAGCCCCCCCCGAAGGTCTTCAGCGCCGATCACCCTTTCTTCTTCTTCATCCGCGACGTGCGCAGCGGCGCGATCCTCTTCGCGGGCCGCGTCGAGAACCCGGCGAAGTAGGCTCGTCGCCGCAGGCTCCGCGCGACAAGCCTCGCGTCATGCGGCTGGCGCAGCACGCGTTTCCTGACGGCAGATCGGCCGCACGAGCCCGCTGCGGAGCGATCTGCGCGGCACGGCCCTTGCGAAACCCTCCTTCGCAGGGCCGCGCGCTCCGGTCGATTCCGGGGTCCGCGCGCGCCCGCATACCGGGTGCCTCATGCGTCTTCTTCTGTTTGCCGCCGTCCTCTTTCTTGCGCAGGGCGCCTCGGCGCGCGGCCTGCGATTCGTGGGAAACCAGCAGACGGGGCTGACCATCCCGCGCAAGAAGGTGCTGCCGCCGCCGCCCGCCGCGCAGGCGCAGGCGAACCACGCCGGGCTGGGCAAGTTCAACCCGTACACCAGTCCGAATGCGCGCATCCGGGGAAAGCACTGAGCCGGGCTTGACGATATCTGCTTGAACGAATATTCGTTCAAGCAGATATGCCGACCCTACCCTCCGCTCCGCTCCCTGTCGCTGAATCGCTGCGCGCCATCGCCGACCCGACCCGGCTGCGCATGCTCCACCTGCTGCGTACCGGCCCCCTCTGCGTCGGCGACCTGGTCGACGCGCTGCACATCCTCCAGCCCAAGGCGTCCCGGCACCTCGCCTACCTGCAAGGCGCGGGGCTGATCATCAGCGAGCGGCGCGGCGGCTTCACCTTCTATGGCCTCGCGCCGGCGCGCGCCGGATTTCCCCGCAAGCTGCGGGAGCTCCTCGACGCGGCCGCCGCCGAGTTGCCGCAGACGGCCAAGGACGATGCGGCGCTGCGCAAGCTGCAGAAGCAAGGTGGCTGCTGCCCGCAGCACGCGTCGCCGCGGGCGAAGCGGTGACCACCGCGACCAGCGTCGCGCGCCGGCTCTCGTTGCTCGACCGCTACCTGACCTTCTGGATCTTCGCCGCGATGGCGGCCGGGGTGGCGCTCGGCCACTTCGTGCCCGGCGTGGTCCCTGCGCTCGAGAGGATGAGCCTGGGCGCGACCTCGCTGCCCATCGCCGCCGGGCTCATCCTCATGATGTTCCCGCCGCTCGCGCGCGTGCGCTACGAGTCGCTCGGCCGGGTGCTGCGCAACGTGCGCTGGCTTTTGCTCTCGCTGGTGCAGAACTGGGTGGTCGGGCCGCTCTTGATGTGCGGCCTCGCCCTGCTCTTCCTGCGCGACAAGCCCGAGTACAGGGAGGGACTCATCCTCATCGGCCTCGCCCGCTGCATCGCGATGGTGATCCTCTGGAACGATCTCGCGAAGGGCGACGCGGAGATCTGCGCCGCGCTGGTGGCGCTCAACTCGATCTTCCAGGTCCTCTTCTTTCCCCTCTACGCGTGGCTCTTTCTCACCTGGTTGCCCGCGAAGCTGGGGCTGGCCGGCGCGGCGGTGCACGTCACCATGAGCGAGATCGCGCGCAGCGTGCTCATCTATCTCGGCATCCCGTTCGTCGGCGGCTTTCTCACCCGGCGGCTCCTGCGCCGCGCGAAGGGCGACGCCTGGTATCGCGAGCGGTTCCTGCCGCGCATCAACCCGATCTCGCTGGTGGCCCTGCTCTTCACCATCGTGGTGATGTTCTCGTTCAAAGGCGCGGCGATCGTGCGGCTTCCCTTGGATGTGCTGCGCGTCGCCGTCCCGCTGCTCGTCTACTTCGTCGTCATGTTCGGCCTCTCGTTTCTCCTCTCCAAGGCGGCGGGCGCGGACTATCCAGAGTCGGCGACGCTCTCGTTCACCGCCTCTTCGAACAACTTCGAGCTGGCGATCGCGGTGGCGGTGGCGACGTTCGGCGTCGCGCACGGCGCGGCTTTCGCGGCGGTGATCGGCCCGCTCGTCGAGGTGCCCGCGCTGATCGGACTGGTGCACGTCTCGCTCTGGATCCGCGGCCGCTGGTTCGCTTCTCCCTCGCGCGCGCAGGAGAGCTGACGAGATGGAGACGGTGCTCTTCGCCTGCGTCCACAACGCCGGCCGCTCGCAGCTGGCGGCCGCCTGGTTCAACCGGCTCGCCGACCCTGCGAAGGCGCGCGCGATCTCCGCCGGCACGCAGCCGGCCGCGGCGCTCCACCCCGAAGTGCTCGAGGTGATGCGCGAGGCGGGCCTGCCGCTCCCCGCCAGCGCGCCGCAGCGGCTCACGCCTGAGCTGGCGGCGCAGGCCACGCGACTCATCACGATGGGGTGCGGCGAGGCGTGCCCGGTGGTGCCGGGCGCGCGCCGCGACGACTGGCCGCTGCCCGATCCGAAGGGCCAGTCGCTCGAGCGCGTGCGCGCGCTGCGCGAGGCCGTGCGCGAGCGCGTCGAGTCGCTGCTCGCGCGCGAAGGCTGGGCAGCGCAGCCGCGCTGAGAGCGAATCAGCCGCGTGCCCGGCCCTGGCGATCGGCGGGCCATTCGTTGGCATGCAACCGATCGGCCGGCGGATCAGTGCTTGTATTCGAAGCCGTATTTGACCTGCTCGCGGACCTGCTCCCACCTCGCCGGCGGCTTGCCGCTCTCCCACTCCGAGCGCAGCTGATCTTCGACATCTTCATTCCAGCCCTGGAACTGCTGGCCGTAGTGGCTGCGCGCGCCATATCCGTAGCCGATCGGCATCTCGGCCTCGCTCAGCTCGCCGATCACCTTGGCCGGATTCATGCCGCCGTCGCTGGGAATGCGCTCGCTGCCGGCCGCCTGCTTGACCGTGTCCTGGATGTCCTGGTGCAGCTCGTGGCCGCCCGCGTGAAGGTCGTGCTTGGTCTGCTGCCAGTCGCGCACCACCGCGGCCTTCACCCGCTCCCACGTGCTGCCCACGTTCTCCTCCTGCCACCAGTTCGGGCGCCAGTTGTTGCTCATATCGGCCGGAACGCTCTTCGACATGCTCTTCTTCGAGTTGATCGTCGCCATAGGCTGGGCTCCTGTTTGGGGTGCGCCGGAAGACCCCACCCAGCCCGCGCCGGCCACCCTGCGAAATGCGCTTTGAGCGCCGCGAAGCCCCGAATGCAGCGCCGATATATGCACTATCCGGGATTGATCCAGCCGCCGATGGAGTTGGCGAGCACGCCGGACTCTTTCGGGCCCCAGCTGCCGGGGGCATAGCTGCGCAGCGGCAAGTCGTTCGAATGCGCGGGCGAGAGCGCGGGGCCGACGATGTTCCACGCCGCCTCCACGGCGCCTTCGCACGAGAAGAGGGTCTGGTCGCCATTCATCGCGTCGCCGAGCAGGCGCTCATACGGCGTCATTTCATCGCCTGTATCGCGATGGGCGAACACCAGCTCGGCCGGCTCCGCCTCGAGCGCCTGGCCGGGCGTCTTCACCCGCGCGCCGACCGCGATGATGACCTCAGGGCTCAAGCGGAAGCGCAGATAGTTGCCTTGGTGATTCGAGAACTGCGCCAGCGGCGGGCGCTTGAGCTTCACGCGGACTTCGGTCGCGGTGGCGGGCAGCGATTTGCCGGCGCGCACGAAGAACGGCACGCCATACCAGCGCCAGGAATCGATGCGCAGCTGCATCGCCGCGAAGGTCGGTGTCTCTGAATCGGGAGATACGCCCTTCTCTTTCCGATATCCCTCGACCTGCCCGAGCACGGTCTGGCGCGGATCGATGGGTGATATCTGCCGCAATAGCTTCACCATCTCGCCGCGCGCGCAGTCGTTGTAGGCGCCCCCTTCGGGCACCTCCATGGTCAGCGTCGCGATCACGCTGAGGATATGATTCTGAATCACGTCGCGGACCACGCCCACTTCTTCATAGAGGCTCCCGCGCCCCTCGATGCCGAACTTCTCGGCCATCGTCATCTGCACGCTCTCCACATAGTTGCGGTTCCAGATCGGCTCGAGGAACGTATTGGCGAAGCGGAACACTTGCAGGTTCTGCACCGCCTCTTTTCCCAGATAGTGGTCGATGCGAAAGATATCCTCCGGCGCGAATACGGTTTGCAGCAAGGCATTGAGCTTCTTCGCCGAGCCGATATCGCGGCCGAACGGCTTCTCGACGATCACGCGCGCGCCGCGGGCGCAGCCCGATCTGCCGAGCTGGCAGGTCACCTCCTCGAACATCTCTGGAGGTATCGCCAGGTAATGGAGCGGACGCTCCGCCGCGCCCAGCTCGCCCCGCAGAGATTGAAACGTCTTCGGGTCGTTATAATCGCCCTTCACATATCGAAGCAGCTGGGAGAGCTTCGCGAAGGCCGGCTCGTCGACGCCGCCGTGCGCGCCCAGGCTCTCGCGGGCGCGGGCGATCAGCTCGGCGTGGCTCCAGTCGCGGCGGGCGACGCCGATGACGGGCGCATCGAGCTGGCCGCGCTTCACCAGCGCCTGCAGCGCGGGAAAGATCTGCTTGCGCGCCAGGTCGCCCGCGGCGCCGAAGAAGACGAAGGCATCCGACTTGGGCTCGCTCATGAGAGGCCTCCGGGAGATATCTCCCAGACGGCGGACGCGCGCCGGCTGGCCACGTGTAGATTGAGGCATGGCGCAAGCACCGGTGCTGCACGACTTCGAGATCCAGCTCAATCACATCGATCGCGGCATCGAGCAGAAGCTGCACGTCCGCACCGCGCGCCACTCGTCGGAGACCGTTGCGCGCGTCTGGCTGCGGATGCTCGCCTACTGCATGAACTGGGAGGAGCGCCTCGCGTTCGGACCCGGCCTCTCCGAGCCCGACTCGCCCGACCTGCTGGCGACCGACCTCACCGGCGTCGCGACGCTCTGGATGCGGGTGGGCAAGGCGGACCCGGCCAAGGTGCAGCGCGCCGCCGATCAGAACTCCCGCGCTCGCGTCTGCGTCCTCTTCGAATCCGCGCAGCGCATGGAGCAGTTCGCCCAGGCCGCGCGCGACGAGAAGCTCGCTCGCCTCGGCAACGTCGAGCTGTGGGCAGCCCCCGAGGCGCTGATCGCCGAGTTGGCCCAAGACGAATCGCGCCGGGCGAAGGTGAGCGTCACCATCGTGGGGGATCACGTCTATCTCGAGCGCGGCGGGCAGGCGCTCGACGGACCGCTGGTGCGCGGCACGCTCTAGAGCGCGGCGCTGGCCTACGGCTCGAAGAACGTCACGACGCCCGTCGAGAGGTCATAGACCGCCGCGACGATGACGATGCGGCCCTGCTCGATCAGCTCTTGCAGCACCGGGCTGGCGGCGCGCAGGTCGCGTGCGGACGCTTGCGCATTCGCGACGACCGCCGATGCGAGCGTCGCGTCGTGATGCTCCGGCGCGAACGACAGGTGCTCCAGGTGCGGCTTGATGCGATCGACGATCGACATCACGTTCTTCGACGCCGGCACGCCGCCCTGCTCGAGCGCGTGCACGGTGGCCTCGACCGCGCCGCACTGCGTGTGGCCCATCACCACCACCAGGCGGGAGCCGAAGTTGCCGGTGGCGAACTCGACCGAGCCGACCAGCGAGGGGGCGATGATGTTGCCGGCGACGCGGATGACGAACAGATCGCCCAGGCCCTGGTCGAAGACGAACTCCGCGGGCGCGCGCGAGTCGGAGCAGCCGAGGATGACCGCGAACGGCCACTGTCCGTCCGTGAGACCGGGGTGCCAGCGGCGGAGCGCCGCGCCTTCACCGGCGACGAACCGTCGGTTTCCCTCGCGCAGCCGCTCGAGGGCAGCAGCGGGAGCGACAGCTTCAGGCAAAAATGTTCGCGGCATGGGGTCGACGCTCTCCTCGCGGCAGACCCATATCAGCTCTCGCGGCCGGCGCGGCAACCGGCCGGCTCGCCCGACGGCCCGTGTTTTGCGATTCCCCGCTGGCACGAATCGATCTGTCGGGTTTATGTGCGCGTCTCTTTGCTGCGCACTGCATCACTGCCTTTTAGCATCGCCGCCCTCGCCCTCTGCACCGAGCACCTGCGCCCATGACCACCAAAGCCAAGATCTGGATCCTCGTCCTCGTCGTTCTCGTCGCCACCGTCGGCGGCCTGGCCTTCGCCAAGGCCAAGCAGTTCGGCGCGATGGGCGCGGCGATGAAAGCGATGGGTCCTCCGCCTCAATCGGTCACCACCGCCAAGGCCGAGCAGACCGACTGGCGCGCCTCGCGCTCGGCGATCGGCACGCTGGTCGCGGTCCACAGCGTGACGCTGGCGGCGGAGCTTCCCGGCCGGGTCACCGAGATCCTCTTCGACTCGGGCGCCACCGTGCACCGCGGGCAGGATCTGGTGCGCCTCGACGCGACCGTCGAGCAGGCGCAGCTCGCCTCGGCCGAGGCGGACGACGTGCTCGCCCAGCAGAGCCTCACGCGCGCCAATGCGCTGCGCGAGCACGGCAGCAACACGCCGGCCGACCTCGAAGCGGCGCAGGCGCGCGCAGCTCAAACCAAGGCGGCGCTCGCGCAGCTGCGCGCGACCATCGCGAAGAAGACCATCCACGCGCCGTTCGACGGCCGCATCGGCATCCGCCAGGTCGAGCTGGGACAGATCGTCTCCTCCGCGACTCCGCTGGCGACGCTGCAGTCGGTGAGCCCCATCTACGCCGAGTTCTGGCTGCCGCAGCAGACGCTGGGCGAGCTGAAGGTCGGCATGGACACCACGCTCAAGAGCGACGCGTACCCCAGCGCGGTCTGGAGCGGGCACATCACCACCATCAACCCCGAGGTCGACGTCGCCACCCGCAACGTGCGCGTGCGCGCGAGCTTCCCCAACATCGACGGCCAGCTCAAGCCGGGCATGTACGGCAACGTCGAGGTGCTCTCGCCGGAGAAGCGTGCGGCGCTGATCATCCCGGCGACGTCGGTTCTCTATGCGCCGTTCGGCGACTCGGTCTTCACGGTGGTCGACAAGAAGGACGACGAGGGCAAGTCGTCGCTCGTCGCGCAGCAGAAGTTCGTGCGCGTCGGCGAGCGGCGCGGCGACTACATCGCCGTCGAGTCGGGCCTCGCCGCCGGCGACACCATCGTCACCAGCGGCGTCTTCAAGCTGCGCAACGGCGACGCCCTGTCGGTGAAGAACGATCTCGCGCCCGACGTGCAGGCGCACCCGAACCCTCTCGAGCGTTAGGAAAACCGCGCCATGCGCTTCACCGATCTCTTCATCAAGCGGCCGGTCATCGCGATCGTCCTCAACTTACTGATCGTCATCGCCGGCGTGCAGGCGGCCCGCTCGCTGGTGGTGCGGCAGTATCCGCGCAACGAGAACGCGGCCATCACGGTGACGACGGCCTACGTCGGCGCGAACGCGGCGCTGGTGCGCGGCTACATCACCACCCCGCTCGAGCGGGCCATCGCCGCCGCCGACGGCATCGACTACATCGAGTCGCAGAGCCTGCAGAGCGCGTCGATCATCACCGCGCACCTGCGCCTCAACCAGAACGCGACGCAGGCGCTCGCCGAGATCAGCTCGAAGGTCGACTCGGTCCGCCGCGATCTCCCGCCCGAGGCGGAGATCCCCATCCTCAACGTCGAGTCGGTCGACAGCCAGTTCGCCTCGGCCTACCTGAGCTTCTCCTCGGAGTTCTTGAAGCAGAACGAGATCACCGACTACCTGGTCCGCATCGTCCAGCCGCGCCTCTCCGCGATCGAGGGCGTGCAGAAGGCCGACCTGCTCGGCGCGCGCACCTTCGCGATGCGCGTCTGGCTCAAGCCGGACCGGATGGCCGCGGTGGGCGTGAGCCCCGCGCAGATCCGCACCGCGCTGGCGGCCAACAACTACCTCTCCGCGGTCGGCCAGACGAAGGGCAACCTGGTCGAGGTGAACCTGACCGCCAACACCGACCTGAAGACGGTGCGCGAGTTCCAGCAGCTGGTGGTGCGCCAGAGCGACGCGGGCGTGGTGCGGCTGCAGGACGTCGCCGACATCTCTCTCGGCGCCGAGGACTACGACACGGTGGTGAACTTCAGCGGCCAGACCGCGGTGTTCATCGGCGTCTTCGTGCTGCCCAACGCCAACTCCCTCGACGTGATCAAGAAGGTGCGCACCGAGATGGCCCTCCTGCAGAAGGACCTGCCGGAGCAGATCAGCGCGCGCATCGCCTACGACGGCACCGACTACATCCAGAGCGCGATCAACGACGTGGAAGACACGCTGGTGGAGACGCTGGTCATCGTCGTGGTGGTGATCTTCCTCTTCCTCGGCTCGCTGCGCTCGTCGCTGGTGCCGGTGGTGTCGATCCCGGTCTCGCTGATCGGCGCGATCTTCATCGCGCAGATGCTCGGCTTCACCATCAACCTGCTCACGCTGCTCGCCATCGTGCTCTCGGTCGGCCTGGTCGTCGACGACGCCATCGTGGTGGTCGAGAACGTCGAGCGCCACCTGCAAGAGGGCAAGAGCGCCATCGAGGCGGCGCTGATCAGCGCGCGCGAGCTGGTCGGACCGATCATCTCGATGACCATCACGCTCGCGGCGGTCTACGCGCCGATCGCGTTCCAGGGCGGCCTCACCGGCTCGCTCTTCCGCGAATTCGCGCTCACGCTCGCGGGCGCGGTCACCATCTCCGGCGTCTGCGCGCTGACCCTCTCGCCGATGCTCGCCTCGCGCCTGCTGCAGCCGGGCCACGCCGACCAGGGGTTCAGCGGCGTGATCAACCGCGGATTCGAGAAGATCAAGCAGACCTACGGCAAGGCGCTCGACCTCTCGTTCCAGGCGCGCGGGGCGATCTACGTCGCCTGGCTCGTCATCGCGCTCTGCGCGGTGGCGATGTTCACCGTCTCGGCCAAGGAGCTCGCGCCGCCGGAGGATCCGGGCGTCATCTTCGGCATCGTCAACGCGCCGTCGAACTCGACCATCGATCAGATCATGCAGTCGTCGCGGGCCATCAACAAAGACATGCAGTCGATCCCCGAGACGCAGTTCACCTTCCAGATCTCCAACCCGCAGGGCGGCTTCTTCGGCGACGGACTCAAGCCGTGGGACCAGCGCAAGAGAACGGCCGCGCAGATCCTCCCCGAGCTGACGAAGATGGTCTCGGCGGTGCCCGGCGTGCAGACCTTCGCGGTCATTCCGCCCGCGCTGCCCGGCGGCGGAAACTTCCCGGTCGAGATCGTCATCTCCTCGACGGCGGAGCCGGAGCAGATCCTCGAGTTCGCCAAGCAGCTGCAGGACAAGGCGGCCAAGAGCGGCATCTTCGCCTTCTCGCTGATCGACACGAAGATCGATCAGCCGGAGACGGAGATCGTCATCGATCGCGAGAAGGTGGCGCAGCTGGGCCTGAACCTCGCGCAGGTCGGCACCGACATCGGCGCGGCGGTGGGCGGCAACTTCGTCAACCGCTTCAGCATCGACGGCCGCAGCTACAAGGTGATCCCCCAGGTCTTGCGCTCGGAGCGGATGACGCCGGAGCAGCTGCAGGGCATCTTCGTCACCGGGCCGCAGGGGCAGCTGATCGCGCTCTCGACCATCGCGACGCTCAAGGACAGCGTCACCCCGCGCAGCCTCAACCGCTTCCAGCAGCTCAACGCGGTCAAGCTCAGCGGCGTGGCGATGCGGCCGCTCGACGACGCGCTCAAGTTCCTCGAGGGCGAGGCGGCGAAGCTGCTGCCGCAGGGCTACAAGCTCGACTACACCGGCGAGTCGCGCCAGCTGCGCACCGAGGGAGACAAGTTCCTCCCCGCGTTCCTGCTCGCCATCGTGCTCATCTTCCTGGTGCTCTCGGCGCAGTTCAACAGCTTCCGCGACCCGCTCATCATCCTCGCCGGCTCGGTGCCGCTGGCGATGTTCGGCGCGCTCTTGGTGACGTTCCTCAAGATGCCGATGCCGATGCCGTACTGGACCAACGGGTGGACGACGACGCTCAACGTCTACTCGCAAGTCGGCCTGGTCACGCTGGTCGGCCTGATCGCGAAGAACGGCATCCTCATCGTCGAGTTCGCCAACACGCTGCAGGAAGGCGGCAAGAGCAAGCTGGAGGCGATCCGCGAGGCGGCGATGACGCGCCTTCGCCCGGTCTTGATGACCTCGGTGGCGACGGTGGCCGGACACTTCCCGCTCACGCTGGTGACCGGCCCGGGCGCCTCTGCGCGAAACAGCATCGGCCTGGTGCTGGTGACCGGCATGGCGGTGGGCACCGCCTTCACGCTCTTCTTCGTTCCGTCGATCTACCTGCTCATTGCCAAGGATCACCGGCTGGCGAAGAAGGCAGCGCCGGGCGAGGCCGAGGCGGCGCACGACAAGACCGACCCGGCGATCCCGGCCCACACGCCCGCGTCGGCCTGAGCGGGCCCGCAGCCGATCCAGATCTCTTCACGCGCCCGCATCCGCTTTACCTGGCGAGGAACCATGTCTCTCCGATCGTTGCGACTCAAATTGTCGGTACACAACACAACAGCGGCGCTGGCGCTCTTGCCCGCGCTCGCGCTCGGCGCGTTCGCGCCAGCCGCGCAGGCGCTGCAGCCGCTGCAGGTCTTCCTCGAGGGCGCGCAGAAGGCGAACGTCGACCTGCTCGAGGCGACAGCCAACGCGAACCAGCAGGACGCGCTCGCCAGCGTCCAGCTGGGCCGCGCGCTGCCGGGCATCCAGCTGCGCGGCACGTACACGCACAACCAGTACGACGCGGTCTTCGCCATGCCCGCGTTTGGGAATGTGCCGGCCGCCACGTACACCATCCAGCCGTACGATGAGCTCGACCTCTACGCGACGCTGAACGTGCCGCTGGTCGACCTCGCGCAGTTCAAGCGCATCTCGGCGGCGCGGCGCGGGACGGAGCAGACGCGCAAGCAGATCGAGGCGACGCAGCTGCAGGTCGCCGGTCAGGTCGCGCAGGACTACTACCAGCTGGTGGCGAACCTCGCGCTGGTCGAGGCCTCCAAGCGGCAGATCGACGTGGCGCAGAAGAGCCTCGCGCTGGCGCAGGACAAGTTCGCGCTCGGCAGTTCGCCGGAGCTCGACGTCGATCGCGCGAAGTCCGAGGTGGAGCGGCAGGTGCAGCAGCTCGCCAACGCGCAGCTGCAGCAGGCGGTCGCGCAGCGCGCGCTCACCTCGGCGACCGGCATCTCGCCCGACGTCGCTGGCAGCAGCGACTTCAGCGAGGACCTGCACGAGGAGGCGGCGCTCGACGATCTGGAGAAGTCGATCGGCGGGCTGCCTCAAGTCCAGGCGGCGAACCTGGGCGTGCAGAGCGCCGAGGCGTCGTCGACCGCGCAGAAGTACACGCTCATTCCGGCGCTGGCCGCGCAGTTCACCGAGCACGTGACCAACTACTCCGGCTTCGTCGGCAGCGACGCGGCCTACCAGTTCGTGCTCTCGCTGACGTGGGCGTTCGACTTCACCACCGTCGCCAACATCCACGCGCAGGAGGCGGCCGCCGACGCGGCGCGGGCCCGCGAGCAGCGCGCCCGGCTGCAGGCCGGAGACGCGATCAGCAACGATTGGAACAGCGTGAAGGCCGCGCTCGCGCGCAGCCAGTCCGCGCGCGTCGAGGTGAAGACCAGCGCGCACGCGGCCGATCTCGCGATGGATCGCTACAAGAACGGCGCCGCCACGCAGCTCGATCTGCTGCAGGCCCAGCGCGACGCCTTCAGCGCCGAGGTCGCGCGCATCCAGGCCGACGCCGATCTCGCCAACGCCCGCGCGCAGCTCCAGCTGTCGGTCGGCCAGAACCTCGACCGCGCCGCCTCGGGCGTGACGCCCGCGCCGGCGAAGTAGAAGCGCCCAGCGCTCCCCGCGCGGCGCGCTGCTCTACGGAATGGCCATCTGCTGCGGCGAGACGCGCGCGCCGTTGGGGCGGATGCTCAAGTCCTGCGTGACCACGTAGGTGGAGATCGCCGCGACCATCAGCGCCATCGCGATCCAAAAGCGCCAGTCGTGGTGCGCGCGGCGCCAGTAGGGCCGCCGGTCGGTGTTGTCGTTGTTGTGCGGGACGTGCGGCTCGTGGGTCGGCATCAGTTGCCCACGCGCATCGAGAAGTAGGGAAGGAAGCTGGCCGCGAAGAGCGCCATGCCCGCGCCCATCATCCACGGCCGCTGGAGCTTCGGCACGACCGCGAGGATGAACAGGACGATGGAGGCGATGAGAAAGAGGATGGAGAGCGTCAAGGGTGCTCCGCGAAGAGAGTGCGGCACGGGTGTGCGGCCCGAGGGAGACCCGGCGCCGCGCGGCGCGGTCACCGGCGCGCGGCGGTTTTCCTGTTGTGCTCCGGGCGCAGGCAGCGCGGTCTGCCTGGTGCCTTCAGCCCTGAGCGCGCCCCATGTCGATCGACCCGCACCCGCCGGAAATGCTCCACGCCTCGGCGAGGACGAAGACGATCCTCGGGACCATCGCGACCGTCCTGATCGTCGCGGGCGCGCTCTGGCTCGCCTATGCGCTGCGCGCGGTCGCGCTGCTGCTGGTGCTCTCGATCCTGATCGCGTACACGCTGGCGCCGCTGGTCGCGCTCTGCGAGCGGCCGTTCCGCTTTCGCGGGCGCGAGCGCGGCCTCTCGCGCGGCGAGGCGATCGCGGCGGTCTACCTGGGCGGGCTCGCGCTGCTCGTCGGCGGGCTCTCGCTGGCGCTGCCGCGCATCACCCGCCAGCTCGGCGCGCTCGATCAGCAGCTGCCGGTGGTGCTCGCCGATCCGCACGACTGGAGCCAGCGCGCCGCCGAGCGCTACCGCGCGCTCCACCTGCCGCCCGCGCTGCGCGACGCGCTCGACCAGGCGGTGAGCCAGGGCTTCGCCGCCGTCGAGCAGAGCCTGCGCGCGTTCCTCTATGAGGCGGCGAGCCTGGTGCGCTACCTGCACTGGTTGGTGCTCATCCCGGTGATCGCGATCTTCCTGCTCAAGGACGCGCCGCGCTTTAGCAGCTCAATCCTCGGCCTGCTGCCGCAGGGGCGCGTGCGCTGGCGCGGGCGCGAGTTCTTCGACGAGGTGAACCGCACCATCGCGTTCTACGTGCGCGCGCAGCTCTTCGCCTGCCTCTTCATCGGCCTGGTCTGCACGATGGGATTTCTCGCGCTCGGCGTGCCGTACGCGTGGCTGCTCGGCGGAGCGGCGGGCGTGCTCGAGCTGATTCCGATGGTCGGGCCGCTGCTCGCCGCGCTGGCCGCGGGACTCGTCGCCGGAGCACGCGCGCCGCAGCTCGCGGTCTACACGCTGCTGTTTCTCGCTGCGCTGCGCGGGGTGCACGACAACGTCGTCTACCCCCGGCTGATCGCCTCGGGGATCAAGCTGCATCCGCTCGCGGTGATCCTCGCCCTGCTCTGCGGCGCCGAGCTGGCCGGCGCGATCGGGCTGTTCCTCGCCATCCCGCTCACCGCGTTTCTCTCGGTGGCGTACCGGCACCTGCACCGGCAGTGGCATGGCAGCGGCCTGCTCGCGGAGATGCTGCAGGCGCGCGAGCCCGAGCCTGCGCCGGTGCCGCCGGTGCGCGCGCCGCCGGAGATCCCGCTGACGGCGGAGGCCGAGCAGGGCACGCTCCAGGGCGTGCGCGTGCTGGTGGTCGACGACGACGACGACGGCCAGGCGCTCCTCGCCGGTCTGCTCGAGAGCCAGGGCGCGGTGGTCTCGTGCGCCGGCTCGGGCGCGCAGGCGCTCGCGCTGCTCTCGCAGTCTCGATTCGACGTGATGCTCAGCGACATCGGCATGCCCGACGAGGACGGCTTCGAGCTGATCCGCCGCGTGCGCGCGCTCGCTGCGGAGGCGGGCGGCGACACGCCGGCCGCGGCGCTCACCGGCTACGACATGGACGAGGATCGCGAGCGGGCGAGCGCGGCCGGCTTCCAGCGGCACCTCAGCAAGCCGATCGATGCGCAGGAGCTGCTGACGACGGTGGCCACGCTCGCCGGCACCACAGCCCCGCGCGGCGTGGTCAGCCGCTAAAGCTTGCCTGTGCCCGCGGCGCAGAAGAGGAGCTGCCTGTGATCGTTCGGCTGCGCGGTGCGCGATCGACCCGCCACCGGGTCTTCTTCGCCGTGGTCCGCCCCCCGGCAGGACCGCGCTCCGCCCTGCCTCGTCTCCGCGCCGCGCTGCTGCGGCGCGCGCTGTTCATGCTCGTGGTCTGCGCCGTCGCCGCCCGCGCGGAGGACCCGCTCAACTCGAACGACAAGCCGGTCAACAGCGCCGAGCCCGTCCTGGGCGCGCCCAAGTCGGACGCGCCGTTCAACGAGTTCAACATCGTGCCCATCGTCGGCGGCAGCACCGACATCGGCGTCGGCGGCGGCTACTTCTCCAACTTCGCGCACCTGCGCCCCGGCTTCGACCCTTATGTCTGGGATATCGAATCGAGCGGATTGATCACATTCAAATCGGGCGCCACTGGCGGCGCCGCGATTCCCTATACCGATATTTATATCAAGCTATCGATACCCCGCGTCTTCGGCTTGCCGCTGCGATTGGAGCTGCGCCCCTCGTATACCGCCGAGACGACCATTCGATACTACGGGCTGGGCAATGCCTCGAGCGTCGCCGTGCCGGCCGGGAAACCCGACGCCTATACCGAGTTCGGCCGCACGCATCCGCAGCTCGATCTCGACCTGCGTTTCAAGATCCTCGACCACTTCTCCGGCCGCGTCGGCGCTCGATATGTGGAGAACTGGATCCAGAACGCGGCCGACTCTCGATTGAGCGCAGATATGCAGAGCGGCGGCCCCGAAGTAAAGGCGCTGCTCGGCTCGACCGCGCCCAGCGCGGTCGTCCTCATCAAGTCCGGCCTGCAGTGGGATACCCGCGACAATGAAACCTCGACCTATCAAGGCACGCTCGATACCCTCGATGTGCGCTTCAGCCCGGGCGGCAGCGATCGATTCCGCTATCGATATGCGGAGGCGACCTTGAACCTTCGCGTCTTCATTCCCATCCGCAGCCCGTTCATTACCCTCGCAGGGCGGCTGGTCGGAAACGCGATGATCGGCGACGTGCCTTTCTATGAGCTCTCCCGATTCGACGATACCTACGCGCTGGGCGGCACCAACGGCGTGCGCGGCATTCCCGCCGGGCGCTTCTATGGAAAGGCGAAGGTGTTTGGAAACCTCGAGCTGCGCAACGAGGTGCTGACGTTCCACGCGCTCGGCAAATCGCTGGTGCTCGGCGTGGTGGGTTTCTTCGACGCGGGCCGCCTCTGGACCGACTACAGCGCGCAGCCGGCGCTCGACGGAAGCGGGCTCGGCATCCACTACGGCGTCGGCGGCGGGCTGCGGCTCCAGTCGGGCTCGGCCTTCGTGCTGCGCGCCGATCTCGCCTGGTCGCCCGACGCCACACCGATCGGCGGCTACTTCTCCGCGGGGCAGCTCTTCTGAGCGCGAGAGCCGAGGGGCGTCCGCGGCCTGGCGGCGCGGCGCGGATGGGCGGCTGCGCGGAGAGTGGAGCGGCCGATGCAAGCGAAAACAACCCAGGTTGCAACACTTGAAACATGATTTGGAGCCGACCCTTTTTGCAGTCCCGGCGCCGAGGCTGCGCTCGAAGACCCCCAGGATCTTGAGCGGGTGCAAATACTTACGCGCTCAGGCCTGACTCGCCGCGTCGAAAAATGGAACCGGGCCGTAATCCCGAGGCGCCGCGAGTGCATATCCCCTCAGTGTCCTGACCGATGCGCCCTGCGGCGGCTGCTGACAGCGTTCGCCCGCCGAATGTTTAAACGGCAGGAGAATCATCGATGGCCCTCCCGCACCTGCGCCGCGCGCTCTCGCTCGCCACCCTCGCTCTTGGTCTCGCCGCCTGCGGAGACAAGCTGCTCAACATCGCTGGCGCCATCTCGGTGAACCCCACCGAGCTCGCCTTCCCGCAGACCACCGTCGGCACACCGCAGGTGATCGTGGTGGACATCACCAACACCGGCAGCGCGGCGCTGACCGTCACCGGCATCTCCATCTCCAGCGATCCGAACAGCGAGCTGGCGCTCAACGGCCTGCTCACCACCGACTGCAGCAACAACCCGCGCTCGGGCAGCAGCTCGCTGTCGCCCGGCGAATGCGCGGCCTTCTCGGTGACCTGGACCCCCACCGCGGTCCACAACGCGGTCGGCTCGGTCGAGATCGACTCGAGCGATCTGACGAACCCAGCCATCACGCTGCCGGTCAGCGGCACCGTCTCCACCGTGCCGGGCTGCAGCCCGGCGTGCACCACCGGCCAGGCCTGCTGCGACCTGATCTGCGTCGACACGCAGAGCGACCCCACCCACTGCGGCGGCTGCGGCGCCTGCGCGACCGGGCAGACCTGCGAGTCGGGAATCTGCACCACGCCCGCGGCGCCAGCAGGCTGCGACGACCTGACCAACCCGTGCGGCGGCGGGCAGAAGTGCTGCAGCCACGCCTGCGTCACCGTCGGCGCGACTGGCCTCTGCCCCTGCGCGACCGGCGGCGCGAGCAACTTCGCCGCGGGCAGCATCATCATCCCGATGGACGAGTGCTGGCAGCGCGGCATCGACGTGACGACGCTGCCGTCCTATTGCACGGACAACGCCAAGCAGACGATGGACGACGCGCCGCTCAAGGCCTACGGCCTCGTCTACTTCTTGCTCAAGCACGGCGTGACCGTCTATGTCGCGATCAACCCGAACAAGACCAGCATCGACGCAACCGATATGTCGCTGGTATCGCTCGATAACAACCCGCCGGTGCAGCGGTACAACTGGGCGAGCAATGCCGCGGTCAACCTCACCGATATGACGCAGAATGAAGTCGATTATCGCGGCGGGCCGTTCCTCATCGACTCATCCCAGCACGATCGCGTGCTCCAGCTGCTCGCCACCGATCCGGACTTCGCGCAGTTCCGCGCCGCCGCCACCATCACCATCCACATCGCGCAGGTCGGCTTTCAATCGGCGATCACCAAGTCGATCAACACCGTTCCTTCGAGCATCGCGCTGCTCTCGCCCGCGCAGGACAACTCGTCGTATCAAATCCTCGTCAACTATCTCGACTCGGCCGGCCTGAACTTCACCGGCGCGGGCGGCACCACCGCGGCGCCGGGACAGATCTACGATCGCCTCGAGGAGGCCGACTTCCTCCCGAACTACGCAGGCAGCGCGCTGAAAGCGAACGGCTACAAGATGCTCTGGTCGCCGCACTGGGAAGGCGGAACCAGCAACACCGCCGCGCAGCTCGCCACCATCGGGGATTACGTGAACGCGGGCGGCGACCTCTTTGCCGAGTGCGCGGCGATCGGAACGCTCGAGGGGTTCGTCGATGACAGCGGCGGCGGGTTCGGCGGCGGCGGCAGCTCGGGCGGCTCGGCCACCACGCGCTTCATGACGAGCGCAGGCATGGCCGGCAACGACCTCAGCTCCGGCTTCAGCGGCAGCATCACCGGCCCGTTCACCTACTCCGGATTGGCCAGCCCGTTCGCGCAGCGCGGCGATTTCCCTTTCGAGGGATTCTTCGGCGCCATCAGCGACTACCACCCGGACCCGACCGCGAACTCGACCTACAACTCCGGCGTCGTGCGCTATGTGACCGCGAGCTACAGCGGCGGCAAGCAGTCCGACCTGTTCACCTCGCTCGATCAGCACAGCACCGGCAAGGGAACCATCGTGTATCTGGCCGGCCACGACTATTCGTACAACGACAACCAGGGCCAGACGGGCATCACCGCCGGCTCGCGCCTGGTGCTCAATACGCTCTTCTCGCTCGGCACCAACGACGTCTGCGCGCCGTAATCAACGGATATCAAGAGGCCCGACGGATGCCCTCGCCGGGCCTGCGCAAACTCATAGTTCGTGCAGCGCGGCGAGCAGCGCGTCGATATCGCCCGCGTCGTTGAATATCTGCGCCGACGCGCGCAGCGTGCCTTCGAGCTTCAATCGATGGTGCAGCACGTGCGCGCAGTGGAATCCGCCGGAGACATAGATTCCGTGCGCGTCGGCGAGCAGCCGCGCGAGGTCGGTCTGCCGCATCGTCGGCAGCGGAAGAAAGACGGTCGCGAGCGCAATCCGCGACGGCGCGCGGCTCCCCAGCACCAGCGCGTGCGGCAGCTTGCCCAGACCTTCCATCAGCTGCCGCGCCAGCGCCTGCGAGTGAGCGTGGATGTTGCCGAGGCCGATGCCCTGCATGTGATCGATGGCCGCGCCCAGCCCGATCACGCCTTCGACATTCGGGGTACCGGCCTCGTAGCGGAACGGTGGCTCGCGCACTTCGAAGGAGGCCTCTTCATTGAAAGAGACCATTCCGCCGCCGACGTTGCCCAGCCCCAACTCGGCGAATCGCTCTCGCTTGACGTAGAGCACGCCGACGCCATTGGGCCCGAATAGTTTGTGGCTGGAAAACGCGAGGTAATCGCAGTCCAACGCCCGCACATCGATGGGCATATGCGAGATCGATTGCGATGCATCGATGGCGATGGGCACGCCCGCCGCGTGCGCGGTGCGCGTCCACTCTTCGATGGGCGCCACCACGCCGGTGACATTCGAGACGTGCGCCACGGTGACCAATTTGGTCCGCGCGGTGAGCTTGCCGGCCAGCTGCTCCCAGCGCGGCACCGCCTCGTCGTCGATATCGACGAGCACGGCCTTGCTGCGCACGCGCCAGGGCAGATAGTTCGAATGGTGCTCGCTGGCGGGAAAGACCACCTCGTCTTCCGGCGTGAGCCGCAGCATCTGCGCCAGCCGGTTGAGCGAGTCGGTCGCGTTGTGCGTGAAGAGGATCTCCGACGGGTGCGCGCCGATAAACGATGCGACCCGGTGGCGCGCCCGCTCATAGGCCTCGGTGGAGGCTTCGCCGAGCGGATGCAGCCCGCGATGCACATTGGCGCCGAGCTTTTCGTAGTAGCCGGTCACCGCGTCGATCACGCGGCGCGGCTTGGGCGTGGTCGACGCGCTGTCGAGATAAATGAACGGCTCGCCATCGAGGCCGCGCTCGAGCAGCGGATATCCTTCAGGACGCATTGCGCACCAGCCGATACTTCCCCGAGGCCTCCGGCGCGATGGCCGAGGTCGATTCGCCGCGGATCTCGCGGCCGAGCAGCTCGCTGGCGGCGCGCGCGGCCCCGGCCGCGTCGGCCGGCTCCGGGCTGACCACGAAGAGCGTGCCGTCGGCGAGCTGCCACTGCTGCAGCGAAGGCGCCGCCCGCATCAGCGCGTCGTCGATCATCAGCGGCGTGATCCACTCATTTCCGCGCTGCACACAGTCGCTCAGGCGGCCCTCCACCCGCTCGAGCAGCGGGCCCATCGCGGGCCGCCCGCAGGCGCACTCGGCCGCGCTCGCGACGCGCACCACGTCGCCGACCTCGTAGCGCAACAGCGGCATCCATTCGCGACCGAGCGTGGTGACGATCACCCGGGCCAGCTGGTTGCCCAGCGATAGCAGCTCGATATGCGCGTGCCGCTCGTTGGCGTGCAGCAGGCCCTTCTCGCACTCCATGAACAACACGCCCGCTTCGGTGGCGCCATAGAGCTGATAGAGCGGGGAATCGACCGCGCGCGAGATATCCCGCCGCATCGCCTGGGTGGTGGTTTCGTAGGTCAATGAAATGAATTCAGGAGACGATAGCTTCACCTCGCGCCGCTGCGCCGCGCGGGTGAGCAGCGCCAGATAGGCCGGGTCGGCCTCGAGCCCGCCCGGCGCGAAGTCGCGCCACTCCGCGAGCATGCGGTTGCACTCTTTGTCGCTCCAATAGGACGGGTCCGGGCTCTGGTTGAAGAAGAGCATCCCATCGATGGTCCGCTCGGCCTGCGATTGATCGCCGATGTGGCAAGTTCCGCCGCCGCACGCAGGCGTGGTCAAGACCGCCTCGCGATAATCGGCCCTCTTCATCGCCGCCGCGACGCGCGCATTGAGCCGCATCGCCTCGCGCTCCTGGCCGTCCCACCAGCTCCACTCCCAGATCACTTGCAGGCGATCGCGGGTGGTCCCCGAAGTGGCGAGCAGCGTGACCTTCTCCTCCTGCATCGCCGCGTTGAGATCCTGCGTGCTGCGCACCAGCGACTTGGGGAATCCGCGGCGCAGCTCCTTCTTGCCCAACGTCGGCAGCGCTTGAAGCCACGCGGATAGTTCCTCATCCGGGCCGAGCGGCCGATATCCCGCATAGAGCGGCACCTCGGCGACCATTCGCGCCACTTCGGCGCGCGTACGCTCGAGATGCTCTGGCGAATAGTCACTCATGTTCGGAGACCTCCACGTCCGGCAGCGCGTGGGCGCGCTTGCCTGGCTCGCATTCGAACACCTGCGCCGGCACGCCCAGCGCGCGCGGCTTGCCCCCGCCCACCAGCAGCGCGCCGCCGCTGGGAATGCCGTAGGCGATCGCCTTCGCACCTGTCTCCCGCGCGCGAACCGCGACGTACGATTGCGTCTCGCTCCACCCGTCGTCCTCGCCGTGGGTATCGAGCGATATGGGCACGATTCCCAGGCAAGGAAACGTCTCGGCGTGCTCGTCGCCGGCCTCGGCGTGCGGCCAGCGGATCCACCGCTCGCCCAGCATGATCGCTCCCGCCGATATCGCGGTGAAGACCGCGCCGCGGCCGTGCGCCGCGCGCAGCGCATCGGCGACGTCGTTCTCATAGAGGTGCTTCATCCCCTCCTCCACGTCGCCGCCCCCGAGAAAGACCGCGTCGACCTCGGCGAGCAGCTCGCGGGCGAGCGCGCCCTCCTTCTTCTTGCCGGCCAGCTTCGGCCAATGCACCTTGTGCGCGCCGGCGAGCTTCGCCATCGCCATCAGCATCGTGCCGAACGGGCGATTGTCGTCGCTGGCGGCGCCGATATAGAGCACCTGCGGCTTCTTCGCGCCTGTTCGCGCCAATGCGTCGCTGAGAAATGGCTTGGTGCCGGCGTTGCGGCTGCGAAACCTGCCGGCCATCAAGGTAGCGCTCTTCGACATTCCATTCCTCCCATTCAATTCGATGCGGCGATACTCGCGGCGGTGCTCTTAGAGCTGGCGGGTGAATATCACCAGGTCGTCGTCGGGCTTGTAAAAGCCCTTGAGCCGCGCCTCTTCGGCATATCCGATGGCGAGATAGAACTTCCGCGTCGCGCCATATCCCTCCTGCGAAGAGGTCTCGACGCGGACCAGGCGCCCTTGGCGCTCGCGCAGCTCGGCCTCCATCGCGGCCACCAGCTTGCGGCCGGTGCCCTGCCCGCGCAGCGATGCATCGGCCGCGATCCAGTAGAGATCGAAGCAGCCCTGGGTCATCGGCGTGGGGCCATAGCAGATATATCCCGCGATCATTCCCGCGTCGGTCTGCGCGACCAGCGCCTGATAATCGGGGTGATATGGAGTGATCGCGAAATCGATCAGCTCAAGCGCACACGACGACTCGTCCTTCGTGAACTCGGCCGTTCGATTCAGCAGCGATTCCAGAGGAGCCCTGTCCGTGGGCTGGATGCGGCGGATGTGCACGGTGCTGCGCTCCCATCTGGCTGCGTTCAAAGGCGATGCGCACCAGCGACTCGGCGAGCTCGGGATAGCTCAGACCCGCATTGCGCGCGGTCTTGGCATATCCAGCCTCGGGGTGCAGATCGCAATTGGGGTTGATATCGATGACATAAGGCTGGCCGCCCTCCGAGACGCGCAGATCGATGCGGCCATAATCGCGGCAGCCGAGCGCTGCAAAGGCAGCCAAGGCCGTGCGGACGCAGGCCGCCTCGACCTCCTCGTCGAGGATCGCTGGCCCCGAGTTGGTCTGGATGCAATCGATGCTCTCGAGGTCCCACTTCGCCTTGTAAGAGACGATGCGCGGCCGCGTGTCATAGAACGGGCCGTAATGGATCTCGGTGAGCGGCAGCGCGCGCCGCGGGCTGTTGCCGAGGATGGGCACGTAGATCTCTTTGCCCTCGATGAACTGCTCGACCAGCGCGGGCTGGTGCAGGGTGCGCAGCACGCGCGAGACCGCGTGCACCAGGCCTGCGCGATCGTGGACCACCGAGTCGAAGTCGATGCCGGTCGAGGCGTCCTCGCGCGACGGCTTGACGATGAGCGGATACGGCAGCGCGATCTCCATCGCCTCTTCGAGCTTCTCGATGAGGGCGAAGGCGGGCGTTGAGATGCCGGCGCCGCGGAGGATCTGCTTGGCGCGATCCTTGTGCAGCGCGAGCCCCAGCGAGAGCGCGGCCGAGCCGGTGTAGGGGATGCCGAGCAGCTCGAGCAGTCCGGGGATGATCATCTCGCCGCGCGCGTCGGCCGCCAGCGACTCGCAGAGGTTGAGCACCAGCTCGGGCGGTTCGCGGCGCAGCGTCTCGACAAACGAGAGATCGCCGCCGGCGGGAATCACGCGCACGCGGTGTCCTCGCGCCTCGAGCGCCTCGGCGAGCGCCGCCGCCACCCGCTCGACATCCTCGCGGGCCTCGCGAGCGGGATCGTCTGCCAGCACGTCGGCGTCGTTGTTGTGCAGCACTGCAAGGTTCATATGGCGGCGGACAATGCCTGATCGCCCGCGAGGAGCACAGCCGCTTTTCGGCGGAGTCTCCCCGGGCTGCGCTGACCAAAAAAGAAGGGCCGCGAGCGTTGCGCTCACGGCCCTCCTTCGGTGCGGCCGCTGCTGCGGGCCTAGGCTAGTTGCAGCTGAGCGAACCCGCGGCGCACTCGCTCTTGGCCTCGGACACGCAGACCGCGTCCCACTTGGTGTCGCAGCAGTAGCTGTCGCTCTCGCAGACGGTGCTCGCGCAGGTCGAGCAGCTGGAGGTCAGCTTCTTTCCCGACGAGCACTCGCTGTGCGTGCAGGTGTTGGTGCCCCCGCCGCCGGCCGAGCCGCCGCCGCTGCCGCCCGCCGAGCCGCCCGCGCTGCCGCCGCCCGCGCCGCCGCCGCTGCCGCCGCCC
>Ga0302196_10000319_pt1 | contig 48001 bp, 36 predicted proteins | sample II_Bog_N1_3_FD_198794 | JGI IMG/M metagenome (GOLD analysis project Ga0302196, IMG submission 198794) | Peat permafrost microbial communities from Stordalen Mire near Abisko, Sweden - II_Bog_N1_3 | ecosystem: Environmental > Terrestrial > Soil > Wetlands > Peat | place: Sweden: Abisko... | reverse complement strand
ACTTCGTCGGGGCGATCGTCGAAGTCGAGATCCTTCGCGCGAACAAACACTCGCTCGAGGGGATCGCGACCGACGCGACTCTGGCCGCACTCCCGCGTCGCAGCACCCCGACCGCGAAGACCACCGCACCTCTCCCGGCAGCGGCACCACGCCACCTTCCTCTTCTCTGATCTCCTCCGATCCGGACCCCGCGATGGCCATCTACTCCCACAACGACGTCGTCCCCCTCCTCGGACGCGACGTATTCGTCGCCCCCAGCGCGACCGTCATCGGCGACGTGCACCTCGGCGACGAGTCGAGCGTCTGGTTCGGCGCGGTGCTCCGGGGCGACGTGTTCCCGATACGCTTCGGCGCGCGCACCAACGTCCAGGATGGCTCTGTCGTTCACGTGACCGGGGGCCAAGCTGCGACGACGGTCGGCGACGACGTCACGGTCGGCCACATGGTGCTGCTCCACGGGTGCACCGTCGGGAATCGTTGCCTCATCGGGATGGGGAGCGTCCTGCTCGATGGGGCCGAGATCGGCGACGACTGCCTCGTCGCGGCCGGTTCACTCGTCACGCCGCGCACGAAGATTCCCCCGCGCTCGCTGGTCGTCGGGCGACCGGCCAAGCGCGTCCGTGAGGTCAACGACGCGGATCTAAAGATGATCAGCGAGGGATCGCGCCTCTACCGCGAATACTCGAGGACGTTCCGATCGAGCGCCGTGAAGCTCATCACTCCGTAGCGGGGGGTTGACGGGCGCGCATGTAGTCCCGCCGCACCACAACCTTCCGCCTTGCCTGAGTTGAGCGCAGCCGTACGCTTGGCCGCAGGATGCATGCCTCTACCCTTCGCCGCGGCCGCCCCTTCGCTCTCGCGTTGACCTTCGTGATCGCGCTCGCGACCACGAACGCCAGCGCTGCCCCGCCCGCCCCGAGCGGCGCGCACCCGCGCATCTGGCTGACGCCGACGGCCCTCACCGCGATGAAGGCGAAGCTCGGTGACAAGAGCTCGTGGGCAGCGCAGATGGTCGCGAACTGCGAGCAGGTGGGGACGCAGCCCAACCAGTTCGCCGACGGCCAGTTCTACGGTTACGCCTGGGGCTACGCCGCCGCGTCGTGCGGTGCCGCGTGGCAGCTCACGCAGAACGCGACCTACGCCGCCAACGGCATCAAGATGTGGACCGCGCTCCTCAACGACGCGAACACGGTCGGCGACGGCCAGGGGGGCGACAAGGTCGTCCAGCCGAACGACGGCTACGGCATCCGCTACTTCCCCGCCTACGCCGCGGTCGCCTACGACTGGTTGCACGACGCGCCGAACGCCGCGGCGCTCGTCACGCAGTCGCAGGAGCGATTCAAGGCGTGGATCGGCTGGTGCGACACCAGCTGCTACCTCAACACGACGCCCGGCTCGAACTACCACGCGGGGTACGTCTTCGCGAAAGCGCTCGTCGCCGTAGCGGCGTCGGGCGAGGACGACGGGACCGCGGCGGGATACTGGTCGACGGCCGTCGACCAGCAGTACGGGCAGGACGTCGTGGCCAATGGGCTTGGCGACGGCGGGTGTCTCGTGGGGGGCGACTGGCCCGAGGGGTGGGAGTACGGCGTGGACGGAGTGGTCGAGTACGCGCTGGGGGCGCTCGCGCTCGAGGAGCAAGGGGCTCCGTTCCCCGCGATCGACGCATGGGGCGGCACGGTGGCGCTCCGGTACCTCTACGCGATGACGCCGGATCAGACCGGGATGTACATCGGCGGCGACTGGGGGTCGGGCGGCGTCTACGCCAACCCGCTGCCGCCCGAGCCACTCGACGCCGTCCTCGCGGGGAGCGCGAGCAGCGCCGCCGCGTCGTGGGCGCAGTTCCTCAAGGGCGGCGTGGTCAAGAGCGGTGCGCTCGGCATCATCAACGACGCTCTCGGCGAAGCGCGCGGAGCCTCGCCGATCGACTACTCGACCACGAACCCGCCCCTCTTCTACGTCGCCGGCGGAACGCGGAACGCTTATGCGCGTTCGTCCTGGGCCAAGACCGGCTTCTGGGGCGTCCTCACCTCGGCGCCACGACTCGGCCCCGACCACCAGCACCTCGACTCGTCGAACTTCGTCTTCACGCGCGGGTCGGACAACCTCATCGTCGACCCGTCCCCGTACGGCTCGCTCTCGTCGCTCACGAGCAACGCGATGAGCGTCGACTCGCAGACCGTCGAGCAGAACTACCAACCGAGCCAGTCCCCCTCCAGCCTCGCCGACCTCCCCTGGGCACGCGGCACTCAGGACGGCACTGCTGCCGCCCGCGCCGATCTCGACCTGGCGTTCATCGCCGACACGAGCTCGAAGAAGACCGACGTTCCCTACGCGCGCCGCGACTGGACGTTCCTGCCGGAGGGGGAGATCGTCACGATCGACCGCGTCCGCGCGAACAGCTCGACGCAGAAGACGTACCTCCGCTTCCGCTCGTCCGCGGCGAGCCTCGCGCTGAGCGGCGCGGCTCCGTGGACCGCGACGGGCACCGTGGGGAGCTCGCAGGTCGTCATCCACGCCGCCGTCCTCTCTTCCGGAACGCCCACGGTGACCACGGTGGCCAGCTCCGGCGACAACGGCTGCAGCAGCGGCAACTACGGCTCCTGCACCGACGCTCGCTTCGCGGTGAGCGAGTACTCGCTGACGATCCCGACCTCGCCTTCCCTCGCCATCCACGTGATTGACGGTTTGGGGAGCGGCGAGTCACCCGCAACCGTCGCCAGCCTGAGTGATCCGACCGTCGACACGACCCCCGCGCAGAATGGTGGCGTCATCGGCGTGAGCGTCACGCGCAGCTCGACGCTCTCGTACGTGGTCGCCTCCAGCGCCACGGACGGCAAAGCCGGCGCGACGCTCGCGTACGGCGTTCCCGGCACCAGCGCCGCGCGGCATGTGGTGTTCGACGCTCCCGAGGATGCGAACGGTGTCTCCACGGTGGCGGCCACGGCGCAGAGCGGCCGGTGCCTCGTCTCCATCACCGCTGGGGGATCGAACGGGTATGCGGGTCACCCGCTGATCTTCGACATCGCGACTGCGGCCTCGGGTTGCACCGCCAGCCAGGCCCAGGCGGCACCCCCGCCCACGGCGGGCTCGGGGAACGGCGCGAGCAGCGGCGGGTCGAGTGGCAGCGGCCCTTCGAGCGGCCCGGGCGGGTCGAGCGGCAGCGCGACTGCGAGCGTGAGCGCGAAGGCGAGCGGCGGGTGCGGATGCGATGTCGTCGGGACCGCGGTCCCCTCGGCGTGGGGAGCGATGCTCGCCGGGGTGGCCCTGTTCTTCGCGCGACGCCGACGACACCGCTCGTAGTCCTTTCGGAGAAGTGTCGGGCATCACCGTCCTTGCCGCGGGCGCCCCAACCCCCTAGGTACTGGCCGCACGGAATGGCCGACGAACGAAAGCTCCCGCAGGGTCGCCTCTCCCGCTTCGCTCGCCTCGCCGCAACCGGTGTGCGTGCCGGGGCGGGGATGCTCCTCGATCGCGACGGGGGGAGCGCGACCAGCGTGGCCAAGCACGCGGCCGAGACGCTGGGCACGCTGCGCGGCCTCGCGGCAAAGATCGGGCAGATGGCGAGCTACGTGGATGGGCTCGTCCCCGAGGAGCACCGCGACGCCTACGAGACCGCGCTCTCCACGCTTCGCGCCCAGGCGCCGACGTCGTCCCCGGCGGCCATTCGCTCGGTCGTCGAGGAAGACTTCGGCGCGAAGCTCGACCAGCTCTTCACCGACTGGGAAGACGTGCCGATGGCCAGCGCGTCGATCGGTCAGGTGCATCGCGCCAGAACGCTCGAAGGGCTCGATGTCGCCGTGAAGGTGCAGCACCCCGGCATCCACCGCGCGATCGAGAGCGACCTCGCGAACGCTTCGATCCTCGAGTCGATGGCGGCCATCGGTGGCGCTCGCCGCTTCCAGACCAAGGAGGCCCTCGCGGTCATCAAGACCCGCTTCCGGGAGGAGCTCAACTACGCGCTCGAGGCAGAGCGCATCGCCTGGTTCGCCACCATGCACGGCGGCGACCCGACCGTGCGCGTGCCGCTGCTCGTCGGCTCGCACTCGAGCAAGCGCGTGCTCACGACCGGCCTGGTTCGCGGAAAGACGTTCGAAGAGGCGTGCGCGGCGACGGAGAACGAGCGGCGCGCGTGGGCCGAGACGATGTGGCGCTTCGTCTTCCGGGGGAACCTCATCGGTGGCAAGTTCAACGCGGACCCGCACCCCGGCAACTACATCTTCCACGACGGCGGTATGGTGACGTTCCTCGACTACGGCTGCGTCCAGGAGATCGACCCCGTGCGCCTCCGCGCCGCGCGCACCATCCATCGCGCCGCGCTCGTGCACGACGAGCGGGCGTTCCGGATCGGCGTCACGGAGATGCTCCACTCGAAGCCGGGGCCTCTCGAGGACCTCGCCGTCGAGTACACGCGCCAGTGCTTCCGGCCGATCTTCGAGTCCCCCTTCCGCATGACCCGCGACTACGCAGCGAGCCTGGTGGGTGGCATGAAGGACATGGCGCTTCTCGCCCGCAAGGTGGACGACCACGAGCTCTTCGCGATGCCGGCGGACATGGTCTTCATCAATCGCCTCCAGTTCGGCTTCTATTCCGTCCTCGCGCGCCTCGACGTCGACGTGAATTTCGCAGCGGTCGAAGCGTCGTTCATGCGAGAAGCGCCGCTCGAAGCCGCGTAATTCCGCGAGCTCGAGCGGGAAGAGCTCGGGCGCTGGAAAGGTTGCCGATCCAATGCGAGCGCTCCCCGTCGCCCGACTTCTCCTCGCTATCGCCTTCCTGCTCCTCGCGCCGCGTGCGTTCGCCACCGAGGCGATCCAGGCGCCCGCGGGCGGGAAGGTCGTCTCGTTGCCGGAGGGGATGGTCGCGTGCGGAGGCGCGGCGGGCGAATGGACCGTCGAGAGCGAGCGCACGGTCCGCCCACCGTCATCGGAGGCGGCGATCGGTCACGTGGCCTCGCTGCACGTCGCGCCCAATGCCGCGGGATGCACCACGTCCACGACGACGATCGATCTGATCGCGACCGCCAGACTCGCGCAGATCGATTCCGCGTCGATCGCTCTCTCCGTCGACGAGGGGCGACTCGACTTTCGCGGGCACAACCTGCGCGGGACCGGCGTCCACTGGCAGAACGGCGAACGCGCTGGGGACGACCGCTGCTCCCAGCCGGAGACGCAGGCGGCCGTGGAGAAGTGCGGCTTCGCCGTCGCGCGCGGGCTTCCAGCGGACCCCAACTCCGCTTCGCTCTCCTGGTTTCCCGCGGGAGGGCGCGCGACGAGCAGCGACGTGACGACGTTCGACGCGAACGGTCGCCGTGTGACCCCCGACGAGCTCACGCTGCGCGCCGCCCGTGTCATCGTCTCGTCGCTCGTACCGCCGAACGTGTCCATCGATCTCGCCGGTGACGTCTCGCGGATCCCGCTCACCCACCCCGAGGCGGTCGCGTCGGCCGACTGCGGCGCCGCGAACTGCGAGATGGACGGCGGAGCCATCGTCGTGCGCGCCGTGCGAAACATCGGGCAGACGCTGGCCGTGCGCGTGCACCTCGCGCCGCACGTTCTGTTTGCCAAGGGGGACACGCTCGACGCTTCGCCGAGCTTCAACGTCGCCGTGCTGCCGTGCGCGATGTCGCTAGCGTCGGGAGATGCGCTGCGTGACGTCGACGACTCCAACGTCGTCGTGAAGCTGGACGCGCGCTGCGCGGCCGAAGCCGCTTCGCTCCGGTTCGAAGTCGGAGCGCAGCAAGCACCGGTGAGAAAGATCGTCAGCGACGGTGGTGCCGCATTCGTGCTCATTCGCGCCGGCCGGCTCGAGGGCGACGAGGTCGTGGTGACCGCGCTGCGCGGCGACACCGAGAGCTCGATCGTCGGCGTCGCGCGCGCACGAACTCGCGCAGCCCCCCAGCCAAGGGCCACCCTCGAGCTCGCCCACGGCGGCCCCATCGACTTCATCCCCACGAATCGCGGCGCGGTGGTCCGCTTCGCGGCGGCGGACGACCACGGCCGTCTCGTGCTTCTCCCGCTCGAAGGGGTCTATGACGTCTTCGCGTCGGACGCAGCGTCCGGCGTCCAGGGGGTCAAGGGGGCCGCCGGGCTCGTGTCGCTCCGTTTCGGCTACCGGGTCACGACACTCCCCGCGGCGCTCGCGGCGACGGATCTCGCCGTGCTGATCGAACCGGTGGAGCGCTCGCTGAAGGAGGCCAACGTCCCTGCAGCCATCGGAGCCTCGGCGCTCGGCGACAGGCCGCTCGTCGAGCTCACGTGCAGCGACGATTCAGGCACGCCGCACACGATCAAACCCGGCGTCCCGGAGCACATCCCCTTCACGGCGCGTGACACGTGTCGCATCGTTTTCCACAAGGAACGGCTCGCCCCCGAGGACGGCGCGCAGCGACTGACCCTCGAGGTGAACGTCACGCGGGTCGACGGCGAGGCGCGACCCGAAGCGCACGTGTCGCAATCGATCCTGCTGCGCCCTTCCACCGAACCTCGCTACGCGTGGATCAAGGGGGTCGTCGGTCCGTTCGACCACATCACGGTCCGCGTCACCCACGACGCCGACGAGGCGCACTACGTCGGTGCCGACGACCTTCGCTCGGGTGAGCCCGCCGCGCAGTGGTCCGTCATCGCAGGGATGGGGCACGCGCGCATCTACGCCACGACCGCGATCCCCACCGGGCTGTACCGCGTCTCCGACCGGAACCACTCCGGCATCCTCACGCTCAACTTCGGCGTCATCGCCCGGTTGACGTGGCTCGACGCCGAGGGGCACGGAGGGTTCCTCGGGCTGGAAGGGGGCGTGATGGGGGTCGGGCTGGCCAATGACGTTGGCCCGAGCGGTCAGTCGCTGACGCAGGTCGCCACCGTGTGGGGCGCGGGGCTCAGCGTCCCCATCGCGAACCGCTCGCTCGCGACCGAGACCTCGATCAACCTGCACGCCTGGGGCGAGTACGAGATCTCGCGGGCGATCGGCAACGAGCCGGGCAACCCGCTCGGCTTCGTGTTCGGGCCGAGCATCTCGATTGGCAACGTGGGGACGAACCTGTGACGGGACGGTGATAACGTCCCGCTTCCATGGAAGTAGGCCAGGCCGGTCTCGCGGCGCTGCTCGCGCACATCGTCGAACGCGGGGCGTTCATTCTGCTCGGGGGCGGCATCGTCTTCTTCGCCTGGCTGGTGAACCGCTACGCGCCGTCGAAGCGCAAGCGCATCCGCCGCGTCATCATCCCCTTCGCGCTCTACCTCGTCCTCTGGGCCATTTCGGCCACGTTCGCGGCCGGGCATGCCCCTGATTGGGCTGAGCGGATTCGCCTCGCCGCTGACCTCTTCGAAGCGTTCACGATCGTCAACCTGGCCGGACTCGCCGTCTTCGATCTAGGCCTCCCGGCGATTCGGATCGAAGCGGCGGGGATCGTCGCCGATCTGTTCATCGGTGGCGCGTACATCGTGGCGATCCTGGCGACCGTGCACGGGGCCGGGGTCAGCCTCAGCTCGGTCATCACGACCAGCGCGGTGGTCAGCGGCGTTCTCGCTCTCTCGTTGCAGGCCACGCTCGGAAATGTGCTGGGCGGGGTCGCGCTCCAGCTGGACCACTCGATCGACGAAGGGGACTGGATTCAGCTCCCCGACGGTACGCAGGGGAAGGTCCGCGCGATTCACTGGCGGCACACGGTCGTCGAGACGCGCAACTGGGACACGGTCATCGTGCCCAACGCGAACCTGCTCGCGGCCAACCTGGTCATCCTCGGGAAACGTACCGGTGCCCCCGTGCAACACCGCATGTGGGTCTACTTCAACGTCGATTTCCGGTACTCGCCCACCCACGTCATCCAGGTCGTGCTCGACGCCCTCTGCGCCGCCCCAATCCCGAACGTCGCCAGGACGCCGTCACCGAGCGTCATTTGCTACGATTTCGCGAAGGACGGACGCGACAGCTTCGGTTACTACGCGGTCCGCTACTGGCTCACGGACCTCGCGGTCGACGATCCCACGAGCTCGGCGGTACGCGAGCGCATCTACGCCGCGCTCCGCCGTGCGGGGATTCCTCTCGCTCGCCCGGTCCAGACGGTCTTCTTCGCCCCCGACGATAGCCAGGACGCCGGCGCGCGTGTCGCGCGGCACCGTGCCGAGCGCGCCAAGGTGCTCTCGGAGGTAGAGCTCTTCGGGGCGCTCACCGCGGACGAGCGCTCGGAGCTCGCCGATCACTTGATCCCAGCTCCGTTCGTCACTGGCGAGACGATCACGCGCCAGGGGGCCGTCGCTCACTGGCTCTACATCCTCGTCTCCGGGCGCGCCGAGATTCGCGCGAACGTCGAAGGGGATCCGAAGCCTCACCTGGTCGCCACGCTCGAGGCCCCGGCGCTCTTTGGCGAGATGGGCCTCATGACGGGGGCGCCGCGCTCCGCCGACGTATGCGCGATCACGGACGTGGAGTGCTACCGGCTCGACAAGGCGGGGTTCCAGGAGATCATCGCGCGACGGCCGGCGATCGCGGAGGCCATGTCGCAGACGATGGCCCGGCGTCGCATCGAGTTGAACGCGGCGCGCGACGGTGTGCCGGTGGAGTCGCGACGGGGCGACGAGATGCCGGAGGCGACCCGGATCGCCCGGAGCATTCGCCAGTTCTTCGGCCTGAGCTCCGACGCGTGATTGCCCAGTCGCTCCCCGCACGGACGGCCGAGGAGGTCGCCCGTCTCGTGCGCGCATTGGGCTCGCATCGGTACGTCGCGGGGAGATTGATCCTCGTGCACGCGTTCGTGTTCGAGGCGCTAGGGTCGATCGAAGAGCTTCATGAAGCGCATGCCTGGTCGAGGGACCTGCTCGCGAGCGCCGACATCGACGCCTCCTCCCGCGATCCGCGCTTGCATCGCGCGACGACCGAGCGCGAGCTCGCGTGTGCGCTCGCGAGGCTCTGGAGTGATGACGACGCGGCGGCACAGGCCCGAGAAGCGCTGCACGCCAGGCTCCGCGCCATCGACGCACCGTTCGGGCCGACGCTGTTCGACGAGTCGCGCGAGGACGAAGTCTTCCCCATCCTCGTGGACGCCGGGTGGGAGCTGTTCACGCTCGCGGAGCTCGATCCCACGCGTCACCGCGGCGCGATCGAGGCGTTCGGGGACGAGCTGGCTTTCGACGTCGCGAGGCACGAGGAGGAGACCGCAGTGGATGCGCTCCCCCCCCTCCACGAGCTCCCGGCGCTGGGCCCCGCGGAGCTCGTCCACGGAGCGGCGCACGGCATTCTGCGAGCTCCGCTGGTCCTCTGGACCTCGGGTCACGAGACGTACACCGACTACGTCCTTCGCGGCGTCCTGCGCGCCGCGAAGCTCGACTGAGCACCCCCGTCAGATTCGCGGCGGCGCGCTCGACAGGTGCGGTGCGTCCTCGACGCGGACCAGGATGGTCGTGATGTTGTCGCGGCCGCCGCGCGCGTTGGCCATGTCGATCAGCTTCGCGACGCAGGCGTTGAGGTCTCGAACCTCGCCCAGCGTCTGGCCGATCTCTTCGTCGGTCACCATGCGGCTCAGACCGTCGGAGCACAGGAGATAGACGTCGCCCGGAAGCGGCGATTCCATCGTCATGTCGACCTCGACGCGCTCTTCGACGCCAACGGCGCGCGAGAGGACCGACGAGCTACGCCCCTGGATGCCGGCGGCGCCGAGCGTGTGGTCCTTGGTGATCTGCGTCAGCGACGTACCGCGGTAGCGGTAACAGCGGCTGTCGCCGACATGCGCGATGTAGACCCGCTGGTTGTTGGGCGAGAAGTAGCAGGAGACCACAGTGGTCCCCATGCCCGCGTACTCCTCGACGTCGTGGGCCTTGTGATAAATCTTCTCGTTCGCGAAGAGGATCGCGTTCCGGAGCATGCTGGCGCGCTTCGGGAGGACCCCCTCGGGGACGAAGCTCGGGTCGAGGCGCTTCTCGAACGATTCGCCGATCCCCTCCACGGCCATCTTGCTGGCGACCTCGCCCGCCGCGTGACGCCCCATGCCGTCGGCGATGACGAACAGGTGGTGGTTCTCGAGGATCGAGTAGGAGTCCTCGTTGTGCTTGCGCTTGAGTCCAGGGTCGGTCCGGCCGACGGCGCTGATGAGGATGAGGGCGTGAGGGCCGGTCGGCTCCTCTTCTTCCTCGACGTCGATCTGAACCTCCGCCGATGCTCCCGTGACGGCGGAGGGGGCCTCGACGTGGGCCGGGGGCTCCGATTTCTTCTCATCCAGGTCCACCGGGGCCGACGCGGGGATCGTCTTGGACGAGTCCTCGACAGGCGCGGGAGCGCCCCCGGCGGTCGCGGGCATGGCTTCGGTTTTCGAAGCTTTTACCGTGTCTCCGGTTCCCGTCAGCACGGCTACGACCCATGCGATGAGGGCGAGCACGACGACGGCCGTGACGACGTAGAGCACCTGCGGGTCGGGCATCCTGTGAGCCATCCTAGCGGAAGGTATTGGCCAGAGGACAAGTCTCTGGACGGGCGTCCTCTGGTTTCGTCATTCACCACCATCCACGCGACGGCCGCGCGGGTGCGGGGAGAATGGCGTTACGCTCCCACGAAGTGGGCTTCCTTCGAATCGTCGCGCTGGCGTTGCTGGCGCTCACCTGCGTCGGATGCGGACGCCCGCTGGGGACGAACGATCTCGTCCTCACGTACGTCACCGCGACCCCTCCCCCATCGAACCTCGAGGCGCTCGCCGGGACACGGCTCTCGGCGGCGGACATCACGGCCGACGTCACCGGGACGAGCGAAGGGGTGCGGGTCGTCGTCGACCGCGAGTCGTCGGGGATGGTCGATCGCCTGCTTGCGTGGCCGGGGGGGCTCCAGGTGTACGCCGTGGTGCCCGGAGCGACGCACGCGGAGGCGCACCAGCTCGAGCTGACGGTCGAGGACGAGAAAAACGAGAACGGGTCGCACACCGTGGTCGTGCGCGAGCCGGCGGCGATCGACCTGCATGACGCCATCCTTTCGGCTGGGGTCGTAGCCGATGGGCGCTCGATCGACGTGCGCATCTCGCCGGCGGGAGACGAGCGAGTCTCGAAGGCGCTCCCGGGGCTCGACGGGGCTTCCGTCGCGATCGCGCTCGATCACCAAGCTCTCTTCGTCGGTCCCCCGGCAGCGATGGCGGGAGGTTCGGTCGTCTTTCGCTTCGGCGAGGATCTCGAGGCGTACGCCCGCGCCCGCGCGATGCGCCTGGTCCTCGGCACACCGCCGCTCCCCCCGCTCACGCGCGCATCCGCCCTCGCCTCCCCGCCGAACTACACGCTCGCCGTGGTCGCGCTCGGCCTCCCGTTCGTGCTGTCGCTGGCGTGGCTCTTCTTCGTTCGTCGCTTCGATCGCGCGCACCCCGAGCCGTGGTGGCTCGTGCTCGCGACCTTCGCGCTCGGCGGCGCGAGTCTCCTCCCCGCGGCGCTCGCCGAAGTGGGGTGGGCGCGCTTGTCTCCGTGGCTCGACCCGTCGCTCTCGACGCTCGGAGGGCGCATCGCGGCGCTGCCGCTGGCGCTGCCGGTGTTCGTGCTGGTCATCGGTTTGAGCGAGGAGGCAGCGAAGCTGTTCGGCGCGTGGTCGCTCGCATCGCACCTCCGCGAGTTCGACGAGCCGATCGACGGCATCGTGTACGGCTCTGCCTCGGCGCTGGGGTTCGCGGCGATCGAGAACGTGAAGTACTTCGCCATCGGCCGGCTCGCCGCCGGGCTCGTGGCCACGCGGATGTTCGTCACCCTCCCCGCGCACCTCTTCTTCGGCGCCGTCTGGGGTTATGCGCTGGGACAGAAGCTCGTTCGTCCGCGCACGTCGCTGCTCGCGTTTCTCGTGCTCGCCGCCGTCGCGCACGGGGCGTTCGACACGTTTCTGTCGATCGACGGGCTCGCACCGCTGGCATTCGTCCTGAACCTCGGGATGGCGACGGCGTTCGTCTTCGCGATCCGACGCTCCCTGCGCCACGGGGTCGTGACCGCTGCCTCGTCGCGCGTCGATCCCGCGCGCCGCACGCTCCACGCCGTGGGGTCGAAGGTGGCGTTCCTCGTGTCGGTCGCCGCGTTGCACGTGTTCGCCGGCGCGCTCTTCGTGCTGGCCACCTACGCGCAGGTCGCGCACTGGCGCGTCGGGCCGCTCTACTTCTCGCTGATGTCGTCGCTCTTCACGATGCTCGGGCTCTCGGCGTACTTCCTCTCGATCACCCTGCCGATGGACGCCGTGCTCGACGACTACGGCGTGACGTTCGCGGGGGCAGCGCGCGCATGGAGTAGCATTCGCGGCGTGCGGCCGTCGCCGCGCGGGCTGCACGTGCGGTCGACCGAGGGGGACGTGTGGATCGGGCCGGCGGCGAAGGAGACGGTCGCCATGCTCGCGCGCGAGATCCAGGCGAAGGTGCCGGGGCTCGCCCGGTGACGACGAGTCACTTCGGGTGGGCGGGGCGCTGCATCGGCGCCGGAGCCCGCGGCGGTGTGCTCGGCGGCGCTGCGCTCGCGGAACCGGGAGCAGCTGCGGTCGGCTCGTTCACGCCGAGATACGCCGCCACGAGATCGTAGAGCGCTTCGAGCTGGTCCTGCGAGGCGGTGAGGTGGAGCTTCACCGTAGGGCCGTCGTGGGTGACCTCGGCGTCGCTGAGGACCCCGCGCGTGACGATCTTCACGCCGAGCGAGTTCATCTCGAGCAGCAGCTGGTGAACCTGGCGGGTCGCGATGCGGGCCCCTTCGTCGTCGGGCGCGTCGGACTCGGCGAACAGATCGGCGCCGCCGTCCGGGCGCGGCTTCACCCAGAGCCGGAGCTCGCTCAAGGACGCCGGCAGGAACGGCATCGGGTGGCTCGGGTTCTTCACCATCAGCCAGACGGCGTCCCCCTTCTGCATGTTCAAGTGCGGCTCGATCCGCGAGAACACGCGCGCCGTCTCGTTGGCCTTCTCCGGCGGCACCATCACGGCCACGCGCGGGCGCGGTAAGAGGAAGATGCGCCACGCGCGGTCGGCGTGCCCTCTCCACGCACGCACGCCCGGGACGCCCGCGTCGACCGCCCCGCCGTTCACGTCGTGCTTCGAGAGGAGCGCGATGTTCCGCGCGGCGCGCGCGTCGGGCATGTTGAAGTGGACGATGACCGCGTCCTTCTCCGTGTGAAGGAGCGACGGCCCGTAGATGCGGATCCAGTCCACGTCGCTGACCGGATCGACGTCCGTGCCCGCCATGAACTCGTCCCACTGCGGGATCCCGCGGAGCAGCGGCCCCATGCGCGCGCCGATCACGTTGCTCCGCACGACGTCCATGTTCACCCGCACTTCGACCAGGCGCTCTCCGGCCGACACCCCTTCGAGCCCGCCGTCGCCCAGCGCGGGCATCGCGTCGGCCGAAGCGTCGCTCGGTCCAACGCCCGTTCCGCCCGTCACTCCCGTCTCGTTCGGGCTCTCGGCGTCGGACCCGGAATCGCGCGGCGCTCCTGCGTCACGCTTGGGGCGCGGGGCCCCTGCGTCGTGGAACGCGGGCCCCTCGGCCGCGGCAACGGGCGGGGCGACCGGGGGGGGCGGAGCCTCTGCGGCTGGGGGCGGAGGGAGCGGCGCCGCGGGTCGGTCTTCTCCCTCGAGCAAGTCGATCGGGATCGTGAGCTCGCCGTCGGTGTCCTTGATCTCCAGCGTGCGATCCGGAAAGAGGCGCCACGGCGACAGGACGTAGTGCGTCGCCAGCGACAGCACGACGCTCGCGAACATGGCCAGCCGGACGCGGCGGCGGTCCCAGAAGCGCTCCGGCCCGCTCCGCTTGCGCTTCGTGCCCGCCGCGTCCGGCTCGGGAGGAGTCGCGTGCGGCGACGTCGGAGCCGAGAGCGCGGCCCCGTCCCTCACGCGGCTCACGCTCGAGCGGTGCGTCCCGTCAGACACGCCTCACCCTAGCCCGGCCCACGCCGCGGTGCGCGAAACGGTTCGATTCTCGCTCGATTCGCGCCGGCATGCCCCTCGCTTTCCCTTACTACGTGATGGACCACCGAAAGCTTCACTTGTTGCGACCGTCCCGAGGCGAGCGCCCGCAGAGCCGCGACCAGAGCCGAGAACTGGATCGACGGCACGGCCCAGGGCTACTAAGAACTGCGCTCGGCCACTCGTCCTCGCGCCGAAGCCGCTCTCGAATGCGCAGCATCGTTTCCTCCGTCCTCTTCGTTGCCGGCGCGCTCTCTGGTGTCGCCGGGCTCGCTGCGTGCACCGAGCCGCCGTGGGGGGGATCGACGCCCGCGCCGTCCGCGCGAGCCGTCCCGTCCGCGACCGCTCCTTTGGCGACCGCGCCGGTGGTGCAGACGCCGCGCGAAGCGGGGATCGCGATGGACGACGCGAAGGACGCCGGCGCCTACGACGGTCCGTTCGCCTACGGCCTCTTCGCCGCGACGCCCATCATGAGCGACATGGACTGGCCCATCCGCCCGGACCAGCTGAAGCCGGGCGAACGCCAGCGGAGCATCCGCATCGGGTACTTCCGCCAGGGGATGAAGCTGCCGGTCTTCCCGGAGGCGCACAAGAAGTCGAACTGCCTGGAAGGCTGGTACGAGCTCGTCAACGGCGGCTTCGTGTGCGGCAAGTACGCGACGCTCGATCCGAATCATCCCAAGGTGCGCAACGCGCCGCACACCCCGGATCTTTCCGGCCCGCTCCCGTACGACTACGGCATCAACCTCCGCAACGGCACGCCGATGTACAAGAAGCTGCCGTCGTGGCGCGATCGGCTGCGCTACGAGCCGTGGCTGGTGAAGGCGCGCCCCAAGCCGCGCGACGACGACGACGCCGTGGTCCCGGCCGCGATGACGACGAGCAGCGGCGACGTGCCCGAGGACGCGGGCATCCCCTGGTACTTGCGCGAGTACGACGGCGGAAAGCCCGACGTGAAGCTCGACGAGCTGCGCGAGGAGGACCCCACCGGCTCGATCGAGAAGCGGATGATCAAGGGGTTCTACGTCGCGCTCGACCGCGATTCGAAGGACTTCGGCGCGCACTGGTGGAAGACCATCAGCGGCTACTACGTCCCGTACGAGCGGCTCTACGTGGCGCCGATGCCGACGTCGTTCCACGGCGTGTGGCTGAACCAGGACCCGCCCGCCGATTACTACGGCACGACCGTCGACGCCGGCCTCCCCGCGCTCCCGGCGCGCCGCATCGACAAGCTGCCGGTCGCGTTCGTCCTCTACAAGCAGCGGACGTATCACCCGAGCGACGACGGGAAGAAGATGGTGCAGGGGGACTGGGCGCAGCACTTCACGGTGACGACGCTGACCGGACAGCACCGGTCGGTGAACAAGCAGGCGTACGTCGAGACCGACGACGGCTACTGGCTACGCGAAGATCTCGTCGTGCTCACGAACCCGGGGCCGCCGCCTCTCGGGCTCCTGCCGGGCGAGAAGTGGATCGACGTGAACCTGAAGAACGAGACGCTCGTCGCGTTCGAGGGGGACAAGCCCGTGTACGCGACGCTCCTTTCGAGCGGCAAGCGCGACCTCGAGCACCGCGAGAAGGATCACCCGTCGCACAACGGCACGTTCCGCATTCGCGAGAAGCACATCGCCGCCACGATGGACGCCGACACCGCGACCGACGGGCCGTATTCGATCGAGGACGTGCCGTGGATCCAGTACTTCAACGGCAGCATCGCGATCCACGGGGCCTTCTGGCACGCGGAGTTCGGGCATACCAAGAGCCACGGCTGCCTCAACCTGTCGCCGTGGGACGCGAAAGCGATCTTCGGCTGGACCGAGCCGCAGCTGCCGCCGGGGTGGCACGGCGTGGCGGCGACGGCCGACCATCCGGGCACGCGCATCATCGTGCACGACGAGGCGAAGGCCGAGTACGAGGACGAAGACGAGGACGCGGGGGCGCAGTAGCCAAGCCCAATTCGCGCGCACACGCGACCGGGTCTCCTTGACGGCAGCGCGAGCGCCGGGCACAACGGGGACGTTCCGTCCGGCCATGGATCAGTTTTCGGCGCACATCGATCGCGGTTGGGATCTCGCATCCAAGGGGGACGCGAGCGGCGCCCATGCTTGCGCGCGGCGCGCTCTCGAGCTCGATCCGAAGTCGCCCGAGGTGCACAACCTGCTCGGCTTCAGCGCGGCGATGGCCGGCGACGCCGACGAGGCGCTCGAGCACTACAAGCAGGCGATCGCGCTCGACGAGACCTACTTCGAAGCGATGCTGAACGCGGCCGAGGTGCTCCTGCATCCGATCGCCGACTGGGACGCCGCCGTCGCCATGTGCGACGAAGCGCTCGACTACGCCGAGACGCAGGAAGAGATCGCCGACGCGGTGCTGTTGAAGGTCGATGCTCTGCTCGGCAAGAGCGACAAGGACGAAGCTAGAAAGGCCATGGCGATGCTCCCCGAGGGTCCGTTCGACAACCCCAGCTACACGTTCTTGATCGGACGCGCCTACTACGAGACGGGGCAGATCGACAAAGCCGCGCCGCTCATCGAAGAGGCCGTGAAGAAAGACCCGCAGAACAGCGACGCGCAGTACTACCTGGGCCTCGTGCGCGACGAGCGCGGCGACTCGCACGGCGCGACCGAAGCGTTCCTCCGCACGCGCGTGATCGATCTGTCGAAGGATCCCCCGGCGTGGGCCCCCTCGGCCGAAGCGTTCGCGACGGTCGTGGAGGCGGTGGTGGCGAAGCTCGACGCGATCCTCGCGCGCTACGTTCAGGAAGCGGACGTGTACGTGGTCGACGTGCCGGGCGCGGAGCTCGTGGTCGACGGCGTGGACCCGCGCGCGATGATGATCCTGGATGCGACGCGCGGCGAAGACGGCGAGCGCGATGCGGCGCGGCTGTTCGTCTACCAGCGCAACGTGGAGCGCGCGGCCGGTGCGCTCGACGCGATGGAAGACGAGCTGTCGAAGGCGCTGGAGAGGGAGATCACGTCGATGTTCCTCGAGGCGGATCCGGCGGCGCCGGTGGATAAGCGGCAGCTCAACTGAGCTGGCTCGGATTTCGAGCGGGTAGCTCACCGCGTGAGCTGGGGACTCAAATTCTGAGCGGGTAGCTCACCGCGTGAGCTGGGGACTCAAATTCTGAGCGGGTAGCTCACCGCGTGAGCTGGGGACTCAAATTCTGAGCGGGTAGCTCACCGCGTGAGCTGGGGGCTCAAATTCTGAGCGGGTAGCTCACCGCGTGAGCTGGGGGCTCAAATTCTGAGCGGGTAGCTCACCGCGTGAGCTGGGGACTCAAATTCTGAGCGGGTAGCTCACCGCGTGAGCTGGGGGCTCAAATTCTGAGCGGGTAGCTCGCCGCGTGAGCTGGGGACTCGGATCTCGAACAAGGGATTCGCGCCGTTCCTCCGCGAAGCGCGCGGCGCCCTACACCAGGGGGGTGTCAAAACTGGCCACCCCCTCGGGCCCCCCTTGTTTCCTGCTCGATTCGCGATCGCGTTTTCGCGAAGTCCAAATTCCTCGGGCGAGTCGCCCTCGTTTTGCCCCCTGGCCAGTTTTGACAGGCCCCCCGGCTACGGTTCTTTTCGTCGGAATTACCCGGCAGGAAAGAGACCGTCATGTCGTCGAAGAAAGTCGTTTCGCACTCCGAATCCCACGCGCCCGCGGCCATCGCGAGCGTCCACCCCGTCCCGACCAGCGTGTCGGCGCCGCCTGCAGAGTGGCTCGCCCCCGAGAAGCTCGGCAAGAAAGGGAGGCGCCCGAAACACGGGCTGATCCTTGCCGCACCCACGCTGGCGACCGAGCTTCAGACGAACGCCGCAGCGATCGCTGCGGAGCTCGGTCCGAAGGCGGTCGACCCGGCGCAGCTGGCGGCAGCGATCGACCTCGCGAACTCGTGGAGTGGCGCCGAGCAGAAGGCGGCGACGTTTCACGTCTACACGAAGGTCGAGCGCAGCGCCTCGTGGGACGCCGCCCTCAAGCTGATGTCCAGCATGAGACTCGGCGTCCAGTTCGCGGTCGCGCGTGACGCGACGTTCGCCGATCGCTTCCCGACCGTGGCCAAGGCGTTCGCGCCGGGGAAGCGGTCGAAGAAGAAGACGGAGACCGAAGCGGCCACGCCGGCGCCTCAAGCGACGGAGACTGCGACGAAGGCGTGAGCCGGCGCGTAGCCCCCCGTACGCGCGCGCTCGCGAAGGCGCGCGTGCGGGGCAGGGCTAGGGCGCGGGCAATGTCGTGAGGCTGGCCTGCGCTGGCTCACCGTTTCAGACAAGACATCGTTGGAACTCGCGGAACGTCCAATCGTCGACAGCCTCGGTGAGCCGCCGGCCGGGACCGAGCCCTGGCGGCGTGGGTGGGCGGGCTGGCCGCCGCCAGGGCTCGGTCCCGGCCGGCGGCGTGGCTACGGCCTACGTTCTCGGGCGACGAGACCTAGTGCCACGCCCCGATCCCGATCCCGAAGTTCTGGTACCGCGGCGCCAGGTCCGCCGCGACCGTCACGCGCCATATCTGATCGCCGAAGATCCCCCACGGACTGAACTGAAACAGGCGCACGTCGCCGCCGAACGTGAAGTGCTGGCGCGCGGTCCCCGCCTCGAACCGCGACGGCTCGAGGTACGACCCCACGCGCGTCGCGATGAGATTGCGCACCGGCTCGCTCTCGATGCCGATGCGCGGCGAGAACGACACGTGCTGCCCCACCGGCTGCTGCGTCTGGGTGGCGAACCCTTCGAGCGAGTTGGCGTTCGAGCTCGCGCCCGTCATGAGCAGTGAGCCGTAGACGGTGATGCGCTCGCGCGGCCAGTTCTCCTCGCGCGCCTCGCGGATCGCGCGGAGGCGCGCCGACTCGACCGAGAGCTCCTCCTCCTCGATCGCGCGAATCGTGTCCTCGTGCTCCTCCTGCCCTCGCTTCTTCGCCTCGCGCTCTTCCACCGGCGTGTCCGCGAGCTCGCGCAGGTAGTCCGCCGTCCGCGCCGCCCGCGCCTCGTCGATCCGCGCGCGCACGCGCTTCTCCATGTCGTGAGGATTCAGCCACGGCGGGTTCAGCGGCCGCGGTCCGAGCTGGAACGCGAACCCGGTATCGATCTCCCACGGAACCGCGGCGCGCTCCGGCAACACGAACCCCGCCGTCGACTGCACGGGGAGCGACGACGAGGACGAGCCCCCGCCGAAGAGCCCCCCCACCTCCCCCACCACGCCGGCGACGGTCGCCCCCACCGGCGCACGCAACGTCGCCCCCAGGCGGAACGGGAGTGAGTTCGGCTTGATGACGACGCCCGCCTCCGGCCCCGCGCCGTTCAGCGTGAGCAGCGTCTGCCCGCCGGTCACCGACCCTCCGTTGGCCTTCACCTGGAGCGTCACGATGCGCGCGCCGCCGCCGATGATGATCTGGTTGCCCGCGAGCGCATACGCCCCGAGCGCGTGGTAGCGCCCGTACACGAGCGTCACCCCCGTCGCGCCCGACTCGGGCTGGATCCCGTACTGAAACAGCTCGGCGGTGGCCGAAAACCCGAGGTTGCCGAGCTGCAGCTGCGCGCCGCCGTGCAGGTAGAGAAAACCGTTCGTCTGCGACTGCAGCTTCGAATCGGACTGCGGCCCGTGGTTGTCGAAGTCGGTCCCGCCGTAGGCTCCGGGGAGCGAGAAGTCGACGTCCACGTCGTAGTCCACCCAGTCGTACGAGAACGGCTCGCGCACCGCGGGCGACGCCGCGTTCACGGTGGCGCCGTCGATCCCCTCGGCCACGGCAGTGTACGCGCCCGCCATCCCGAGCAGCCTGTTCGGACCGATGAGCGGCCCCTGGTAGAACTCGAGCGCGTAGTTGTTCGACGTGATGGGCGCCGGAGTGCTGCTCCCCGCGGCGTGCGCTCGTCCGGCCGTGAGCGAGGTCGCGCCGAACGCGGACGCGACTAGGGCGAAGGCGACGAGCGCCCGAGGAGGAAGCGCACCAGCGGCTCGGCATCGAGCTTCGCCGTCGACAAGAGAGCATCGAGCAGCCGCGCCCCCAGCTTCGCCAGCTCGAGCAAGTGCGCGATCCGCTCGTGTTGCAGCTCGGCCCGCGCGCGCGCCTTCGCGTCGCCCGCATGGCGCATCGCCTCGACGTCCACCAAGGCTGCGGTGAACGCCTCGATCGCGACGTTGATCTCCGTCTTCTCGCGTTCGTTGAAGACGCGGGAGATCATCCGCCAAAGCTGCACCTCCGCCGCATAGAAGTCCTTGCGCTCTCCCTGGACCCACACCTTTCGCACGACACCCCACCGAGACAGCTCGGAAAGTGTCATCGAGACCGCGCCGCTCGAGAGCTGGAGCTGCTGGCGGAGATCTTCCGCGCTCTGCGGCTCCGGGGAAAGATAGAGCACGGCCCACAGGCGCCCCATGTTGCGCTTGAAGCCCCAGAACTCCATCAAACGCCCGACGTTGTCGCTCACGGCCGCTTCAGCCGCGGAGAGCGTCTTCCTCTTCCCCGCCGAAGACTTCACCGGCTCAGGATACGCGCGCGGCGAGCTCGGTGGCGACGCACGCGAGCAGATCGCGCGCCGGACACGCCGGGACGACCGAAAGCGCAGCCACCGCGCGCTCGGTCTGGGTACGCGCCAGGCTCCGGACTTCGTCGCAGGCGCCCGACTCCAGGACCGCCGCGAGCAGTCGCGCCGACGCGCCGTCATCGCCGTCGCGCGCGCGCTCGACGTCGGGCGTGAGCGCCGGGCGCGCCGCAATCGCGCGCACCAGCGGAAGCGTCACTTTGCCTTCGCGGAGGTCGCCGAACAGCGATTTGCCCATCGCCGAGCGATCCCCGGAGTAGTCGAGCGCGTCGTCCACGAGCTGGAACGCGACGCCGAGGTGCGCGCCGTACTCGCCGAGCGCGCGCGCCTCCTCTTCCCGCGCGCCCGCCACCCGGGCCCCGGCGCGCGCGGCGAACGAGAAGAGCGACGCGGTCTTGTCGCGAACGATGGCGAAGTAGGTCGCTTCCGCGAGATCAGCGCACGAACGGCCGCGCAGCTGGACGATTTCCCCGTCGACGAGGCGCCGCAACGTGCTGACGAGGTCCGGCAAGAGCGCCGGTGCTGCCTCGAGCGTGCGCTCGAGGGCGTGCGTGAGGAGCAGATCGCCCCCGAGCACGCTCACCGCGTTCCCCCACACCCGCCGGGACGCGGGGCGGCCGCGACGTTCGTCGGAGTCGTCGATGACGTCGTCATGAAGGAGCGTCGCCGCGTGCACCAGCTCGGCGACGACGGCGAGCGCGCGCGCGGCGCTCGTGACCTCTCCAAAACAGGCCGCCGACAGCAGCACGGCGAGCGGTCGCACCCGCTTGCCCCCTGCACCGAGAAGGTGCGCCGCCGCCTGCGTCCCCGGCGCCGCACCGGTTTCGGCCGCCCGCGCGAGCTCGGTCTCGACCCACGCCAGGTCATCGCCGACGATGGCGTGTGCATCGGCGATGCGCCGCGCGGTCCTGTCCCCGACGCGCTCGACCGTGGCGGTCGCGCGAAGCGAGGATGCAGCTGCGGTGGCAGTCGCGGTCACGGGCAAGCTCCCATGGGGCCAGTTATCGTATGCTTCAAAATTATTTGAAACACATTTAGAGCCGGCCGCGCCGACGTCAACGCCAGCCGCGATCAATCCGTTTCAGGCCGTGATTTGCGCGAGCACCGACGCGACTGCGCCGGCTTCGTCGGCCGGCGACGCAACGGTCACCAGGCGGACGCCGGGGTGCCCCTCGACCCAGACCGCGACCGCACGCGCCGGCGCCGTCCCCGCGCCTACGACCGCGACGTTCACCGCGCCAAACCGCGCGACCGCCGCTTCCGCGCACGCTCGAGCGCCGGCCTCGGTCCCCGCGTCCCCCACGAAATGACGCGCCTTTCCCCCCGCGTGCGCGATCTCTCCGACGCACTCGGCGATGACGCGCTCGTACTTCCCGGTCACCAGAACCCGCGCCCCACCCGCCGCCAGCGCGAGCGCGACCGCTTTCCCCCACGCCTCGTCCCCCTCGGCGACCCATGCCACGAGACTCCCGAGCTCCATTTGGCGGGACGCTATCACGACCACCTCGAGCACTCACGGCGCTGGTCGGCGTCACCGGGAACGACTAAAAGCGTCCCCGTGTCTCCGAAAAGCGAGAAAGCACCGGCTCCCAAGAGTGAGAAGGCGCCCAGCGCCGCCCAGCGCGGCCGACGCATCGCGCTAGCCATCTTCACCCTCTTCACCGCCGCCTTCATCGGCCTCTCCACCGCCCAGATCGGCCGCCAGGTCTTCGGCTACAGCAACACGTACCCCGAGGTGAGCCCGTCCTGCGCCTACGCGCTGAAGTGGTTCGAAGAGACGCTGGCGAACAACGAAGGGCGCGCGCTCCAGGAGCAGACGGCCGAGCGCGCCGAGGAAACGCTCCTCAATAACGTGAAGATGCAAATGGATACGATCGAGCACAAGTGTGCCGCGCCGGGCGACCGCGAGGCACTCTCCGCCGCAGCGCGACTGCGCGACGCCGTCGTTTCCCAGAACTACGAAAGCTACGCAAACCTCGCCCGACTTCACCGCGCCGTGGACATGCGAATCGGCCGATAGCGGCCCCTTCTGCGACGACACGAGCCGCGGCACCCCTTTTTTGCTACGGTCTCGCCGCCCGCACCTAAAATGACAGCAACTTCGCCGGACGCCCCCGCCGCTCCCCTTCCCACCTTCGACGCCATACCGCTGAGCGCCGACCTTCGCCGCGCCGTCGATGCGTGCGGCTACACGAACCCAACGCCGGTCCAGCTGGCCGTGTTCGAGCCGGCCTCACGCGGCAGGAACCTGGTCGTCCAGGCGCGCACGGGCACGGGAAAGACGGCCGCCTTCGGGTTGCCGATCCTCGACGTGCTGGTGAAAAAATCGCTGCCGAAGGTGCAGGCGCTCATCCTGACGCCGACCCGCGAGCTCGCGCTGCAGATCACGCGAGAGCTCGAGAAGCTCGCGCAGTTTCGCGGAACGAAGCTGGCGTGCATCTACGGCGGCGCGCCGATGGGCAAGCAGATCGAGCTGCTCGAAGGGGGCGCGCAGGTCGTCGTAGGGACGCCGGGCCGCGTGCTCGACCACCTGCGACGCGGGACGTTCGACCCTTCGAACGTGAAGATCTTCGTCCTCGACGAAGCCGACGAGATGCTCTCCATGGGCTTCGCCAAGGAGCTTCACGCGATCGCCGACAAGCTCCCCAAGGATCGCCAGGGGCTCTTCTTCAGCGCGACGATCCCGCCGGACATCGAGCGGCTCGCCGCGGCGCAGCTCAAGGACCCCGAGCTCATCGCCCTCTCCAGCGACCAGATCGGCGCGCTCGAGATCAACCACTTCGTCTACATCCTCCGCGGCGGCGACAAGCGCGCGCAGTTGATCCGCATCCTCGAGGTGGAAGACCCCGAGAGCGCGATCGTCTTCTGCAACACCAAGGACGAGACCGAGCGACTCTGCGAAGCCTTGCAGCGCGCGGGCTACGAAGCCGACTGGCTCAACGGCGACCTCGAGCAGAGCGCCCGCGAGCGCGTCATGCAGGCGACGCGCGACGGGAAGGTCCGCTTCCTCGTGGCGACGGACGTGGCGGCGCGCGGGATCGACATCTCGCACCTCACGCACGTCATCAACGCCGACTTCCCCGAGACCGCCGAGGCCTACGTCCACCGCACGGGGCGCACCGGGCGCGCCGGGAAGACCGGGACGGCGATCGCGATCGTCACCCCGAAGGACATCGGCAACCTCTACATCCTTCGCCTCACGTACAACATTCGCCCCATCGAGCGTCAGCTGCCGACCGACGGCGAGCTGAAGACGCGCGCAGAGGCGGACCTCGTCGCGATGTTCGTCGACGCGTTCGGCGATCGGAAGGTCGACCCCGCGGATCTGTCCCTCGCGCGCAGGCTCCTGTCGCACCCGTACGCGGAGACGATCATAGCCTCGCTCGTGCGCGATCACCTCGGCGTGAAGATCGCTCGTGAGGGGGACGTCGCCGCGGAAGCTGCCGCCGCACGCCGCGGGAAGAACCCTCCCCCGGTCGAAGCACCGAAGCCCGCGCCCGCCCCTGCGCGGATCGAAGCGCGCCGCGACGACTCGCCACGCGACGATCGTCGTCCTCGCGGTCGAGAACGAGAGCGAGAGCGTGTACGCGAGCCCTTGCCGCCGCTCCCCGCGGTCCGCGAAGAGCCCGCGACCGTGGTGGCGACGCCGGCCCCGAAGCCGAACGCAGCGCCCGTCAACGTAGCGCCCGTCGTGAAGCGCGAAGCGCCTCGCGATCGACGCGTCCCGCACAAGTCGTTCGTGACGTGGGAGCCGCCGGTCGATGCCGACGACGACAAGCCGATTCTCCCGAGCGGCGCCGCAACCACGCCGGCCGCTACCTCGACCGAGGGGCGCCCTCAGACCGATCTCGCCCCCGGCCCCCAGGACGACGCCGACTTCGCGCAGATCTTCGTGAACGTCGGTCGCCGCGACGGCGCGCGCGCTGCTGACTTCGAGCGCATGCTCTCGGAAGCGTCCCTCCCTCCGGGAGACGCGGGGAGCATTCGCGTGCGCGACCGAAATACGTTCGTGAGCGTGCGCAAGGAACACCTCGATCGCGCGCTCGAAGCACTCGCGGGCAAGACCATCGGCGGGCGAAGCGTCAAGGCGGAGCCCGCGCGGCAGAGAATGTCGTGAGCGCTCGGGGGGGCACGGCGGCGGTCGTAGTCGCAGCGCTCGCGCTGGGCTGCTCGCGCGACGCCTCCGAGACGGCGTCGCACAGTCGTGACATCACTCTCGGCCCCCGCGCGACACCGCAACTGGGGCCGGGCGTGCACACGCAGGCGGACGACTCCGACGGCGGCATGTACACGATGGCCCAAGTCTTCGACGCGGCCCCGCGCACGGTCTGGCCCCCCCTTCCGGAGGACACGCCTGCTCCCGCTCCCGTCGCACCAGCTCCCCCCCCCGCTCCCACCGAGGCGAGCCCCGCCCCACCGAAGGTGAACCCCGACGACGCCGTGCTCGAGCGGACCCGCGTCGCGGCCGGAGCGTGTTTCGCGTCGCTCCCGGCGGGGCCAGGATTCGGCCCCCCCACCCGCTCGGCACACATCACCGTCAACGTCGTCCCCAGCGGCACCGTCTCGCGCGCCGACGTGACCTCGGACGACACGGACACCACGAGCGTCCTCGGCTGCATCCAGCAGACCGCGGAACGGGCCGTCTTCTCGGACAACGGCGGCGGACCTTTGCGTACCTACGCGATCGAGGTGCGAGTCGCCGCTCCCGGGGCGAACGGGAGCCGTTGAGCGCGACGCGCCAAGTGCCCTAGTCTGTAGCTGCCGCAAGAAGCCCGGCCACGACCAGGAGCCCATGTCCGTTTCGTCAGCGAGCGTCGGTCGCGGCGCACAGCCGCCCGCCACTACCCCCCCTACGACTCTTCGTGCGCTCCTCGATGCGAGGCGCGCCGAAGGGCAGCGCTTCAGCCTCGGCGAGGCCGTGGGAACGATCGTCCCCCTTTGCCTCGACCTGCGCGACCGTCACGCGCGGGGTGAGCGCCTCTACGTGCACCCGTCCTGCGTCGCGCCTGGCCCCGATGGTCTCGCGCAGCTCGTAATCCGCGCCGCGACCCTCCCCAGCGATCCTCGCGATCGAGCGTGCCTCGCGCCCGAGATGCAGGCGACGTTGGCTCCCGGCGATGCGAAGGCGAGCGTCTTCGCGATCGGCGCCATCCTGTACGAGATGCTCACCGGCGAGAGCGTCGGTCCCGGTATGCCGCGACCGCGCGAGATCGACCCGTCGCTCTCCACGGGGCTCGAGGTCCTGCTGGAGAAGGCCCTCGTCGGCGACCCGATGCATCGGCCCGACGACATCGGCGCCCTCGCGAGCGCCCTCTACCACGTCGCCCCGGGAAACAGCGTTCACCCACCGGAGGTCGATCCGAAGAACCTCGATCATACGGGCGAGTACGACGTCGACGTTCGCCTCTCGCTGCTCCCCCCGGAAGAGCTCGCGATCCCCACCTCCGTACCGCAGCCGCCCCGGATGCCGATGGATCCGTTCGGCGCCGTCGCCGCCCCCCCGGTCGCGTCGCGTCCGTCCGGCCCCAACGTGAACGAACGCCTCGCGGCGCTGAAGGCGCACCTCGAGAGCGATCCGCGCCCGCGCTACGTCGTGAACAAGGACAAGATGGACCACGGCCCGTTCACGGCCGTCGAGCTCCTCCAGCAGATCGCGAGCCACTCGTTCACGGGCGACCACATCTTGCGCGACGAGCTCTCGGGGCAATCGCACCCGATCAAGGAGTGGGAGCAGTTCTCGCCGTTCTCGGAGCAATCGGCGCTGAAGCGGGAGATCGTCGCCGAGAACAAAGAGGTCGCGCGGATCGCCCAGGCCGAGAAGAAGGGGGCGGTCGCCAAGTCGACCATCGCCATCGCCGTCGTCGCCGGGATCGTCGCCGTCGCCGCTCTCTGGTTCGTGAAGGTGCGCGGCTCGCGGAACGACGACGTCGACATCGCCAACGATCCGAGCGCCCTCGACCTCGCGCTCGACGGTGGACTGCGCGGCGGCACGCGCCAAGGGGGCCACCGTGGTGGAGGGGGCGGAGGCGGCTTCCCCGGCGGCCTCAGCTACGAAGCGGCGCTGGCGACGAACAACCAGCAGGTCACGATGGGGCAAACCGGCGGCCCCGATCTCACCGATACGCAGCTCGCGGGCCCCATGAGGAATGCGAGCTTCATCACCGGCTGCGGTGCGCCCGACAGCATGAAGGTCACGGTGCGGGTAGCCATCAAGATGGGGCGCGCCGTGGGCGTGAGTGTCTACACGACGCCCCCGAACGCCGGCATCGCTTCGTGCGTCGACCACGCCGTGCGCGGCCTCGCGTGGCCGGTGAACTCCAAGATGGACTCCTTCACGACGTCGTACTGACCTCGCCTCGGCCTACAGGCGAGGGATACACGTGGCGACGGCTCCCGGCGCGCACGAGGTGCCGGCCATGCAGTCTGCATCGGTCGCGCAAGGGAAAGCGCACTTGCCGACGGCGACGTTGCAGCGGTGCGTTCCGCATGCAGCGTCGCTCGTACACGCCCGCGCCGCGGGCCCTGGTGCGGCGAGCGCTGAAGGAGAAGGCACCGGGGGCGCGGGTAACGAGCCCGAAGGCGGAACGGACACGGAAGGCGTCTGCGCGACCGGTGCGGGAGCTCCCCCATTGCACGCTGCCAGCGCGACGACCACGGGCGCACAACGGAAGGCCGCAGCTCTCATCGCACTGGGAGCTAGTTAGGCCGCGAACGTCAGCCTCGTCAACGCGCTTCCCACGCTGGACAACGGTGGCCACGGGCAAGTAGTGCACGGTGTCGTGCTCAAGGTCTGGACAGCTCCCGTGCTGGTGCTCGCCGCCACGATCGCGCTCCCAGCATGCGGCCGCCAAGGGCCTCCGCAATGGGACGCGGGCGCCGGGGTGAGCCTGGCGGTCGCCGCCCTGCCGAGCGGCACGCCGGGCGCGAGCGCCTCCGCGTCCGACGGCGCAGTCCCGGCCCCGGATGCAGGACTCGCCCCGACCTTCGCCGAAGCCCCGACGGGCGACGCCGATGGACGTCTCCCGCAGACGCGCGCGCGCCCCGACATCGCCAGCAGCGCTTTCCAGGCGCGGGCGAGAGCCCTCTTCGACGCCGTCGCACGCGACGACGTCGACCACGCGATGCCCTTCTTCTTCCCCCTCACCGCGTACGCCCAGGTGAAGGCCATCGCCAACCCCGCGGCCGACTGGCACGCACGCCTCGCTTCCCATTACGCGCGCGACATCCACGCCCTACACGCCAAGCTCGGCCCGCACGCTTCGCAAGCCAGCTTCGTTGCGGCCGACGTCCCGATGGACCGCGCGCGGTGGGTCGAGCCCGGCGAGGAGTACAACCGAATCGGCTACTACCGCGTGTACGGCACGAAGCTCCGCGGCGAGATCGAAGGCTCCCCCGTCGAGATCGACGTGACCTCGCTCATCTCGTGGCGTGGCGAGTGGTACTGCGTGCACCTGACGGGCGTAAAATGAAGCTCGAAGTCTCTTCGGCAGCCCGTGGCGCCCGACACTTTCGTGGCAGTGAGTGAATTCCGGAATCGCGGCAGAGCACGCTCGCGCTTACCATCCGCGGCGGCAATACGGAGGTCACGATGCTCGACGCTCGGATGATGGATTTTCCGCTGACGCTCACACACTTCCTCGATCGCGCCCGCACGCAATTCCCGCGCGCCGAGATCGTCTCGCGCCGGGCCGACGGCGTCATCGAGCGAACGACGTACGGCGCGGTCTCCGCACGCGCGGCTCGGCTATCGAACGCGCTCCGTCGACTCGGCGTGAAGACCGGTGACCGCGTTGCGACCCTCGCGTGGAACCACGCGTGGCATTTCGAGGCGTACTGCGCCATCCCCACCATGGGCGCCGTGCTCCATACCCTCAACCTGCGACTCTCGCCCGACGATCTCGCCTACATCGCCTCGCACGCCGAGGACAGCGTCGTCATCGTCGACGAGTCGCTCCTCCCCCTCCTCGCCAAGTTCAAGAGCGGCGTCTCCTCGATCAGGCACGTCATCGTCATGCGGGAGAGCGACGCGCCGCTCGCGCCCGGTTTCCTCGACTACGAGGCGCTTCTCGCCGCGGAGAGCGAAACGTTCGACACGCCCTCGCTGGACGAGCGGAGCGCAGCCGTCATTTGCTACACGAGTGGAACGACGGGGCGACCGAAGGGGGTCGTCTACACGCACCGCTCGACGGTTCTGCACACGCTCGGCATCTGCATGACCGACGTCATCGGCGTCGGGAATCGGGACTGCGTCCTCCCCGTCGTCCCGATGTTCCACGCGAACGCCTGGGGGCTCCCATACGCCTGTCTGTGCACCGGGGCGAAGCTCGTCTTGCCGGGACCGCGCCTCGACGCGAAGTCGCTGCTGGAGCTGATGGCCGATGAGAAGGTGACGATTGCCGCAGGCGTGCCGACGATCTGGCTCGGCATCCTCCACGTGCTCGACCAAGCGCCGGGCGTCTACGACTTGAGCCGCGTGCACACGATGCTCATCGGTGGCTCGGCGGCACCCCCATCGATGATCGAGGGCTTCAAGACGCGTCACGGGCTCGAGGTGCTGCACGCCTGGGGGATGACGGAGATGAGCCCGCTCGGCTCGATCGCGCGTGTGAAGAAGCACCTCGATGGGCTCGACGACGAAGGCGAGCTCGCGATCCGCGCGACGCAAGGGTACGCGACGGCGTTCGTGGAGACGCGGCACGTGGACGATACGCAGCGCATTCTCCCGCGAGACGGCACGTCGATGGGCGAGCTCGAGGTCCGAGGAGCCTGGGTCGCCTCGTCGTACATGAAGGACGAAGACCCCTCGCGATGGACGCGCGACGGATGGTTCAAGACAGGCGACGTCGTGACGCTGGACGACAACGGCTACATCCGCATCTGCGATCGCTCGAAAGACGTCATCAAGTCGGGCGGCGAATGGATCAGCAGCGTCGAGCTCGAGAACGCGATCATGAGCCACCCCGCGGTCCTCGAGGCGGCGGTGTTCGCAGGCAAGCACGAGAAGTGGGACGAACGCCCGATCGCAGCGGTGGTCCTCAAGCCGGGGCAGACCGCATCGGAGGGCGACCTCGCGCGTCATCTCGAGGGGAGGCTCGCGAAGTGGTGGCTCCCGGACGCCTATGTGTTCATCGACCAGGTGCCCCGGACGTCTACCGGGAAGTTCCTGAAGACTCGCCTCCGCGAGCTGTACAGCGATCTATTGCTGAAGAAGTGACTAGCCCTTTGCGTGCGTCGCAAGGCGCCATCGCAGGCACCGAGACCGCCAGATGAACATCAAACCCGCGCTACGCGTCGTGCTCGCCGTCGCGATGATGGCGGTCGGGGTCACCCACTTCGTCGACCCGGCCCCGTTCGTGAAGATCGTCCCCGCGGCACTCCCGGAACCGCTGGCGCTCGTCTACGTGAGCGGGTTCTTCGAGATCCTGGGGGGCGCCGGGCTTCTCGTGCCGCGTGCGCGCAGAGCTGCGGCGTGGGGGCTCGTCGCGCTCTACGTGGCAGTTTTCCCGGCGAACCTGAACATGGCCCTCCACCACATCTCGTTCGACGACGCCCACCCGATCCCGACTGTTGCGCTCTGGGCGCGCTTGCCACTCCAAGCACTGCTGATCGCCCTCGCTTACTGGATGTCGCGCGCCGAACCACCTGCCCCCTGAGCGACGGTCAGAACCACGCTTCTTTCGCGGTGCGTCGCACGGCCGCGAGCGGCTACTTACGGTCACTCACCGTTCCGACGACGCGCTACCCTGGTGAGCATGGGGGCATTCGTGGCACGAAGCGAAGCTCTCCGAGGCACGCGGATGGGCGGCTATCAGGTCGTGCGACTCATCGGACACGGCGCGACGGCGAGCGTGTTCGAGGCCACGCACCTTGGGCTGGGCAAACCGGTGGCGATGAAGATCCTTCACGAGCACCTCGCGGACGACGAACAGATCCGCGACCGGTTCCTCCGCGAGGGAAAGGTCGCAGCGAAGCTGCATCATCCAAACATCGTCGTCGTGCTCGACGTCGGCGCCGAGGCCGGCCTGCCATACCTCGTCATGGAGCTCCTCTCGGGCACGGACCTCCGAACGCTCCTCGGTGACCTCGACGTGCTGACGGTCGAGCATGCCCTGTCGATCGTGCTCCCGATCGCGAGCGCGCTCGCGCACGCGCACGACGCGGGAGTGCTTCACCGCGACCTCAAGCCCGCGAACATCTTTCTCTCGCGCGACGTGCGCGACGATGTCGTGCCGAAGCTGGTGGACTTCGGACTCTCGAAGGTGGCCGGTGTCGAGTCGACCTCCTCGCTGACCGCGAGCGAGCTCGTGGCGGGGACGGTCCTGTACATGGCGCCGGAGCAGACGCTCGGTGTGCGTCACTCTTCACCGGCGAGCGATCAGTATTCGCTGGCCGCGATCCTCTACGAGGCGTTGACGGGCGAAGCGCCGTTCAGGGCTGACGGCGTCTACGCGCTCATCGAGCGCATCCGGAACGAGCTCGCGCGCCCTCCGAGTCAGCTCAACGTTCGAATTCCGGAGGCACTGGATGACGTCATCCTCCGCGCGCTCGCGCGCGAGCCCTCCCGACGTTTTCCCACCGTGAGGGCCTTCGCGCGCGCGCTTCTCCCCTTCGCGAACGAGACGACGACGAGCCCCCTCGAGCGCGACTTCGTCGACCGCGCGAGCGCCTCGCTCCCCGCCGGGAACAAGCCGTCCCGCCCGTCCATCAAGAAGGCTGCTGCCGAGGCGGAGACGCGACACGAGACTCGCGAAGCGCAACCGCCGAACCGCGACGTCGAGGAAGTGGAAGCCTTGTCGATTCGCGCCGCGAGCCCGCTCCCCTGCGCGCCGGGTGAAAGCCCCTTCCACATCAAGGGGATGCCCTACCGCGGCCTCCTCTATTTCGTGGCCAAGTCGCTCCCCGGCGGCGTCGAGGCGTTCACGGCTGCCCTCGAGGACCCCCGCCTGCGGGCATTCGTCGGACAGACGTTCCTGGCGACCGTTCGGTACGACGTTCTACCGATGCTCCCGCTCTTCACGACGCTCGCGCGTCTGCTCGACGTTCAGTTCAACGCGCTCGTCCAGGGAGCCGCTGCGTCGCAAGCTCGCTACGACGCGCGCACCGTCTACCAGCGGATTCTCAGCGGAGGGTCGCCGAGCGAGATCGCGAGCCGCATCACTCGCTTCGGCGCCCAGTATTACGATTTCGGGAAGATGGCCGGCGAGAACACCGGGCCGAAGACGTTCGTGCTCCTCCACTCCGGCGTCCCTGCGTACCTGTCCCCCTGGTACGCGCCGATGCACGTCTCCTATACCGCCGAGGTCGCGCGGCTCTGCGGAGCCGAGGAGGTCGAGACTTCGTCGTGCGACATCGTGCTCGACGGGTCGCAAGGGGCGTTCCCGCTCGTGCGAATTCGCTCCGCGTTTCGCTGGCACGCCTGAGTCAGAACTGAACGCCGACTTGGCCGTGGACCGTCACCGCGCCTTGGCCCTTCGACGTGCCGTCGCCCTGCGATTCGCTCGTGGCGTAGAGATAGTTTGCGTCCGCGCCGATGTAGATCAGCCCAAGTGGGATGAGCACGGTGACACCGGGTTCGAGGTAGAGCGAGCTCGACGAAGGGGCGTTGATCCCGTCGAACGATCCCGACGTGCTGATGCTCCCGATGCCGAGTAGTGGGCGAATCTTGAGAACCGTGAGGTCGAAGCCCCAGCCGACGTCGACGCCATACTGAAACGAGCTGACCTTCACGCCGTTCTGGCTGCTGCCGAGGTAGTCCATCAGCTTCACACCGCCGTAGAGGCCGCCGAAGAGGGTCACGCCGCCGCGCAGACCGAGCCCGACGCCGAGCGGATTGGGGTTCCCGCTGTTCGGATTCGTGCCGTAGCCGACCTGGGCGCCAGCTTCGACGCCGATGGGGCCGAGCGCGTGAGCCTTTCGCGGAGAAGCAACGATGGCAAGGACAAGGAACAGAGGCACCAGGGCACGGAGCGAAGTCTTCATAGGCTGAGTTTCGGCGAGAACGGTGCGGCTGTCACACATTTCGACCCGCCGCAGCTCAGCCGGGCGGCACGTCTCGAGGCGTGGTTTGATGGGCTCCGGGATGGCGAAGGATCAACGGACCGAGTCGAGTGATGCAACCTGGCATCGCTTCCGAACAGCCATCCGCGGCGAGAGACTGCCGCTCGCGATCGTGGACCTCGACGCGCTGGAGGCGAACATCACGCGACTGTGCGAACCCGCCCGCGCCCACGGCAAGAGGATCCGCGTGGCGACCAAGTCAGTGCGTTGCCCCGAGCTGCTCGGCCGCATCGCCGACGCGTCCGATGGAGTCGTGCGCGGCGCGATGGCCTACTCGGCGCAGGAGTGCCCGGATCTGCTGGATCACGGCTTCGACGACATTCTGATCGCCTACCCGACGGTGCAGCCGTCGGATCTCGCGTGCGTCATCGACGCCAACCGCGCGGGAGCCAAAGCCCGAATCGTCGTCGACTGCGCCGCGCACGTGGACGCAATGGCCAGCGCTGCACGCGAGGCGAACGTCCGCGTTCCAGTGGTAGTCGACGTCGACGTCTCGTATCGACCTGTCGGGGCTCTCCACCTCGGCGTTCGTCGGAGCCCCCTGCGCGAAGCAAGTGACGTCCTCGCCGTGGTCCAGCAGATCGCGGCCCGTCCCGAGCTGCGATTCGACGGCATCATGGCGTACGAGGCTCACATCGCCGGCCTCGCCGACGTGGGACTCGTACGAAGAGCGCTGAAGACGCTGTCTCGTCCATCCGTTCTCGACGCCCGCGCATCGATCGTCCGCGAGCTCAGCGCCCATGGCCATGCGCCTGCCCTCATCAACGGAGGAGGGACCGGCAGTCTGGACGCGAACGTGCGTGAACCGACGCTCACCGAGATTGCGGTCGGCTCTGGTTTCCTTGCCAGTCACCTCTTCGACGCGTACCGCGGGCTGGCGCTCCGTCCCGCCGCGTTCTTTGCTCTTCAGGTAGTGCGCGTGCCGAGTGAACACATGGTGACCTGCCACGGAGGAGGGTGGGTCGCGTCGGGCGCAGCGGGCGCCGACCGCCTCCCGCTCCCCGTGTATCCGCCGGGACTCGAGCTGCTCGATCTGGAGGGAGCCGGCGAGGTCCAAACGCCGCTGCACGTCCCGCGCGGAACGCAGCTGGCGGTCGGCGACCCCGTCTTCTTCCGGCACGCCAAGGCCGGGGAGCTCGCCGAGCATGTCAACGAGTACCTGCTCGTTCGCGATGAAAAGATCATCGAACGGGTGCATACGTACCGGGGGATGGGGAGATGTTTCCTAGGATGAGCGCACGTGCGTGCGCGAAGTGGATCTGGGTACTCGCGATGGTCGCTGGCTGCTCGCACTCGCCGTCGAGCCCAACCGAGACAGCGGCACCCGCCGCGACGGGTACGACCCACGTGATGATGCACTTCGATCGCTCGGGGGGCTTCTACGATGCCCCGTTCCCGAGCGATGACCTGCGCGCCAGCGACGGCACCATCAACCTCAACGCGTTCCCGAACCCCAACTCGATCGAGCTCATGAGCCAGGCGGTATCGCTCGCGTCCCAGCTCGGGGCGTTCGCGCGGACCGGTGGCGCGTTCTTCCAGACTACAGCCGCGGTCGCCCCTGCATCGCTCCCGGACGTGAACACCAGCATCACTGCGAGCGCTAGTGCGTTTCTGCTCGCGGTGGACCCGGATGCTCCGGACTACCTCGAGCGCGTTCCGGTCCAGGTGACTTACCAGGCCGACGGCGGCCCCTTCGGCTCCCCGAACCTTCTCGCGCTCGTCCCGATTCAAGGGACGCCCATGCGCGCGAACGAGCGGTACGCGGCGGTCGTGACCACCGCCGTGAAAGACACGACGGGCGCACCGCTCGCGCCGTCGCCGGAGATGGCGGCTCTTGCCGCGGGAGCGCCCCCCAGCACCATGTCGGCTCCCGCGCAGCAAACGTATGCCGCGGCGCTCAAGGCGCTCGCGAAGGCAGGGATCGCGGCCGATCACGTGGTGGGACTGGCGGCGTTCGCCACCGGCGATCCCACATCGCAGTTCGGCCTCTTCCTCTCCGACGCTCTCTCTCGCCCGCTCCTCCAGCCCGATGCGCCGTTCGGGCTTACCGAGTCGTTCGACGACTACTGCGTCTTCCAGAGCACCATCCCCCTACCCGACTACCAATCTGGGACACCTCCGTATCTGAGCGCGGGAGGGGGATGGGTCGTCGATCCGACGACGGGTAAGCCTGTCTTCCAGCGCTACGAGGAGGCGCGCATCTTTCTGACGATCCCGAGGAGCACGATGCCAGCGTCGGGATATCCGATCGTCCTTTTCGTGCGGACCGGCGCGGGGGGTGACCTGCCGTTGGTGGATCGCGGCCCGCAGGGGGTGACGAACGGCCCGCCGCTGGTCGCGGGCACAGGCCCTGCGTTGTACTTCGCCCATGCGGGGTTCGCAGGCATCAGCCCCGACGGACCGCTGGGCGGAATCCGCAACACCACGAACGCCAACGAGGACTTCACGATCTTCAACGTCTTCAATGCGGTCGCTCTCCGCGACAACGTGCGCGAGTCGGCGCTGGAACTCGCGTGGTTCGCGCACGTGATCCCTTCGATCACAGTCGATGCCCTTGCCTGCTCCGGCGCCCGGACGAGCAGCGGGGGGACGACCGTGAAGTTCGATGCATCGCACCTCGCGCTCATGAGCCACTCGATGGGCTCCACCATCTCACCGCTCGCGCTCGCCTTCGAGCCTAGCTTCGGCTCGGCGATCCTGAGCGGCGCCGGGGCGAGCTGGATCGAGAACGTCGTCTACAAGGAGATGCCGCTGAACGTCGCCGGCGTTCTCGACGTACTGTTCCAGTACCCGTCGGGTCGGACGCTCACCGAGAACGACCCGGCGACGACCATGTTTCAGTGGGCGATCGAGTCGGCCGACCCGCAGGTCTACGACGAGAAGATCATTCGCGAACCGCTTGCAGGGTCGCCGCCGAAGAACATCCTCATGTTCCAGGGCATCGTCGACCACTACATCCTGCCGCCGATCGCGAACGCGATGTCGCTTACGTTGGGGGTCGATCTCGCGGGGGAGGCAATCGATCAGGAGACTCCCGCCCTTTCGACGTACACGCCCGTACTGGATCTGCTGCCGCTCGTCGGTCGTCAGCAGATACCGCTACCGATCGCCGGGAACGCGGCATCCAGCGACGGGACGAAGGTGACCGCAATCCTATTTCAGGCGCGTGGTGATGGAATCGAAGATGGACACGAAGTGGTCTTTCAAACCGATCCTCCGAAGCACGAATACCAGTGCTTCCTCGCTAGCTCGCTGACGGGCACGCCATCGGCTCCTCCAGTCGGCGATACCGACGCGGGCTGCCCTCCCCCTACGCCGTAGAGGCCGTAGCGCCGCAAGTCACTCTTTTCGGGATCGCCCGGCCTCGATGATCCTCGCAGCTGCGCGGAACGCGCTCGAGGCGCGCTCGACCGCGGGCGGGACCGACGATGCCGTGCCGATGTCGCGGAGGTCGACGCCATGCTGCGCGCGTATGGCAGCGGCCGCCGCGTCGAGCGACTCGTGCGCATGGAAGTCACGCGCGCGAGGCGTGGCGTTCGCCAGATGAGTGAGCGTCGCTAGGCGCGCGCTCCGCACGAACCCATCCCCCTCGATGATGTGGTGCACGGCGGCGCAGCTCGGGAGAATCCCGAGAACGAACTCCAGAAGCGCCGCGTTGTCATCGTCGCTGAAGGCTCCGCCCCCTGCGGGAATCCGCGACACGTATACGACGTCGCGCCCCAGCGCTCGCCGCCGCTCGGTGATGTGCAGAGACACTTCGCGCAGGTCATCGCGCGTGAAGCCTCGCCAGCTCACGTAGACGACGTTCTCTCGAAGGGCAACGTGGAACGGCATCGCGAACGGTGAGGATACCGTACTCGAACGAGGCGCGGGCTTCCGTTGGTCGCGGGGCAACCGGAAGCCGCGGGTCGCCTCAGCCGCCATAGACGTGCCGTCGCGCGACGTCTCCGACAAGCGGGTACTCGTACGGGACTCCGTCGAGCGCACGGAGCGCAGCGATCACGTGCCAGCAGAGGAATACCGGGAGAGCGAGCCCGCATGTCGCAAGCGACACGCAGGTGCCGAGCAGCGACCACAGGAGCGATTGAAGCGCTTCGCATGCCACTTCGCGCGAATCACGCCGGAGCAGGTACACGAGTAGTGGCGCGAAGAACCACGCAAACACGGTTCCGCCGTGAGCGATGACCAGCGCGAGGCGGTCTTGGGCGCTGGGGCGAGCGTAGAGGTCGTAGCTGCGATAGGTGTCCATGACTGCGGACAAGTCGTCCGAAGGTGCCGCGTTATTTCAACGCCGATTTCGTCGGAAAGACGTGGACCTACGGCATACCAACGCCAACGCGAAGAGGAACCCCGCTGCCATGGCGCCGCGGGCGGGGGGAGCTCCCATCGGCAATGAACATCGGCAGCCTCCGGGCCTCCCGGTGGATTGGGCCGATGGCATAGGTGAAAGGGGCGGGACGACCGATGCGTCGCTCGTCGCTCCGACGCCCACGAGCGCGCGCAACGCGCTCCAGTCGTCTTTGCACTGGTCGAGCGCGCTCGGCGAAGCACACTGAAGAGGGCCGCGCATCCCCGCGAGCGTGAGCTTTGCGGCAAATGTCGCACCTTGGTCGAGAGACACGCCGAGCACATAGCCCGCACGGGTCGGTGCGCATGCCCAGAGCGCGGTGCCAATCGACGTCAGGCACTGCACCGGCGTCGAAGAGCGCTTCTCGAACTGGTCGTCGCTCGAGACTGCGCGGAGAAGGCCGTCTTTCGGACCACCGGTGTAGATCGTGGCGCCATCGTCCAAGAGCGCGAAACCCTGCATCGGACCGCCGCGGACGATCTCTCGAACCGACCTTCCGCCATCGTCGCTCACCAGCACGTGGCTCGCGTCCACGCTGCTCGTGCGCAAGTATACGCGCCCGGCATTCTTCGGGTCGACCGCCGCGATGTACACGCCGCGGTCCTCGGGGGTGAACGGGACCGCATGCTCCTTCCAATGAGCGCCGTCGTCATCGGAGACCAGCAGCGTGGCCGTGGTATCGCGGCCGTGCGGACGAATTGCGGAGGCGTACACGCGCGCGTGATCGCTGGGGGCCACCTCGATGCTGTCGATGAGCAGCGTCGCGTCGAACGTGGCGCGGAGCGTCCAGTGGGCGCCAGAATCGTCGGAAACGAAGAGCTGCGAGCCGAACAGAGGGCCAGCGTCGCCTGCCTTCGCGTACGCGCTCGTCGCGGCGTAGAGGCGATCGGGCGCACTTGGGCGACTCGCGAGATCGACGACCCCCGCGGGCCACGTCGGGTCGTGCGTCCAGTGGCAGCCGCCGTCAGTCGAACGGGACGTTCCGGTGAACGTTCCAACGACGAGTGCACCGCTGCCGGAGATCACGACCGACGGATCTTCGTTACCGCCGTAGCCAACCGCCCGCTCGCACACCCAGTCCCAACTGGAGCCGCCGTCCGAGGAAAGGAGCAAGCCGTAAGTGGCTCGCATGGCGAGGCGCGACGGGTCTCCGGGGCGAGCGACCAGCATGCTCGACGCGGGGAAGCGCCCGTTGGCGAGCGCGTTCTCGCCGTGGAGAGCGACCATCGTTGCGACGATCGTCGCGACGAGAGCCGCTGCCGTTCGCTCGCGGAGCACCGCTCGCGTCATGGCAAAGTCGCGAGCCATTTGCGGGTCGCGTTCGCCTCGATCGTCAGCCCCGGCGTCGCGGCGAAGTCGTCCTGCGCTTGCCGAGCGAGCGCGACCGCGCGCGCGACGTCGCCTCCAGAAAGCACTAGCGCCCGGGCCAACGCAAACCGCGCGCGCGCCAGATCTCCCGGGTATGCGCGGTGAGGAATCGTAAGCGTGCGCTCGAGCGCGGCGACCGCCTCTCGCGGACGCCCCCGCTGCATCAGGGCGTCGCCAAGGCAGCGAAGCGCGTCGGCCCTGAGCGTCTTCTGCGGATCGATCTGGCCGAGCAGCTCCTGTTGGCGCAAGGCCTCGGCGCAGATCGACTCGGCTTCCGGCGCAGGGGGCGCTCGCATCAGCGCCTCGGCAATGGGGATGTTCGCGACCGCCGCGAGCGAAGCTGTCCCCTCGAGCGTCTTCATGAGTGTTCGCGCGCGTCGCGCTGCCTTGAGGGCACGATCATCATCCCCTTGTTCCAGCGCGGAGCGGATCACCACCTCGAGCGCTTCCACCTCCGAATAGTCGTCGCCTGTCGCCTGCGCGATCTTCACGGCACGATCGAGCGCACGGTCCCCCTCCGCGAAGTTCCCCTGCGCGGTCAGACAGTCACCTCGACCTGCGAGAGCGTACCCCGTCCAGCTGTAGTTCGGACCGCCCACGGCCTCCCCCATGACGACGGCGCGCGCATAGACATCGCATGCGCGTCCGTGGTCTCCGGCGGACGTCAGCCCGTCGCCGAGATTGTAGAGCGCACGAAGCGTCCTGGGGTGGACGCCGTAGAGCTGCTGGTACGCCTGCGCGATTCTCTCTTGCGAAGCGAGTGTCTCCTCGGCGCGGCCGTCGGCGTCCGAGAGGAGCCAGGCCTTGTGCTCCTCGTACTCCAGCTCGAGTTCCTGGGAGCCTCCGACACGACCGAGCGCAGCATCGGCTACGCCGAGCCAGATGCGCGCCTCCCCCGGTCGCCCCAGCTTCGACCCGACGACGAACGCCAACGCCGATGCGGTCGTCACGACGAGCGGATCGTCCCCTGCTTTCGACGCTGTCCACGTCGCCTCGGCGAGCAACCTCTCCGCCTGCCCGTGCTCGTTCTGCTCGACCTTGAGTCCGCCTAGCGTGCGTAGCGCTTCGGCGACCGTGCTCTGGTGCCCTGCCGACCGGGCAAGAGCGAGCGCACGCTCCCCCTCGTCGGCCGACTCGGCGAGCTTCCCCACGAGTTCGAACGACGTGGCGCTCGCGAGATCGGCTCGCGCCTCAATGACCTTCGCGCGCGCATCGGGAGCGTCGGGTAGGCCCCCAGACTTCCGCAGCGTCGAGACGTCGCCGCACACAATGACATTGGTGAGTCCATACGCTGCAGCCACCGCTTTCTCGACGACCTCCTCGTCGGCGACGCGGAACGAGGTGGAAAGCGCGCGGAGCTCGCCGCGCCGTCGATCCAGACATTCCGAGCGGAGCTTGTAGGCGTCCTCAGGCTGCCTCTTCTTGATCCGCGTCGCCTCACACGACTCGGCCTTCATGGCCATCCACTTCGCCGCTGTCTCGTCCATCACGTGGATCACGCGAGTCGCGACGTCGTGCCCATCTGGTGCACCATTACGGACAAATGCCGCGGTGAGCTCGCTCCTGGCCGCGTCGTCCCAGACCCCCCTTAGATCCATCGGGTCGGGCGCACATTCGTCGGTGCGCGTGTGCATCGCGAAGCCCACGCCCGCTACGGTGAGACCGATCGCCAACGCAGCCGCCGCGAGCGTCCTGCGGGGGTGTGACCGGAGGCGCGGGTCCGCCTCGAGCGCGGCAAGCAGAGCATCCATCGACGGGAAGCGATCCTCCGGCTCCCTGGAGAGACCTCGCACCAGGATGCGGTGGATCCACGGCGGAACGTCGCTACCGGACGGCGGCGGCGGGAGCGGACGATCGAGCGCGGTGAAGTACTCGGAGACCCCGGCAAAGGTGAATGGGTTGCGACCGTAGAGCGTGAGGTACGCCGTTACGCAGAAGCTGAACTGGTCGGATGCCGCGGTGGTGGGCCGACCGAACGCTTGCTCCGGCGCCATGAAGCCAATCGTGCCGAGGATGGATCCGGGGAGTGTGAGCGTCGCCGAGAGGGTGACCATCGTGGGGGCCGCCGACGAGAGCGAGACAACCGGTGGTGTAGGGGGTGGGAGCGTGCTGGATGGCGGATCGGCGTCGAGCAGATCGGGTGGAAGCGTGCTCGCGTTCGGCTCGGACGAATCGTCAGGAGGACGGTTACCTTCATCGGCGATCCGCGCGATCCCAAAATCGGTGACGAGGACGCGCCCGTCCTTGCCGACCAGCACGTTGTCCGGCTTGAAGTCGCGATGGATGAGCCCGGCAGCATGCGCCGCGGCGAGCCCGCGCCCTGCCGCGAGCAAGACTCGCAGTCGCTCGTCGCGAGGCGGGTTCTCCCTCAACCACTCCTTCAGCGTGCCGCCGTCGACGAACTCCATCGCGAGGAAGACCCGCTCCTGGAATGTCCCGACGTCGTGGACGACGACGACATTGGGGTGCCGCAGGCGGGCCATCGCCTGCGCCTCGCGTTGCATCCGAAGGGCCAGCTCTTCCGCCCCCTCGCTTTGCGATAGATCCCCGTGGAGAATCTTGATGGCCAACGTGCGATTGAGCTGCGTGTCGTACGCGCGGTAGACCGTCCCCATCCCGCCGCGACCGAGAACTCCGACGACGATGTAGCGGCCGATTACCTCACCAGGCGCGAGGTCGGCCTCGCGGACGATCGACGGCACGGTCGGGCCGGTACGCAGAGGGCGCTCGCTCGGCGACATCGAACCCATGAGGGTAGCGCAGTTTGGATCGGCTCCGCGGCACCCGGCACGACCTGCTCGAGCGAGCTGGAGGATTCGTGACGGTCACCCCGCCGCGAATCCCGTGTAGATGCGTGCCGTCGTCGCGGTTCGAGAACGGCGTCGCGTCGTGTGTTCCGCAACGGCACCGAATCCTGAATCGCGCGCATTCGAGCCCGCCGCCCGTGTCAGAACTGACATCCGGACGTGGGGGCCGATGTTGGAGCCGGTGACAGGCGGGCGGTCACGAGATCCATCTTTACGGCCGAGGGGAGCGGCGGCTGCGACGGGCCCGGTGCCTCGCCCGCAGCTGCGAGGCCCGACAATAGCGCGCCGGCGATGAGGAGAGTCGAGGTCACTAGGGACGACTGGCGAGGGCGCATGATCGCCCGTATCTACGGACTACGAGATGCGTGCGCTGGTGCTCACGTGACCATGCCCGCGCCAACCGTCTCCGACGTCACGGGGCTCACGAGGAGAAACGATCCTGTTCCTCGCACGTCGCGGTACGAGTCGATCGCGATGGGCGTGCTCGTTCGGAGCCGAATTCGCGCGAGGTCGTTTAGCCCAAGCCCCAGACCGTCGTGCGCAATTCCGCGCCCCGACGAGACGTCGTAGCGCGTCTCCACCTGCTCGATGAAGGCGCGCACCTCCCGGGTACCAGCCTTGAGAACGTACGGTGTTCCGACTCTGGCCTCCGTCGCGTTCATCCATGCGACGTCGGCGACCAGCTCGGTCGTCACCCGTGGCGGAACGGCCCCGCTCCCGACGAAGAGATCACCGCGACCGACGTCGAGTTGGTCCGCGAGGCACACGACGATCGACTGCCCCGCGCATGCTTCGGCAACCGGCTCTCCCCCCCAGTAGATCGACTCGACTCTCGATGCGTGCCCCGCCGGCAGTACGCGTACTGCGTCTCCGACGGAGAGCGTGCCGGACGAGAGACGTCCCGCATAGCCGCGAAAGTCCGGATGCGAATCGCTTTGCGGACGAAGCGTGGCCTGCACGGCGAACCGCACGCCCGCCTGGCCTGCATCGCCCGCCTTGGCCTGGCCTTCGAGGTGAGCAAGCAGCGCGGGTCCGTCATACCAAGGCATCGCCATCGAGGGGTCGACGACGTTGTCGCCGTGAAGGGCGGATACGGGAATGAACGTCAAACGCGACGGTAGCCGCGGCACGTCGATTGCGTCGACGTAGCGGGCGACATCCTCACGCACCCGGCTGAACGCCTCGAACGAGAAGCTCACTTGGTCCATCTTGTTAATCGCCACCGTGATGCTCGGCACACCGAGGAGCCGGGCGACGAACAGATGGCGCCGTGTCTGCTCGGTGACCCCGCGGCGAACGTCGACGAGGATGATGGCGACGTCGGCGTGAGAAGCTGCGGTCACCATGTTGCGTGTGTACTGCACGTGACCGGGCGAGTCCGCGAGGACGAAACGCCTCCTGGGCGTCGCGAAGTAACGCCACGCGACATCTATCGTGATCCCTTGCTCCCGCTCGGCACGGAGCCCGTCCGTGAGGAGCGCGAGATCGGTTCGCTGCAGGCCGCGACGCTTACTGACCTCTGCGACGTGCTCGATCTGATCCGACATGAGCGCCTTCGCGTCGAAAAGCAGGCGCCCGAGGAGCGTGCTCTTACCATCGTCGACGCTGCCGGCGGTGGCGCACACGAGAGGGGGCAATCCGCTGTCGTTCGAGTTGACCATCAGAAGTATCCCTCGCGCTTTCGGTCCTCCATCGCAGCCTCCGTCGCGCGATCGTCCGCGCGCGTAGCTCCCCGTTCCGTGACGCGCGCGTTGCGGACTTCGTGAACGATGTCCTCGAACGTGCGCGCCTCCGATCGCACCGCTCCGGTGCAGGTCATGTCCCCGACCGTCCGGAAACGGACCGTGGTCGAGCGCGCCACTTCGCCCGGAAGCAGGGTCACGTGTGGCGACATCGCGTAGAGCATTCCGTCTCGCTCGAAGACCTCGCGCTGATGCGCGAAGTAGATGGCGGGAACCGGGACTTGCTCTGCCTGGAGGTACTCCCAGACGTCGAGCTCGGTGAAGTTGGACAGCGGGAAGACGCGCAAGTGTTCCCCCTTGCGAATGCGCGTGTTGAAGAGCGACCAGAGCTCCGGACGCTGATTCTTCGGATCCCACTGACCGAGATCGTCGCGCACGCTCACGATCCGCTCCTTGGCGCGAGCGCGGTCCTCGTCGCGGCGGGCGCCACCGAACGCGACGTCGAACCCGTGCTTCGCGAGCGCATCGAGGAGCGTCACGCTCTGGAGCGCGTTGCGTGATGCACGGGGACCACGAGGGTCGACCGCGCGCCCTCGTTCAATCGACTCCTGCACGCTCGCGACGAGGAGCGGCTCGCCAAGCGCGCCAAGGTGTGCGTCTCGAAACGCCAAGACCTCGGGAAAGTTGTGTCCCGTATCGACGTGCATCACTGCGAGCGGCGCTCGAGCCGGCGCGAAGGCTCTTCGCGCGAGATGCAGGAGGAGGATCGAGTCCTTTCCAGCGGAGAAGAGGAGGACGCAGCGCTCGCGCGTTGCGGCCGTCTCTCGAATAACGAACACCGCCTCGTCTTCGAGTGCCGACAGATTGCCGCTGAGACGAGGCATTAGATCTCCTTCATTGGCGCAATCGGCTCAGTTAGCGCCTCCAATTCGCTTCATCTAGCATACGAGATACTTGTTCGCTATGTTGACATACTGTCGAGCGGGAGGTTCCTCTCGCGTCCCGACAGAGTGGTGGTGAACGATGACGTTGACGTGGCTGCTCGGCGCCGCCGGGCTCGTAGCGATCGAAGGCTCGTACGTGCCGCAAATCGTCCGGCTCTTTCGGCTGAGGAAGGCTGACGAGATCAGCTACCTATTCCCAGGGCTGAACCTCGCCGGGCGCGTGATGGCCCTCGCCTATTCGGTCGCCGTGGGGAACTCCGTGTTCACGGTCGGCTTCTTCGTCGGCGCAGCCTTGCGCCTGGTGCTCCTCCTCCAGGTCGCGTGGTATCGGCATCAGCCGTCGCGACCAGACCTCTCGCGCGCGCTGCCGTCTCTCGTCCGAGACGGCGCACAATGAGTGCCGCTCGCGCCGAGACGGCGGGCGAGGCCGCCGGGCGCCTCGAGACCGCATCACTGTCGGAGGTGCTCCGCTTCGCCCTCCAGACGTACGGCGAGCAGCTGACGATCGCCTGCAGCCTCGGGGTGGAGGACATGGTCATCCTTCACGAGGCGGTGCGCGTCGCGGGCGAGCTCCGCGCTCGACCGCGCGTCTTCTTGCTCGACACGGGGCGCCTCCATCAGGAGACCTACGACCTCGCGGACCGCGCACGTGAACGGTACGGGATCGACCTGGAGGTCTATGCGCCCGACACGGTAGCGGTAGAGAGCCTCGTTCGTACCAAGGGGATGAACAGCTTCTATCGCTCCAGCGACGATCGACGCGAGTGCTGCCACATCCGTAAGGTACTGCCGCTCGGTCGGGCGCTCGAAGGAGCTCGGGCATGGGTCACGGGGATGCGCCGCGAACAGTCGAGTACGCGCGTGGAGCTTCGGGTCGTCGAAGTGGACGCCGGAAATGCGGGGCTGGCGAAGTTCAATCCGCTCGCGCATTGGACCGAGGCGAAGGTCTGGGCGTTCGTCACGGAACACAAGGTTCCTACGCACTCTCTTCACGAGCGCGGCTATCGGTCCATTGGATGCGCGCCGTGCACCCGCGCCGTCGGTGACGGCGAGGACGTGCGCGCCGGCCGCTGGTGGTGGGAAGACCCGGGCCACAAGGAGTGCGGATTGCACGCCAGGAGGGCGTCGTGAGCTCGGTCAGTACGTCTCCGCGGGCGATGGGGCGGGTCATCCTCGTCGGCGCGGGTCCGGGCGACCCCGAGCTGCTGACCCTCCGGGGAGCACGTGCGCTCGAGGAGGCGGATTTGGTTCTCTACGACGCTCTCGTGGACCCGCGCACACTGCAGCTTGCGTCGCGCGCGCAGCGCTTCTTCGTCGGCAAGCGTGCGGGGCGCGCGTCAATCGCGCAGACCACCATTTGCGCGCTCCTCGTCCGCGCGGCGCGGCGTGGTCGAGTCGTCGTACGACTCAAGGCCGGAGACCCGTTCGTGTTCGGGCGCGGAGGCGAAGAGGTGCTCGCGTGCGACGCCGCGAGGGTTCCGGTCGAGGTGATCGCGGGGGTCTCTAGCGCCGTCGCAGGACCTCAGGCGATGGGGATCCCGGTCACGCATCGCGGTATGTCGTCGGGGTTCGTCGTCCTCACGGCGGTGCCGAGCGACGGTTGGGAGAAGGTCCTCTTGCACCTCCCGCCCGGGGCCATCACCGTCGTCATGCTCATGGCCATCGGAGCGCGCGCGAAGATCGCGAGCTTCCTCGATGCGGCCGGCTGGCCCAATACGTTGCCTTCCGCAATCGTGATGGGGGCGTCGACGCCGCGCGCGTGGTCGTGGATAGGGACGCTTGGTGAGCTCGCCGGCGCCGAGATCCCGGCCGATCGAGCCGATCTGCCGGGCCTCGTCGTCCTGGGCCCCGTCGTCTCGCTCGCGGACGCCGTACGCCGCGCGACCGGCGTCGAGCTTCGCATTTCGTCTTCGACCTGAGGAGAATCACGCATGTCTTCGTCCCTGCATTCGAGCACTCTAGGCCGCGCTCACTTCGGGTTTGCCGATCCGAAGGATGTCGACAGCTTCGTCGAGACGCTCGCGCGCTTCGAGCGAGGGGAGATCGACGCCGACGCCTGGCGCGCGTTTCGTCTCCTGCGCGGGACGTACGGCCAGCGGCAGGAGGGGGACCTCTCGATGCTCCGCGCCAAGATCCCGCAAGGCATCCTCTCCGCCGACCAGCTGGAGGCGCTTGCGGATGTCGCCGAGGAGTTCTCGCGTGGCTTCTTGCACGTGACGACCCGCCAGAACGTGCAGCTCCATTTCTTGAAGCTCGGCGAGGTCGGCGAAGCCATGCGACGGCTCGGGGAGGTCGGGCTCACGACGCGAGAAGCGTGCGGCAACTCCGTGCGAAACATCACCACGAGCCCGACTGCCGGCGTCGCGGAGGACGAGATCTTCGATCCGACGCCGTACGCGGAGGCGCTCACCCGGTTCCTGCTGCGGCACCCGCTCAGCTCCTCACTTCCGCGGAAATTCAAGATCGCCTTCTCCGGTGGGGGCACGGACCACGCATTCGCGTCGATCAACGACATCGGGTGGCACGCGCGCACGCGCGACCAGAAGGGCAAGTCGGAACGCGGGTTTCGCGTGACGGTCGGTGGCGGGACGGCGCTGTGGAGTCAGAGCGGCAAGGAGCTCTTCGCGTTCCTCCCCGCAGGCGAAATTTTCGCGGTGGCCGAAGCCATCCTGCGCGTCTTCCACGCCAAGGGGGACCGGGAGCATCGCAAGAAGAACAGGATGAAGTTCCTCATCAAGCAGCTCGGCTGGGAGGTGTGGCGCGACGCCGTGCTCCACGAGCTCGCGCAGATTCGAGCGGGCGGACTCGTACCTCCCCTCCCCTTCGATCCCGACGAACCGGACGAGGGTGAACCGCCCCCGTCCGCGCGGAATCCGCGACGCCCGCTCAGCGAGCTCGATGCGTTCGTGGCCGCCGACCGCCCACGCGGTCCGGGGCTCCCGCCGACCTTCCTCCCTACCCTCGGCGATGCGCGCGGCGAGCGGTTCCGTCGAACCAACGTCCGCCGACAGCGACAGGCGGACTTCGCCACCGTCACGGTGACCGTCCCTCTCGGCGATCTCTCGAGTGGCCGGCTGCGCGGGCTCGCCTGGATCGCACGCACCTTCGCCGACGCGACGGTGCGAACCACCCCGGGGCAGAACCTCGTCCTGCGCTGGGTTCGCAGCGACGACGTCGACCGCGTGTACGAGGCGCTCCGGCGCCTCGGTCTATCGGATCCCGACCCGGACTCGCTGGCCGACGTGACGAGCTGCCCGGGCGCGGAGTCGTGCAAGCTGGCGGTGACGCAGTCGCGCGGGCTGGCGCGCACGCTCAGTGAGGCGATCACCTCCGACCGCAGCGTTGTGGACCGCGCGCAAGGGCTCGTCGTGAAAGTGAGCGGGTGCCCGAACGGCTGCGGATTGCACCACGTCGCCGGCCTCGGCTTTCAAGGGGGGCTCCGCAAGGTCGGCGGGCGCCCCGTGCCGCAGTACCACGTGCTGGCCGGAGGCGACGCGGGGGGCGAGACTGCGCGCTTCGGACGCCTCGTTGCGAAGATCCCCGCGCGGCGGATCGTGGAGGCCGTCGGGCGCCTCGTGTCGCTCTACGAAGCAAAGCGTGCCGAAGGGGAATCGATCACCGCGTACTTCGCACGCGCGACGGTCGCCGACCTTCATGACGCCGTTGCGGATCTCGAGCGACTCGACGAGGCCGACGCTACCGCCGACGACTTCGTCGACCTCGGAGAGAAGATGGCGTTCGCGCCGGAGACGATGGAAGGAGAGTGCGCGACGTAGGGCGACGAGGAGGACGTGGCGGGTTCGCCTCTGCGCGAGGTTCGCTTCGTCGACTAGGTAGGCTACCTGCCTGCCAGGGCGCGGGTTTCGTCCGGGGCGCCTGCCGTCGCGTGTCCATAGGAGCCTCCCCAAGGAGCAAAGATCCCCCGACTCTCGTCCGTGGCGAGCGGCCTTGCGCGAGCGGCAATATGACGCCCAGTAGAGACACACTGTCTCTCCTTCACGTCGTTCGGACGCCCATGCACGTCGATCCGACGCTCATCCCCGCCATTATGTCCGTGACGGCCGCTTCGCGGTCCCGCATGAACGGTATTCTGTCTTCGATTCACGGCTCGGCCCCACTCCATTGCGTCAGAATGACGCTCCGCCAACGAAGGTCCTCCATGCCGCGCCTGAGGCTGGTGTTCCCCGCTCCCCGCCGCAGGCTCTATGGATGGCTGCGGGCGTGAGGGCTCGCGTTGACGAGCTGACTCGTTCAATGGACGTTTGCCCTAGTTCACGCCGCCTGAGATTGGACCGGGGCTGCGGTGGTTCCATGTCGTTTGTCGCCCACTGTGTCCGCCCAATCTTCGGGGTCTCGCGCTCGAAAGCTTTCCATCGGCGCGTGACGCTGGCA
>Ga0302196_10000317_pt1 | contig 48126 bp, 30 predicted proteins | sample II_Bog_N1_3_FD_198794 | JGI IMG/M metagenome (GOLD analysis project Ga0302196, IMG submission 198794) | Peat permafrost microbial communities from Stordalen Mire near Abisko, Sweden - II_Bog_N1_3 | ecosystem: Environmental > Terrestrial > Soil > Wetlands > Peat | place: Sweden: Abisko... | reverse complement strand
GCCGCCGGGTGTTCCAGCCCGTGGCCGCCTCATAGGCGCGAGCGAGCGCGAGCACCTTGCCCTCGGCGAAGTGCGGGCCGGCAATCGTTAGGCCGATCGGCAGCCCGGCGCGGCTGAAACCGCAGGGCACGGAAACGGCCGGGATTCCATAGGCGTTGAAGGGCCCGGAATTTGAGGTGTTGTGCGGGTCCTTGGGGCCCGGGTCGTAGATGCCCCGGGCAAAATCCGCTAGCAGTGGCGCGGGGATCCTCTGCGTGGGCACGACGACCAGGTCGACCTCGGCAAACGCCCCGTCCACGGTGCGGCGCAGTTTTTGGAGCGCCCAGAGGTCTCGGACATAGTCGGCGGCGTTGCCGCCCCGATTCGCCGCATACCCCTCCAACTGCCGGCGGTCCGGCAGCATATAATCGGACTTCTGGGTCCGGAAGAATTCCTCCTGGTAGGCGTAGATTTCGGCCCCCCAGCCGGGGCCCCCGCCCGCCATGCCGGTGGGCGCGACGGGGGGCAGCGCCATTTCCCGGCTGCCGGCGGTCATGCCGCGCAGCACCCCCAGGGCGGCGGCCACCGCGCTGGCCACATCCGGATCGAGATGATCGTAGTAGTCCGCCGGCGTCCCAAACCGGAAGCCCGCCACCGGCTGCCTCATGGCCGCAACGTAGTCCTCCCGCGGATGTTCGACCGAGGTGATGTCCAATTCGTCGTAGCCGGCGATTTGATTGAGGAGGAGAGCGGCATCCTCGACCGTCCGCGTCAGGGTTCCGCAGTGGTCGAGCGAAAGGACGCCCCGGATGATGCCCCGCATGGGCACGAGCCCGTAGGTGGCCTTCAGACCGACGATCCCGCAATACGAGGCCGGCCCGCGCACCGAACCTCCGGTGTCGGTCCCGAGGGCACCCGGGCAAAGGCAGGCGCAAACCGCCGCGCCCGAGCCCGAGGAGGACCCGCCGGAGAAGTGATCGAGGGCCCAGGGATTTCGCGTCATGCCGAAATAGGCCCCATACATCCCGAATTCATGAAGGTTGGTCTTCCCGATGATGACCGCCCCACCCTCTTTCAGCCGCTGGGTCACCGTCGCGTCCTCCGTCGGGACCCGCCCGGCCAGGACCGCGCCGCCGGCGGTGGTTCGGATACCCGCCGTGTCGATCAGATCCTTCAGCCCGATGGGAATTCCGTGGAGCGGACCCCGCCAATGGCCGGCCTTGAGCTCCGCGTCCAACTGGTCGGCCCGGGCGCGCGCGGCCTCGGCCAGGACGGTGATGAAGGCGTTCAGCCTCGAGTCGTAGATGCGGATACGCGCCAGACAGGCGTCGGTCAGAACTCTCGAGGTGAGACTTCCGGCCCGAATCCGGGCGGAGGCCTCCCCCAGCGAAAGCAGCGCCGGATCGTCCGAGGAAGGAGCGGCCAAGCCCAGGCGCCGGACGGCCGGCAAAAGAGCAGCGCCGGCGGCGAGCTTCGCAAAACGGCGGCGGGTGATTTCCATCGGGACGCCACAGAAAGCGGCGCGCGAACCAAAGGCCGCATTCCCAGGGGGTCAAGCTGCATCCCGTCCGCACGAATGCTTGCGCGGTCCGCCACGGAAGCTAAACCGGGTCGATGCGGGAACCGGCTACGACGGATGCGGGCGCCGTCAATCGGCGCGAATTCCTCCGCTTAAGCGGAGCCGGGATGGCCGCGACGCTGCTCGGAGCCCCGGGGCGCGCAGCCGCCCTCCCGGACGGGCGCCCGAACATCCTCTTCATCTGGACCGACCAGCTCACCCGCACCGCGATGAGCCACGCCGGCAACGCCGACGTCCGGACCCCGGCCATCGACTCCATCGCCCGGGAGGGCGTCGTCTTCGACCGCGCCTTTTCGAACAATCCGATCTGCGTGCCCTCGCGCACGAGCTGGATCACCGCCCAGATGTCCCATCGGACCACGGTCACGTTCAACGTCGATAAGCACGCGATCGCGGCGCCCCCGATGAGCCGGCTGCTCAAATCCGCCGGCTACGACACCGGCTACGTCGGGAAATGGCACATCCCCCACCCCGCCGGCGACCGAGAATGGCATGGGTTCGACTACGTGCGGCACGCGCGGGCCAACCGCCTGGATCCCGACCTGCCGGGCGCCTGCGCCGAATTCCTGCGGAAGAAGCGCACCCAGCCGTTCTTCCTCGTCGCGTCCTTCGTCGATCCCCACGACATCTGCGAATGGGCGCGCATGGAATCCGGGATCAAGGACGAGTTTAAAAACGGATCGATCCCACCCCCGCCGCCGCCCGAACGCTGCCCCCCGCTGCCCGCCAATTTCGCCATTCCCGCCGGGGAGCCGGAGGTGATCCGCCAGCTGGCGGCGGCCGATCCCCGGACCTATCCCACCCCGCACTGGCCCGAGGGCAACTGGCGACAATATCTCTGGGCTTATCACCGGCTGATCGAGCTGGTCGACGCCCGGATCGGCCAAGTCCTGCAGAGCCTGCGGGACGCCGGCCAGGACGAGAACACCGTCGTGATCTTCGCCAGCGACCATGGCGACGGGACGGCCGCCCATCACTGGGGCCAGAAAACGATCTTCTACGAGGAGGTGGTCGGCATCCCGTTCATCGTCCGTCCGCCGCGCTGCGCCCGCGCCGGGGTGCGGGATGCGTCCAACCTCGTGAGCATGAACCTGGATTTCTTTCCCACGGTGTTCGACTACGCCGGGATCGCGGCACCCGCCGGCCTGCCCGGACGCAGCGTCCGGCCCCTGGTCGAGGGCCGGCCGGGGGCGGCCGGCCACGAGTTCGTCATCGGGCAAAATGACCTGGCGCCGGTGGACCAGAAAAGTGGCGGCGTCTACGGCCGGATGGTGCGGACGCCCCGGCACAAATATATCCGTTACTCGGCGGGGCAGCGCCGCGAGCAGTTTTTCGACTTGGCCCTCGATCCCGGCGAGATGAACGATCTCACCGGCGACACCGCGCAACGGGAGGAACTGGCGCGGCACCGGGCGATCCTCGACCAATGGATGAAGCGCGAAGGCGATCCCTTCCCGCATCCCGCCTGCGCGGAAGACCTTCGCTCGCCGCCGATCTCCGCCTGAAGGACCCGCGGCCGGGGAGCGTCATTCGGCGCTTGCGTCCCCCTTTTGTTTATAACTCATTGGATACTTATCCCCGTGAAATCCCGTTTCTGGCTGGTCCTGATTGCACTTTCAGCCTGCAGCGCGCTCCGCGCCCAGCTGGGCGACCTGACCGAGGACGGGGTGGAGCACACCCTGCCCGCGGCGCGGCATTTCGCTCCCACTCCGCCGCTTTCGGCCCGCGAGGAGCAGGCCACCTTTCAGGTCCCGGCCGGCTTCCGCATGGAGCTGGTGGCGGACGAATCCCTGGTGCACGACCCGGTAGCGGCGGCGTTCGACGCGGACGGCAGCCTGTGGGTCTGCCAGGACACACGCTACAACACGGCGATGCTGAAGCTCATTCCGGGGCTGTCGGGTGGGGCCACCAGCCTCCCCGCCTCCTCGATCATCAAGCTCGAATCGAGCCGCCACGACGGCCATTACGACCGGCGGATTGTCTGGCTCGAGGGCTTGAACGAGCCCCGCGGGATCGTCATCGTCCACGACGGGGTGCTGATTGCGGATCCGCCCTACCTCTGGCTGGCGCGCGACGCCCACGGCACGGGAAAATGCGATGAAAAAACCCTGCTGGACGGCAATTACGGCGTGCCGTTCAGCGAAGAGGAAAGCGGCAGCCTGCTGTGGGGCCGGGACAACCTCCTGCGCAACATCGCCACCGCCTATGACTTTCGCTACGCCCACGGCGCCCTCGCCGAGCGCATTCCCGTCCCGGTGCGGGGCCAGTTCGGGATCTCCCAGGACGATTTCGGCCGGCTGTTCTATAGCCTCAACAGCGACCTGCTCCGCGGCGACATGTACGCCCCCGAATACGCCAACCGGAATCTCGGCGTGACGGGCGCGCCCTGGATCGACGTCCAGGTTTCGCGGGACCAGGAAGTCTGGCCCAGCCATCCGACCCCCGCCGTCAACCGCGGATACCGGCCGGGCAAGATCGGGGAATCGACCGGGGGTTTGCGCGACGACGCTACCTTGCTGGAGGTCACCGCCGCCTGTTCAGCACTAGTCTACCGGGGGACGAACTTTCCGGCGCGGTATTACGGCAACGTCCTGGTGCCGGATCCCTCCGCCAACCTGATCACGCGCAATCTCCTGCTCGAAACCGAGGGCCGGGTCAGCGCAGTCCACGCCTACGAGGGCCGGGAATTCGTCGCCTCCACCGACACCCGGTTCCGGCCCGTCGCGCTCCTCAACGCCCCCGACGGCTCGGTCCTCGTCGTCGACATGTATCGGGGCATCCTGGAATCCTACGGTTTCATCACCAGCTACCTGCACGAGCAGATCACGGCCCGCGAGCTCGACAAGCCGACGGGCGGCCTCGGCCGGATCTGGCGGCTCGTCTACGTGGGCGGTCCGCGGCCCGCCTTCTCGCCCGCCCTCCTCCGCCAAGACGGCGCAGGCCTGGCGAAACTCCTCGCCGATCCGAACGGCTGGTGGCGCGACACCGCCCAGCAGACGATCGTCGAGCGCGGGGACTTGGGCGCCGTGCCGGCCCTGCAAGAGCTGGCGGCGCGCGATCCCCGGCCGGCGACGCGGGTGGCCGCGCTTTGGACTCTCGACGGCCTGAACGCGACCAGCCTGGAATCGCTCCGGCCCGCGCTGGCGGATCCGTCCGCTAAGGTCCGGACTGCGGCCGTGCGGATGCACGAGCGCTGGCTGCGCGGCGATTCCACCGGCGCGGCCGTGCAACAGCTGGCCTCCGTCTTGAACGATCCGGCCCCGGAGGTGTCCGTCCAGCTCGCCCTGACCCTGGGCAACGCCGGCGATGCCGCCGCCCTCGACCTGATGAGCCGCCTCTTCCTGGCGGCGGGTGATCATCCCTACATGCCGAAGGCGATAGCAAGCGGCCTGGCGGGCCGGGAACTCGCGTTTCTCGGCCAGATTTCGGGCGGTCTGAACACGAACCCCCGCCCGGAGGTGAAGACCCTGCTCGCGATCCTGGCCGGCTCCGTCCTGCGGGAAAGCGATCCGGGCTCGGTCAGAGGGCTGATCGCGACCATCGGCGACGGCAGCGCCCTCCCCAAGTGGGGGCGCCTGGCTTTGCTCGATGCTTTGCAGGCGCTGGCGGCGCCGGCCGCCCCCCGCCTCTCCCTGCCGCCGGGACGGCTGACCGTCGCGATGCTGGCGCCCTTGCAGGCCGCCCGGGACGCCGACGTCCAAGCGGGCGGCGCGCGGCTGGCGGCGGAACTCGACCGGGCCGAGCAGGACGCTCGCCGGCGGGCGGCCGAAGCCAAGCCGCTGACCCCCGACGAGCAGAAACTCTACGAAGAAGGCAGGACCGTCTTCCAGATTTGCGCCGCCTGCCATCAGCCCACCGGGACCGGGCTGCCTCACGTCGCGCCCTCCCTAGTCGAGTCGCCCTGGGTCCCGGGCAATCCGGAGGTGCTGGTCCGGATCGTCCTCGGCGGCAAGGAAGGCACGCCGGGGTTTCCCAGCTCGATGCCGCCGGTGGGCGGTGCCTTTTCCGACGAACAGGTGGCCGCCGTGCTGACCTACATCCGGAACTCCTGGGGCTTGCACGAGGGCGCCATGTCCGTCGCCCGGGTGGAGAAAGTGCGCACCCAGGTGGCGGGCCGGGTCGGGGCTTGGACCGACGCCCAACTGGCGCGCGTGGCCAGCCAGCTGGCCCGGGGCCGGCGCATCAATCCGTAATTTTCATTTATGAATGCTCCCTCCGCCGCCCCCTCCTGGCTCCGCCGATCCGCCCTCATTGCGCTGGCCGGCCTCCTTCCCCTTGGCGCCGCGCCGGCCCTGAACGCGGCGGAGCCAGTCACCTGGAAAGCGGGGGTGGCCGCGGTCGACATCACGCCGGTTGGGCCGGTCTGGCTGGCGGGCTTCCCCAAGCGGACAGCGCCGAGCACAGGCGTGGCCATTCCGATCTTCGCCAAGGCACTGGCGCTGGAGGATTCCGCCGGCACGCGGGTCGTCATCGTGACGCTGGATCTGGTGGGAATTCCGCGCACCCTGCGGGATGCGGTGGAACGGCAGGCGGGCACGCGTTTCGGCCTGCATCCGGAATCGCTGCTGCTGAATGCCTCCCATACCCATTCCGCGCCCGCCCTGACCCGCGAGGAGGTGTCGACCCCCAACGCCTACTTCGGCACGCCCATTTCCTCGGCCATGGCGGACAAGGCCGAAGCTTACCAGGGAGTCGTGGCCGGGAAGATCGTGCAGGTGATCGGAGAAGCCCTCGCCCATCTTCGACCGGCGGCGCTCGATTACGCCCATGCCCGCGCCGGATTCGCCATGAACCGGCGGTTGCCGTCCGGGACGGTGGTCCTGCACGAGGCCAATCCGGACGGCCCGGTTGACCACGACGTGCCGGTCCTCCGGATCGCCTCCCCGGACGGCCAGGTGTTCGCCCTCCTGTTCGGGTACGCCTGCCACAACACTTCAGTCACAACCGTCTGCCCCTTGCTCACCGGGGACTACGCCGGGTATGCCCAGAAGAACCTGCAGGAGGACTATCCCGGCGCGGTCGCGCTTTTCGTGCAGGGCGCGGCCGGAGACCAGAATCCCTATCCCCGGGGCCCGCTGGAGTACGCGGTCCGCTACGGCCGCTCGCTGGCCGACGCGGTCGAGGCGGCGCTCCAGGTCAAGGTGCGGCATCCCGTGAACGGGCCGCTGCAGAGCGCGCTCGGCTATGCGCCGATCCATTACGCCGAAACGACCCGGGCGGAGCTGGTGCAAAGAACCCAGCACGGCGACCGGCAGGAGAAGGCCCGCGCCGCGGCCTGGCTCCGGCAGCTCGACTCCACGGGCAAGCTTCCGGAAAGCTACGCCTGCCCCGTGCAGGTGGTCCGGTTCGGGACAGACATGCTCCTGGTCGCGCTCGGCGGCGAACCCACGGTGGAGTATTCGCTCCGGCTGAAGCGCGAACTGGGCGGCGGCCCCGCCGCGGTCTGGTTCGCCGGCTATTCCAACGACGTCTTCGGCTATCTCGGCAGCCGGGAGGTCCTCATCGGCGGCGGCTACGAAGGCTATGAGACCAACGCCAACAGCTCGGTCCATCCCGGACCTTACGCCCTGGACACGGAGGAACGGGTCGTCGGAAAGGTGTATGACCTCATCCGCGAGCTGAATCACTGATCGGTGAAAACCCTTTCCCGCCTCTGGCCGGCAGCGATTCTCGCGCCATTCGCGGCCGTGTGCGCCGCGCAGGATCCCGGAATGCAGGTCCTGTTCGCTAACCGCATCTTCAATCAGGTCGCGATCTCGCCCGACGGCCGGCAGGTGGCCTGGGTCAGGCCCGAGGCCGTGGCCGGCTGGTCCGATGCGCCGCGACTGAAGATCTATCTCGCGGACACCATGGCGGGCGAACCGCGAAGGATGGTGGCCGGGAGCGGCGCGAGAGACTATGACGAGAAGGAGATCAGCTGGTCTCCCGACAGCTCGCAGCTCGCGTTCCTCAGCGACCGCGAGAAGGCGGGGCAATTGCAGCTTTACGTGAAGCAAGTCGGCGGCGGACCGGCCCGCCAGCTGACCCGCCTGAACGGGGTTCTGACCCGCCCGCAGTGGTCGCCTGACGGGCGCACGCTCTCGGCCCTGTTCATCGCGAATGTCTTGGGCATCGTCGGGGCGGGCTCGGCGGCTCCGCCCCCGGATGGCGAGGCTTCATTCGACACCTACGTGGAGAGCATCGTCCTGGTCGATGCGGCCGGTGGCAGGACCCGGACGATCACGCCGGCCGACCAATACGCCTACGAATACGATTGGTCGCCGGACAGCCGCGAGATCGCATACACCGCAGCACCGGCCCCCGGTGACAACAACTGGTACCACGCCCGGCTCTACGCGGTCGCCGCGGCCACCGGAAAGGTTCGCGAGATTTACCGTCCCGACCTCCAGATCGCCGTCCCGCGCTGGTCCCCGGACAGCGGGACGATCGCCTTCATTCAAGGGGTGATGAGCGACAAGGGCTCGACCGGAGGCGACATTTGGACGGTCCCGGCGGCGGGCGGCCGAGCGAGGAATCTGACCGAAGGGCGGAAGCGCTCGCCCACCTGGGTCAAATGGCTGCCGCGGAGCCACCGGCTCCTCTTTTGCGAATTTGTCGACGGTGGAACCGCTGTGTCGAAGTTGGATCCGGCCACCGGCGAGTCGGAGGAGCTGTGGCGCAACCTCGGGATGATCGGTTCCGGGGAGGATCACTTGAGCCCCCGGACCACCGATGTCCTGGCCATTTCCGTGGCCCGGGACGAGAAAACCTCCGCCGTCATCCTGTCGTCGGCCTCCCGGCCGCCGGAAGTCTGGGTGGGCCGGATCGGAAGCTGGGAACAGCGAACGCAGCTCAATGGCGGCGTGAAGCCGGCCTGGGGGCGGATCGAGAATCTCCATTGGCGAAGCGACGAGTGGACGGTGGAAGGCTGGCTCGTCTACCCGGCGAACTATGACCCAAGCCGGCGCTATCCGATGATCGTGTCCATCCACGGCGGACCCGCGAACCAGCAGTCGATCGCCTGGCCCGTGCCGACCGGGTTCGATCAGGTCGTCATGGCCGCCCGGGGCTACTTCGTCTTTCTCCCCAATGTGCGCGGGAGCTACGGACAGGGCGAGGCCTTCACCCGGGCCAACGTGAAGGATTACGGCTTCGGTCCCTTGCGCGACGTGATGAGGGGTGTGGATTTCGTCCTTAAGAACCACCCGATCGATCCGAACCGCCTGGGCGTGGCGGGGGGAAGCTACGGGGGCTACATGACGATGTGGACCGTCACGCAGACCCGGCGATTCCGGGCCGCCGTCTCCGTCTCGGGGATGTCGAACCTGCAGAGCGAATTCGGCCAGACCTGGGTCGACCAGTGGATGCCGGTTTACTTTGGCGCCACCGCGTACGACGACCCGGAGGCCTACGCCCGGGTGTCGCCGATGCGGTACATCAAAAACGCGACGACCCCGACCCTGATTTTCGCGGGCGCGGGCGATAAGGAATGCCCGCCGGCCCAATCCCTCGAATTTTGGCACGCGCTGCACGCGCTCGGCGTGCCGGCCGAGCTCCTGATCTACTCAGGCGAAGGGCACGGCCCCCGCAGCCGCGGCCACATTGTCGACCGGAGCGACCGGACCGACGCCTGGTTCGACCGTTACCTCAAGGAGGCGGCCGGAGAAAGGCCGCCGGATCGTGATGTCCAGAAATGACGCTGAATCCGCCGTCGACAAATAGAAGGTGGCCGTTGACGAAGTCGGCCGCGGCAGAACAGAGGAAGACACAGGAGCCGACCAGATCCTCGGGCCGGCCCCAGCGCGCCGCCGGCGTGTGGCTGCGGACCCAGGCGTCGAATTTGGCGTCCCGGGCCAGCACGGCGGTCATGTCCGTCAGGATATAGCCGGGCGAAATGCCGTTGATCTGCAAGTTCTCGGCCGCCCATTCCGCGCACATCATTCGGGTCAGCATGCGCAAGCCGCCCTTGGCGGCGGTATAGGGGCCCGTCGTGGCCCGGGCCAGATCGGTGCCAAGAGAGCAGATGTTGACGATCTTGCCGCTCCGCCGCCGGATCATTCCCGGCGCGACCGCCCGCGCGACGAGGAATGCGCCCGTGAGATTGGTGTCGATCACCTTCCGCCAATTGGCCGGCGACATTTCCAGAAGCGGAGCGCGGATCTGGATCCCGGCGTTGTTGATCAGGATGTCGATCTTGCGCCCGCCCCGCAGGAGGCGAGGCACCGCTTTGGCCACCTCCCCCGCCTTCGCCACGTCGAACACCGAGCCCTCTGCGGCATGGCCCTCGGACCGCAGCCGCCGGACGGCGGCGGCGACCTTGGCCCGATTGCGCCCATTGATGATCACGGCCGCCCCGGCCGCGGCCAGGCCGCGCGCCAGCTCCAGGCCGATGCCCTGGCTGGAGCCGGTCACGAGCGCCCTCCGGCCGCTGAGGGAGAATTGGCGGAATGAGGCCCGGGCTTTCATAAGGCGGGCGGCCTCACTCCCGCGGCGCCGGCGGCGGCACCTTGGCCGACCGGCTCCAATGAGAGTAGTCGTTCCGCCAGATTTGCTCGTCCAGGAACACGGCCAGCACCTTAGTGGCGGGATCATCCGGTCGGCCGAGATCGGCGTCGAGCGTCAGGTGGGTCTGGCCCGGGGCGGCGAAAGTCCGGGCGGGGATGCCGGCGTTGCGCAGGGTCTGCGCCAGGACTTCCGCCTGAATGCGCGTGCCCGTCTCGGGAAAGTCGGCCACATGCAGAAGCAGGAAGGGGGGAATGCCCTTGCCGGGGCTCACTTGCAGGACCGAGGAGTAGTGTCGCTGGAGCCGCCCGTCGGGAAATTTCAGCCGATAACCGGTGGCCCGCCGCGGGGTGGACATGTCGATCTGCAGCGACGGATGGTAGGTGTCCCCGTCAACCGGGATGCAGCCCTTGACTAGGCCGAGCGACAGGCCCTCGGCCTGGAGATAGCGCTCGTCCGTGCAGAGCAAGGCCGCGAGCTGGGCCCCCGCGGAGTGTCCCATGACGAAGAAAAAGTCCGGATCGCCGCCAAACTCGGCCGCGTGCAGGTGCACCCAGCGGGCCGCTTTGGCCAGGTCCGACTCGATCTCGCCGATATTCGCGGCGGCATGCGACCCCGAAGGAATATTCCGCCCGTCCAGCAGGCGATAGTTGACCGAGACGAGAAGGCAGCCTCTTCCCCGGCACATCTCCGCCTTGAGCGCGGGCGTGTCCGTCGGATCGGCCTTGTCCCCGCCGGCCCAGCCGCCGCCGTGGATCCAGATCATGACCGGATGTCCGCTGCCGGACGGGCCGGCATAGACGTCGAGCGTCTGCTCTGGGTCGGTTGTACCGGCGTAGGGCACGTCGCGGCGGACCGGCGATTCGGCGGCGGAGACGGCGGCGGCCAGGCTGAGCAAGGCGAGGAGGCGCAGGGGATTTTTCATGGGGAAGATTCGGGGGTCTTGAGGGCGAAGGCGACGTAGGCGTCCCCCTGGCCGGAGGGCCCGCCTACCCGGCCGCCGCCCGTCGCCGTGATGACGACATATTCACGGCCGCCAGTCTCATACACGGCCGGCGCCGCCGTGCCGGCGAAGGGCAGCTTGGCCGACCACAATTCGGCCCCGGTGTCGGCATCGAAGGCCCGGATCTTCTCGTCCTGGGTGCCGGCACAGAACACCAGCCCGCCGGCGGTGACAGTGGCGCCGCCCAAGTTCTGCGAACCGGTGAGGGGCACGCCCTGGCGCGTCAGAGCCTCCAACTCGCCGAGGGGCACCCGCCAGAGGACTTTGCCGGTGTTCAGGTCGTAGCAATTCAACAGACCCCAGGGCGGCTTGATCCCGGGATAGCCCTCGTTGTCTTCCAGGAAGCGGTAGCCGTCGAAAACGTAGTCCTGCGGGGCCACGCCCCCCTCCGGCCCCTGGCGGGACGGCGGCCGGGACGGCGGCTGGCGCCGCCGGAAAAGAAAGTCGAGCAGGTCGCTCTTCTGGGCCGCGGTCAGGACATTGTTCGCCGGCATCCCGCCCCGGCCGGTGGCGAGCAGGGCGAGGACCTCGGCGTCGGTCAGGCGGGTCTTGAGCGAGATCAGGGAAGGCGCGACACCAACGCCGCCGCGGTCCGCGCCGTGGCAGCCGGCGCAGGTCTGGGCGAAGATCGTCTCGCCGGCGGAAGGCGGGTAGCGAGGATCGCGCTCGCGCTCGTCGTTGCGGATCACGGTGATCTTCGAGACCCAGCGATTCGACGTGACATAGAGCCGGCCGGTCGGGACGTCCACGGCGGCACCGGACCATTCCGCCCCGCCGCGGGATCCGATGAAAAGGGTCGGCACCCCCACCCGGTGCGGCATGTAAAATCCGTAGTCCGCTTTCTGCACCTGTTTCAGGACGAAGGCATGCGCCTCCGGCGTGCGGGCCGTGATGTCGGCCGGATCGAATTCCATCCGGGAGATCTGCTCGGGCAATTCCGGGTCCGGCTGGTAGGGCGCGGTGCGCTCGCCCGGGAGCCGGGACACGGGAGCCCGTCGGAGCCGAAACGGAAAGATGGGTTTGCCGCTGACCCGGTCGAGCAGGAGCAGGATACCGCCCTTGGTGCCGACCGTGACCGCATCGACCTGGCGACCGTCACGGGTGATCGTGACCAGGTTGGGCACGCCGACCGTGTCCAAATCCCAGATGTCATGCCGCACGGACTGGAAATGCCACAGCCGGCGCCCGGAGGCGACGTCGAGTGCGAGCAGACAGTCGGCGAAAAGATTGTCGCCCAGACGTCCCGTGCCGACCTGATCGGGCGAGGGATTGCCTACCGCGATGTAGGCGATGCCGCGCTTCTCATCGACCGACACGCCGCACCAGGGATCGGCGCCCCACTGCGGCCCTTTCCAGGTCTCGGCGCCGAACTCGCTTCCCCGGGGTATGGTATGAAAGTGCCACAGCATCCGACCCGTCCGCACATCGTAGCCGTAGGCGTCGCCATAGAGTCCGCAGGTGAGGAGGACGTTTCCACAGATCGCACCCCCGGCGGTGGCCGCCGTGGGGATGGCGGTCCGCCCGTTTTCGCCAAAGCCCGGCACCGGCCGGCCGGTCCGGGGGTCGACGGCATAGATCCAGTAGTCGGCGCCGAAGATGATCCGGGGCGGATTGCTCCTGTCTCCCGGCCAATAGACCAAACCCCGGCGCGCCACCAAATTCTCCAGCCCGACCTTCCGCGGCGCCTCCACTTGAAAACGCCACCGCTCCGCTCCGGAGGCGGCGTCGATCGCAACCAGGGCCCGGCCGGGCGTCGGGGCGTACAGGACGCCGTCGACCACGATCGGCGTGCACTGGATGTTCGTCGCCCCATCCTTGGCATGATAGGTCCAGGCCACCTCCAGCTGGCGGACGTTCTCCCGGGTGATTTGCCGGAGCGCCGAGTAGCGGCGCGCTCCCTGGTCGCCCTGGGAGCGAGTCCAGCGGCCAAAGGGCTCCGGATCGACCGCCTCCGCCGGAGTGAGCTCGTCGGGCCGCGCCGCGGGTATGACCTCAAATTCCGGCAGGGCCGCGCGAGCCCGGGGATCCTCCAGACCGGCCGCCGCGGTCGGATGGAGATGGGCGCGGATGAACTCGATTGCGGCCTCCTGGATCCTCGCCTTCGCCTCGGGCGACCAATTCGAGCTGTGGTCGGCGTTCGGATCGGTGATGAGGCGATGCTCGACGCCATGCTTCTCCAATTCCGCCGCCATCAGATACGCCTGCTCCACCGGCACGTCAGTGTCCTTCAGTCCGTGGATCAGGAGAGTGGGAGGATAATCCTCCGTGACGTGGCGGATCGGCAGGTAAGGATAGAACTTGTCCGCCTCGGTCTTGGGGTCCCAGCCGGTGACGGCTTTGGGCCAGCTACCGTCCTGACGGCTGTAGAGGTAAAAGTCCTCGCCCCCCTTGCCCGGCCGGTCGGCCTGATTGGCCACGGGCGAACCGGACACCTCCCGACGGGCCTCGGCGCGGGAATGGGCGGTCGTCTGGTGGCGCGGCGCCCGGCTGGGCTCGCTGAGCCAGGGTCCGACGAGATCGCCGTAGCCCCAAAAGGAAACCAAGGCCAAGGGGCGAGGCTTGATCCAATAGCCGGCGAGCAGCGTCAGATAGCCGCCGGCCGAGCCGCCCGCCACCACGATGCGGCTAGGATCGGCTGAAAACAGCGCCGGCCCCTTCTCCCGCACCCAACGGAAGCCGTCCTCGATGTCCGAGACGATGGCGGGCAGTCGGGTCTCGGGTGCGAGGCGATAGTCCAGGGACACGACGACGACGCCGTCAGCCAGCATCGCGTTTTTCAGCCGGTTGCCGGGGGAGAGCTCCCGGCCGCTCATCATGAGCGCGCCGCCGTGGATCCAGACCAGGACCGGACGGGGGCCGTTGAAGCCCCGGGGGCTATAGACGTCGGCCTTGATTTCCAGGCCGCCGACCCGCTTGTAGGTGTAGGTTGCCTTGGCGTCCTCCGCGCGGGCGGCGGCGGCGCCTGCCAGGAAGCAGAGGCTGACAACGAAAAGACGGAAGTTCATAGGGTCGAAAAGCGGCCTTTAGTCGGCGTCCGAATCGCGGAGGATGCCCCGGTAGGCCTCGCGGGCGTGGTCGTAGGCGGCCAGGGCCTCCGGCTTGTCACCCGCGGAAATGAAGCGCTGCTTCTGCGACCAACAGCGATCGACGCCTTGCAAGCACCACGCGGCGCTGCGGCGGGAGGCCCGGATGGGCTTGCCTCCGACGAGGACGAAAATCGGGTTGGTGTGGGCTGCGCGCAGAACGCGCAGCGCGATCCAGCTGCTCCGCTCGATCGGGACGGAAAAGGAAAGCGGGCGGATCGCGCCGTCGGCGGTGAGCCGCTGCTGCGCCACCGGCCGGCCATTGACCACGACCTCGACCGCGATGTCCCGGCTGTCGCCGAGCCGGGCCCGCTCGACATCCCAATAAGGCTGCTGGTTGTCCGGCCGGTCGCGGAGGGCCAAGTCGGGCCGCACCGGGAGGTAAGCGGCCACTCGGGCCGTGAGGCGTACGGTCGCCGGAGCGGCCAGCCGGATCTCGCTGCCATTCTCGCCCAGGGCGGCGCCGTCGACCGCGAAATCCAGCAGATGGGTCCGGCCGTCGCCGACATAGCTGCGGCCCAGTCGCAGTCCCTCGCACCAAGCGGCGTAGGTCAGGGGGCCATCGAGCTTGACGTAGCTGCGGCCCATCCCGACCCGCTCGAGGTAGATGCAGGGAAAGTCGGTCTCGCCCGCCAGGCGGGTGCGATAGCCGCAGTTGAGCGTGTGGTACCACATGTTCAGCTCCCAGACGCAGGGGGTGTTGACGGAAGAGTAGATGTCGACCGCGGGCACCAGCCGGCCGTCCGGGCCGGGCACTTCATGGGTGACGTCGACCACGTATTCGTTGGCCCCGATTCCGTTGTAGGGCGGAATGACGTAATTGGGCAGCTCGTCGGTCTGGGTATGAATCACGGCCGCGGAGGTGCTGACCGGGACGGTCTTGTCATTCGGCACCGCCGGCTGCAGGCCCCAGCCGGAATGGGCCGTGCCCGTGATCGCGCCCTGCCGCTTGGCCCAGCGCAGGGTCTTCAGGCAGAACGTGGGCCAGCCGTCGGTCGATTCGCTGCCCGGATAGACTTGGTCCGTGAGGTTGAGCAGGCAGAGGTGCCCGGAGCGCTGGGAGCCGAAGCCCGACACCTCGATATCGTAATGCAGGATGTAAGGGTAGCGTGCGATCGTGTCCTTTCGCCCCTCGAAGAACTGCTTTTGATAGTCGAAGCAGGGGCCGAAGGTCAGCACCGCGCCCACCTTGAGGTCCTCGCCCAGGCACTGCCGCTCCATATCGGAGGGCAGCACGCCCTGGGACGGCTCACAGTAGTGGGCGCAGCCGGCGGCGTGGATGTGATGGTCGCCGCTCCACCAGCCGAGCTGGCTCAAGTCGATCCAGCGCTGGACCTGGAAGGACCACTCCCGGGTATCCGGACCGACCCGGAGGGTGAGGAACTGGGGCACGGTTTCGGGGCCGCGCCAGAATTTCACGGTATAGGCCCCCTCGGGCAGCCGGATTTCCTCCCCGTCCTGGCGGTAGATTTGCGGCTGGAAGGCGAAGTCCGGCGCGAGCCGCTTCGCCTGCGAAGGGACGACCCGTCCGGCGGCATCGCGGATGAGGAGGGAGGCGATCACCGGGCGGCCATTCTCGTCCCGGATGCGCAGCCGCACGGGATGCGCCGGCCGGCAGTCGAAGAGGACGTCGCATTCATTGCCAAAACCCGCCTCCTGCGTCCCTTGGCCGACGTCGAAGGCGATTTTCGCCTCCCTCCGGCCGGCGTCGCGGCTGTAAAGCTGGATGATCCGGTATTCGACCTCGAGGCCGCCCAGGTCCCGCACCATCGGCGGATCGTCGAAGGTCTGCATGTCGAGCCAGCGGTCGTACACCGGCGTGGGGGCCGGCTGGCCCGCCCCGTTGTAGGCCCGATCCGAGGCGGTGCTGACCCAGGTGCGCATGACGCCGCCGAAGACCGAGCGGGCGTTCGGGCTCGTCGCCTGCAGCGGAGCCGTCACCCCGGCGGCATTGCGGACCTTGACCAGGAACTGGCGCCAGCCGCCCTCCTGCAGTTCCGCGCGGGCCGGCCCCCGTTCCACCGCCACCCGCTCCTCCGGACTGATCGTGACCTGAAAGAGGCAGTACTTGTCCAGGATCCGCCCGATGGCCGCGGCGGCGGCGCCGGCATCGGGCTGGACGAACGCGGACCGCAGCGCCTGGACGTCACCGGCGGCCAGCGGAGAACCGAGGAGATCGGCCGCGGCCAGGACCCGCTTGGCCTGGGCGATCAGGGGCTGGGGGTCGGTGGGACCGGCGGCTCCGCCGGCCGCGAGCGCGCCGCTCGCTCCGATCGCGGCAAAAAGGAGCGCGATTCTTTTATACACGGTTTAGTTACTTAGAAGTGCCTTGCCAACCGGTCAAGGCCGGCTTTGGTTCGCGGGGCCACGCCGATGCTTCGGCTCGCCTCCACCGCCATTTCCGCGGGGCCGGCGGCCCGCGGCCCACCCTCTTTCAAATGACCCGCCGCCATTTTGCCAAGCTTGCCGCCCAGGCGGCGCTCCTCCCCCTCGTCGCCCGCCTCGGCCGCGCCGCGACCGGCGTCGCGCCGATGGACGATCCGGCCCTGCTCTCGATCAGCGAGGCCTCGGCGCGGATACGCTCCGGCGCCCTCTCCTGCCGGGACCTGACCGAGGCGTACCTCGCTCGCATCGCCGTCTACCAGCCCAAGCTCAACGCCTTCATCACCGTCATGGCCGACGCGGCCCGGGCCGAGGCCGGCCGCCGGGACGCCGAGCTCAAAGCGGGACATTGGCGCGGACCGCTGCACGGCATTCCCGTCGGGCTGAAGGACCTGATCGATACCGCCGGCACCCGCACCACCGAGGGCAGCGCGCTCTTTGCCGGACGGGTGCCGTCCGAGGACGCCACCGTCACCCGTCGCCTGCGGGAGGGTGGAGCTATCATCATCGGCAAGACCAACCTGCATGAATTCGGGATGTACGGCGCCTACTACGGACTGGTGCGCAATCCCTGGGCGCTCGACCATTACTCCGGCGGCTCTTCTTCCGGCTCGGGCGCGGCCGTCTGCGCCTGCCTCTGCGGCGGCGCTCTCGGCACCGACACCGGCGGCTCAGTCCGTGGGCCCGCCTCCTATTGCGGGATCGTCGGCCTGAAGGCCACCTACGGACTCATCCCGATGCGCGGGATCGCCCCGGGAGTGCTCTCGCTCGACCATTGCGGACCACTGGCCCGCACCGTAGAGGACACGGCACTCTTGCTCGGCCAACTCGCCGGCTACGACCAGCTCGACATCACCTCGGTCGAACATCCGCGGGAGGATTACGTTGCGGCTATGAAGCAGCCGGTTGCCGGCTTCCGTCTCGGCCTGCCTCCGGACTGCTTCGACAAACTCGATCCGGAGGTCGAGCGCGTGGTCGATGAGGCGCTCGGCGTCCTGCGCAAGCTGACGCGCGGCACGCAGACGGCCTCCCTCCCCTCCACCGCCGAGACCGGGATGGAGTCGAGCGGTCCCGGACAGGACGCGGAAAATTACGCCTATCACGAGGAAATCTACCGACGCGACCCGGGCGACTACATGCTGCCGGAACAGCGCCGGATCGCTGCGGAGGCGGCCAAGCACGGCGGCTACGCCTCCGACTACGTGCGCGGCCTGTGGGCGCTGCAGCTGCTCCGCCGCACCATCGACCGGTCGTTCGCCGACGTCGACCTCATGGTCATGCCCACCCGGCAGATACTCTCGCCGCGACTGGCCGATTTTCAGCGCGGAATGAACGACCCGACCCCGCACGATCCGAGCCCGACCAGCAATTGCGAGCCCTTCAACATCTATGGCATACCGGCGATCTCGATTCCCTGCGGCTTTAGCCGCGGCGGCCTGCCCGTCGGCCTGATGATCGTCGGCCCGCGCTTCGCCGAAGGCAAGGTCCTGGCTTTGGCCCGCGCCTATGAGCAGGCCTGCGGCTGGGAAACCCGCCGGCCGCCGCTGACCCCGCAGACGCTGGCCCCGGCCTACTGAGCCGGAACGACCGAGCCGAGGCCCTTCCATGCCCGTCGCCTGGCGCGCTCTCCTTCCCTCCGACGTGCCCGCCGCCGAGGCCTTGAGCCGCCTGGCCGGCTGGAATCAGACCGAGGCGGATTGGCAGGGCTACCTCGAGTTCGAGCCGGGCGGCTGCCTGGCAGTCGAGACCGACGGACGGCTGATCGGAACCGCCACCACCATCCGCTACGGCGGCCAGGTGGGCTGGATCGGGATGGTCCTGGTCCATCCCGACCACCGCCGCCTGAGTCTGGGCACGCAGCTACTCGGCCGTTCCCTCGAATATCTCGCCAGCCGCGGCACGCCCAGCATCAAGCTGGACGCCACGCCGATGGGCCGGAAAGTCTATTTGCCGCTGGGATTCCGCGACGAGGGCGAAGTCACCCGCTACCAAGGCGTGGTTCCGGCCCTCCCGGGCGAAAACGCCGGAACTGCGCCCATGGCCGGATTTCCCTCGGCCGCTCTGGCGGACTTGGACGCCGAGGCATTCGGAGTGCGGCGCGAGCAGGTCCTCGCCTCTCTCCGTGGGCGCCGGCCGGAACTTTGTTTCGTCGCCCGGGCGGCCTCCGGTGCCGCCGGGCTGCTCATTGCCCGTGAGGGCCGGGAAGCGATCCAGCTCGGCCCCTGGGTCGCGCGTGATCCGGCCCTGGCCGAATCGCTACTTTTGGCTTTTTTCCGCGCTGCTGAAGGCCGGAAGGTATTTCTCGACGTCCCCGCCAGCAACCCCGCCGGGCACGAAATCATCCGCCGCCACGGATTTGCGGTGCAGCGCGGTTTCACCCGCATGTATCTGGGCGACCCCGGCCCGCCCGGCCGTCCCGAAATGGTATACGGCACTAGCGGAGCGGAGAAAGGGTAGCCGTCCCGCCGGGCGCTCGCCCTAAGGCGGGGCGCCGTCCCCGCGCCACCAGCCGTCACTCGTGCACCGCCGCAGATTGGGAGAGCCTCTCGAGGTAGGAAAATACCTCTTCCTGCAGCCGCCGCGGAAAACGATTGAAGTCCTGCGGCGTCCATAATTCCAGGGCCTGTGTCTTGCCCAACGACTCATAGACCCGGCGAGCGGCCGCGACCTCCTCGCGCACCCCCTGGACCGGAGCATAGCGGTCCAGGGCGGGCGCCACCGCCAGGACGGGCCGGGGGGCGGCCAGCGCCAGCACCTCGTCGTAGTCAAACGGCACCCGCTTTTCCTGGCCGAGGAAAAACCCCAGCTTCGGGACCAGCCCGTGCAGATGCGAATAGAAGCGCAATCCCTCCGTCCCGTCGCCCGGTCCGCTCCGCCGCAGGGCGTCCACGCCGCACACCGCCGCCACGCCGCAGACCTTGTCGTCGAGTGCCGCCGTGAGCAGGCCCACTTTGGCCCCGAGCGAGTAGCCGAGAAGATAGATGCGGGCGGGATCGACCTCGTCGAGGTTGGCGGCGGCGGCCACGACGGCTTCGGTGTCGCTCACCATTCGGCCCATCAGCGACCACTGCGGATAGCGCTCATAGAACAGCCGCGCGTCCTGCGACCGGTCGCCGAAGCCGATCTGGTCGAAGGCGAGGACGATGAAGCCGCGCCGCACCAGCGAGTCGATGCTCGGGCGCTGATCGAGGATGAAATTCCTTTGCACCGGACGCCACGGCTCCTTGGCCGACCAGCCCGCGTCGTAGGCCAGGGGATGGAGCCAGACCACGACCGGCAGCTTGCCGCCGCGGAGGCGGCCGCGCCCGTCCAGCGGATAAAACAGATCGGCGGAGAGTCCGGGCCCGTAAGGCAGGGAGGACACGCCCATGCCCACCGCCGCCAAGCGGTCCTGCCAAACCTTGTTGCCTTCCGGCCGGCCCAGGACGAGCTCGATGGGATTTCGCAGCGGCGGAGAATTTTCCTTGAAGGTACGGGCCAGCTGCACCGGCAGCGCGGGCGGCTCTTCGCCCAGGGCCCAGCGGAGGTGGGCCCGCAGCTCCTCCCTCTGGCTCGCCCAGGCATCGGGCCGGCCGGGGCCCGTGCCCAAGAAATCGCCGGGCTGCTTCGCCGGAAAGGTTCGGGGGTCGACCCTCACACCGGAAACCGCCTGCCAGCGGCCGAAGTCAAAGCCGTGAATCCAAGTCTCGATCTTGGCAAAGGGCCGGCGGCCGAAGACCGTGTCGAAGAAGTCGAAATATTTCTCGATCTCGCCGACCCCGACGTTGTGATCACCGGGCCGCAGGTCGAGCCAGACCTTGTCCTCCCGGCCGAGGAAGCGGTACACACGCCGGACAGAGCGGTAGGCCTCCTCGGAACCAAACGCGTTGGAGCTGTACTCCGAGTACCCGGAGGCAAGCATCAGGCCGCGGGGCGCGACCAGCGCCATGAGCAGGTTCTGGTCGACCGGCAGCTTGTCCTCCCGGCCGGCAAAGAAACGCAGGCGGGGATGGAACCAGTGCGGAGGCGTGGCGGTGGCCAGCTCGATGCTCTCGACCGCGAACGGGTCCGTGTTGTAGCGGAAAGGCAGTACCTCCCCGGTTAGTCCGCTCGACGCCACCACCGCCCCGATCCGGTCGTCAAAGGCGGCGGCGAGCAGCGCCTGCTTGCCGTTGCGGGAATGCCCGGAGATTCCGATCTGCGCCCGGTTCACCTCCGGCAGGGTTACGAGATAGTCGATCGCCCGCGAACCCGCCCAGGCCCAGCGGGCCAGGCAGGAAAAGTCGTACTGGGGGTAAAGGTCGATGTAGGCGTCGGAATCGTCCGGCGCGCCGTAGCCCGGATCCGTTGCTTGGTAATAACAGGCGATGTAGCCCCGGTTCACGGCCGTCCGCACCCAGAAGGAGTGGTCGTGGCCGGGAAATCGGCTGGTGAACAGGTTGTCGCCGGCAACGTTGGTAAGGAAAACAGGGAAGGGCCCCGTCCCGTCCGGAATCATGAGCTTGAGATGCAGCTTGGCCCGATGGTCGGGCCCGAACTCGAGCAGGACGTCCCGGACGGTGACGGTGCCCTCGCGGTGCTCCCGGCTGGAGGCCACCCGGACGTTGCCGGGGGCGGGCGGCATCCGCCCAAAGACCCAATGTTCGAACTCAGAGCGGATCCAGCGCCTTTGCTCTTCCCACTGCGCCCGGGTCGCGATCGGCGTCGTCCGGCCTTCCCGGAGCAGCGGATCGGGCAGGAAGGGCTGGGACGGCAGGGTGGAGAAGTCCGGCGGCAGCTCGCCCGTCCGCCGGACCCAGTCTTCCCAGGTCCGGTCGAAGGGATCGATCCGACCGGTCTCAGGCGGAGCGCTGGGGACGAGGGTGTTCTCCAGCAACTCCAATTCCGCGCGCTGAACCGGGGAGGAGTCCGGGGCTGCCGGCGCGCCGAGGGCCGGCAGGAACAGGAAGGCCGCAAATGCACGTATCTTCATGGGGCTGCCTAAGGCAGTCTGAAGTGGCGGTGCGCGCAAGCGTTTCGCAACTGCACCGCAAGGATTCGCGAAACACTTGCGCGTTCCGCCACGGGCGGACAGACATGATTTTCCGATCGAGACCCGCCTCCGGGCCTATGCCGCGATCGACCGCCGCCTTTTGCCATGAAATCCGCCCTCCGCCTGCTGCCCATCCTCGCCTTCGCCACCGCCGCCCCCGGAGCCGACCTCCGCATCGCGATGCTCGGCCTGGACACCTCCCATACCGTCTCGTTCGCCAAGCTGCTCAACGACCCGGCCAATCCCGGGCACGTCGCCGGCGCCCGAATCGTGACCGGATGGAAGGGCGGCAGCCCCGACGTGCCCGACAGCGCCGGCCGGGTCGAGGGCTTTGCTGCGACCCTGGCCGGAACCTACGGGGTGAGGATCTGCGGCACGATCGAGGAGGCGGTGCGCGGCGCCGACGCGATCATGATCGAAAACGTCGACGGGCGTCCGCATTTGGCCGAGGCCCGCCAGGTCCTGCCCCTGCGCAAGCCGGTCTTCATCGATAAGCCGATGGCGGGGAGCTTGCGGGACGGGATCGAGATCTTCCGGCTGGCGCGAAAATACGGCACCCCCTGCTTCAGCTCCTCGGACGAGCGCTTCTCCGGCGACATCGCCGGCCTGAAGCAGGCCCGGATCGGACGCATGCTCGGCGTCTTCTGCTACGGTCCGTGCGAGCTAGAGCCGCACGTGCCCGATCTCTTCTGGTACGGCATCCATGCGGTGGAGAAATGCTACGCCCTGGCGGGCCCCGGCTGCCGGACGGTGGTCCGCACCTCCACCCCCGATGCGGACATCGTCACCGGGGTGTGGTCGGACGGGCGCACGGTCACGGTGCGGGGCAACCGCCACAGCCGCCACACCTACGGCACAATCCTCTTCGGCACCGATGCCATCGTCGAAGGCAAGCCGGCGCCGGGCTACGGTCCGATGCTGCGCGAGCTGGTGAAGTTCTTTCGCACCGGGGTGGAGCCGGTCACGCCGCGGGAAACGGTCGAGATCCTGGCCTTCATGGAGGCGGCGGACGCGAGCAAGCGGCAGGGCGGCGCGCCGGTGCTGCTGGAGGAGGTCCTCCGGGCCAGCGGAGGGGAGGACGGAATATGAAGGCGCCCTTTTTCGCCCTCTGCCTCCTGGCCGCCAGCGGCGCCGGCGCCGCCGCCGAACCTCTCGTCCTCGACCTCTGGCCGGGAGCGGTTCCGGGCGTGAATTTCGCCTCCGGCCCGGAAAGAAGTCGGATCTACCATTCCGCAATCACCGGCCCGACCCGCGTGATCACCAACGTCAGCCGGCCCAGCGTGTCCGTCTACCTGCCCGATCCGGCCAAGAACACGGGCACAGCCATGGTGATCTGCCCGGGCGGCGGCTATTGGGACCTCTTCTGGGATCTGGAGGGCGAGGAGGTGGCGGCTTGGCTGAACGAGCATGGCATGGCCGGCATCATCCTCAAGTACCGCGTCCCCCGGAAGCTCAAGGGCATCCCTCCTTCTGGGCCGCTGCTCGACGCCCAGCGGGCGGTCAGCCTGGTCCGCAGCCGGGCCGCGGAATGGAGGATCGATCCGGAGCGGATTGGCATCATTGGATTTTCCGTCGGCGGGCATCTGGCTTTTTCCACTGCGACCGCCTTCGAACACAGGACCTACGCGCGGATCGACGCGATCGACGACACCAGTTGCCGGCCCGATTTCGCCGTTCTCTGCTATTCGGGCTATCTCCGGGCCGACGACCGGGACGAGATCTGGCCGGGATTGCGGATCCCGGCCGGGACTCCGCCGATTTTTCTCGCCCACTCCTCGGATGACCCCATCGCCACCGCCGAGAACAGCGCGGTCATGTATCTGGCGCTGAAGCGCGCGGGGATTCCCTCCGAACTCCACATCTACGCGACCGGCAGCCATGATTTCGGCGTGCGCCACAACGACAGGCTGCCCTCGAGCTGGACCGGGCTCTGCCTCAACTGGCTGCGCAGCCTGCACCTGCTCGAGGATCACAAGTAAAGGCTTGCCGCGCGGGCCGATTCCCGGCCCTTTGTAATCGGACGGTTACTAAACCCTATGACCTCGCTTCTCGCGCGCCCCGCGAAACGCCTGCGCGTTCCGCCCCGTTACCTAGCCCTGCTCTTCCTTCCGCTCGCCGTCCCCGGCCGGGCCGCCCCCCCGGCGCCATCCTGGCAGGCCGGCGCGGCGGCAGTCGACATCACGCCCGACGGACCGGTCTGGCAGGCGGGCTTCGCCAAGCGGGCCGGCCCGAGCCAGGGAGTGGCGCTGCCCATCCATGCCAAGGCGCTGGCCCTGGCCGACGGCGGAGGAGCGCGCGTCGTCATCGTGACGCTGGACCTCGTCGGGATTCCGCTCCCGCTGCGGGAGAAAGTGGCGCAGGAGGCGGCCCGGCGCTACCGACTGCCGCCCGAGTCCCTCCTGCTCAACAGTTCCCATACCCACTCCGCTCCCGCCCTCAGCCGGGAAGAGGTGGAGGTAACCGGCTTCTACGGCTACAAGCCGGCCGATCCCGTCTATGCGGACAGGGCGGAGGCCTATCTCCCGGTGGTGGAAGAGAAGACCATTCAGGTGATCGGCCAGGCCCTCGCCAACCTCCAGCCGGCCACCCTGGACTATACCCACGCCCACGCGGGCTTCGCCATGAACCGGCGGCTGCACGTCGGCACCACGGTGCGGCACGAGGCCAGTCCGGATGGGCCGGTCGATCCCGACGTGCCGGTCCTCCGCGTCAGCGGCGCCGACGGCCGCGTGCGTGCGATCCTTTTCGGCTATGCCTGCCATAACACGGCCGTGACCGGCGCCGTCTGCCTAATCAACGGGGACTATGCCGGTTACGCCCAGGTCGACCTGGAGAAGGAGCATCCCGGCGCCGTCGCCCTTTTCGTGCAGGGAGCCGCCGGCGATCAGAACCCCTATCCCCGCGGCACGCTGGAATACGCCGCCCGGTTCGGCCGCAGCCTGGCCGACGCGGTCGACGCGGCCCTCAGCGTGAGCGTCCTCCGGCCGGTGGCCGGGCCCCTGCGGACCGCCCTGGGCCACGCCCAACTGGCGTACGCCGAGGACAGCCGCGCGGACCTGGAGCGGCGCCTCCAGTCGAGCGACAAGATGGCCCGGGTGCGCGCGGCGGCCTGGCTGAAGCAGCTCGATGCCACGGGAAAACTTCCTACCAGCTATCCCTGCCCGGTGCAGGTCATCCGCTTCGGGACCGATCTCCTGCTCGTGGCGGTCGGCGGCGAGCCCACGGTGGAGTACTCGCTCCGGCTCAAGCGCGAACTCGCGGGCGGTCCGGCGGCGGTGTGGTTTGCCGGCTACTCCAACGACGTTTTCGGCTACCTCGGGAGCCGGCAGGTGCTGATCGAAGGCGGCTATGAAGGCTACGACACCAACGTCGACAGCGCGCGCCATCCCGGACCCTACGCCCTGTCCATCGAGGACCGCGTCGTCGGAGAAGTTTATGATCTCATCCGCGAGACGAATCATTAGTGGCGGCTGCCTCTGCGCGGCGCTGCCACTGCTCGCAGCCGACCCGCCGGAGCCGGCCGCCCTTTACCATTTCGACGAAGGCGCCGGAACGGTCGTGCGCGATGCCTCGCCCGGGCACCACGACGGCGAGCTCATCGGCGGCGGTGCCTGGGGTCCCAAGGGCGTCGCCGGAGCCGCCCTGGTCTTCAACGGCCGGAATCGGGTGCGGATCCCATCGGCCCCGGAGCTCGGCCTCGGCGGCCCGCATTCCATCACCGCCTGGATTCGCGGGCGCGCCAGCGCGACCCATTTCGTCAGCGGGTTTCCGGACTTCCGCGCTCCCTATTTCCAGGTCTGTGGCGACACGATCTATCTCGCGACCAACGGCGATACCTTCGACGACGACGCCCGCAAGAGCCGTCCGCAGAGCCTGCGGGGCCGGGACAATGTCCAGATCTACACCGGTACGGCCGACGTCAGCCTCGGCCAGTGGAGCTACCTCCGGCGGACCTTCGATCCCCACACTGGCTTCGAGCCCAAGCTGCAGGTGGTGGGGGATCGGATCTATTACGAGTACTCCGGCCGGGACACCCGGCAAGCGATCCAGATCTGGACCGCCTCCTCCGCCCGGGACGGGTCCGGCTGGCAGACCTGGCAGAGGACGGAGGCCGCCCGGCTTGAGCTGCTCCCCCCGGACGACGGCCGGCCCGAAACCATGGCGGTGGATCACGCGATCTACCGAGTCGATCACGGCGCCATCGCAGTGGCGGCGGGAAAACTCTACCTAGCCTATCCGGCCCAGGACGCGCGCAACGTCTGGCAGCTGTGGACCGGATTCGCCCGCACCGACGGGCAGGGCTATCGGGCGGTCCAGCGGACGACCGACCATGGCTGGATCCCCAGCGCGATCCAAGTCGTGGGCGCCCGGGTCTTCTATCTCTTCCCCAAGGGCGGAGACAATTTCGAGAATTATATCCACAACAACATCAAGGGCACGATCGCGGGCGTGAAGACGGTCGAGGGCCTCTATGTCGGCTCGACCGATCTAGCCGGCGGCGACTGGCGGGTGCTCCGGCGCATCGGCGGCCCCTCCCCTTCCTCCAACCCCGCTTCTTTCCAGATCAGTTCGGGCCGGATCTACCTCGCCTGGTCGGAATTCAATTCCGACGGCAGCGGCAATTGCAGCCTTTATACCGGCGAGATGGACCTGGACGGGAACGGACTGCGACGGACCCGCCGCACCTTCACTCCGGCGATCATCGGCACGCCGATCACCAGCGGGCTGCAGGTGGTGGGAAACCGGATCTACACGATCTACGGACAGACGCTGAAGCGGGACGGCAAGCCGGAGTCGTCGCTGTGGGCTGCGGAGTGCGGCCGAGACGGCTCCGGTTGGACCGCCGCCTGCATCGCCTCCGGTTCGCCCCGGCCCATCCTCGGCTACAAGGGCCTGGTCGTGGTCGGAGCCAAGCGCTACCTGGCGCCGGCGCGCCTGCCCCACGCCTTCGGCGAGGGCCTGCTCGGCTTCGGCGGGGCCAATATCGTCAGCAAGGGCGACGCCTACGGCGTGGGCATGACGGAGGAAGGCCTGCCCCGGGGCTTCGTCAACGCCGGACAGGACTATCTGTTCCGGGGCGAGGCGGCTGCGGACACCGCCGGTGCCGTGGCCGACGCCCGAACGCCCCTGAGCGAAGACGACTGGCACCAAATCGCCGAGGTGTACGACGGGAGCCGCCTCAGGCTCTACGTCGACGGCGCGCCGGCCGGGAGCTCCCCCTACACGGCGCCGGTCGGGCAGAATCCTTTCCCGCTCGAGATCGGCGACGGCTTCATCGGCGCGGTCGACGAGGTCGCGCTTTACACCTCCGCCCTTTCGGCCCCGGAAATCGCGCGCCAATACCACCGGTTTCGCTAACCCATGAATATCCGCCTCCTCCTCGCCGCCGCGATCAGCGCGACCGGGGCCAGCCTCGTCCCGGCGGAGGAGAATCCCGTCGCCCTCTATCACTTTGACGAAGGCTCCGGCTCCGTCGCGCACGACGCCTCGCCCCATCACCACGACGGTCGCATTGAAGGGGGCGGGGCCTGGGCGGCGGCCGGCGTGGCCGGAACGGCCCTGCTGTTCAACGGGCAGAACAGCGTCCGCATCCCCTCGGCGGAGGGCCTCGGCCTCAACGGGCCCCATTCCATCTCCGCGTGGGTCCGGGGCCGGGCCAGCCCGCTGCATTTCGTCGAAGGCTATCCCGACATCGATGCATTTTATTTCCAGGTCTGCGGGGACAAGATCTACATCGCGACCTTCAGCGATCCGTTCAATCACGCCTTTCCGACCAAGCCGCCCACCCTGCGCGGGCAGGACATTCCCCACATCTACACCGGCACGGCCGACATCAGCCTCGGCGGCTGGCATTTCGTCCGGCGCACCGCCGCCCCTTACAGCGGATTTGAACCCAAGATGCAGGTGACAGGGGACCGGATCTACTATGAATACACCGGGCTGGACAGCCACAAGGTCCAGCAGATCTGGACGGCCGAATCGGCGCGCGACGGCTCGGGCTACCGGCCGACCCAGCGGACCGCCGAGGTGGACAGGGACGGCGACCTCCCGCCCGACCGGCCGGACCTCCCCGACAGCAAGAAGGTGGGCGATGCCCTCTATCGGGTCGACCACGGCGCCGTGGCCGTGGCCGGGGGCAAGCTCTACATCGCCTATCCGACCCAGGATGGGCACAACGTCTGGCAATTCGTGACCGCCATCTGCACCGGCGATCGGACCGAGACTTTCCGTCGCACCACCGACCACGGATTCATTCCCAGCGCCATCCAGGTGGCAGGCGATCGGGTCTATTATCTCTTTCCCAAGGGCAACGAGGTCTTCGAGACCTACAGCCACGCCCTGATCCGCGGAGCCAACCGGGGACTGAAGACGGTGGAGGGCATGTACGTCGCCTCCTCCGACCGCGCCGGCCGGGATTGGCGGATCATCCGCAAGATCGCGGGGCCCTGCCCCGCCGGCAATCCCGCCTCCTTTCAGGTCAGCAACGGGCGGATCTACGCCGTCTGGTCCCAGCTCGAGCCGGGGGACAGCGGTCACTCCAAGCTCTTCACCGGCGTCATGGACCTGGATGGCGGCCATTTTCAGAAGTGGCAGCGGACCGTCGACCCCGGTTTCCTCGGCACCTCGATCGCCGGCGGCATCCAGGTCGTGGGAGGAAGAATCTACTATGCCTACAACCAGCGCCTGACCGAGCTGGGCTACCGGGAGATCAACGCCCCCGGCGCCGACCGCTCGCGCACCGGCTCCTGGTCGGTCTGGGCGGCCGAGTCCAATCTGGACGGATCGGGCTGGATCACAGCCAGGATGCCGACCCGGCCAGATTCGGTCATGGTGGGGTACAAAGGCCTAGTGGTCGTCGGCGCGAAGCGATACCTCGCGCCGATGGACGCGCCCGATCGTCCCCGCATCCCCGCCTTCGGCCACGGGCCCGGCATGCTCGGCTTCGACGGTGCGAATATCGTGAGCAAGGGCGACGCCTATGGCCTGGGCCTGACCGCCCGCGGCCTGACCCGCGGCTTCGTCAACGCCGGACAGGACTATCTGTTCCGCGGCGACGGGCCGGCCGACACGTCCGGCGCCATTGCCGACGCGGCCGAGCCGCTGGCCGGCGATACCTGGTATCATCTCGCTGAGGTCTATGACGGGCGGAACCTCAACGTCTATGTTGACGGAAAGCTGCAGGCCCGCACGCCGTATGCGGCGCCCCCGGCCGCCAATCCCTTTCCGCTGGTGATCGGAGACGGGTTCGTGGGCTATGTCGACGAGGTCGGCCTCTACGACCGCGCCCTCTCGGGCGCCGAGGTGCAGGAGCTTTACCGGCAGTTCCGGTAACGCGGCGGAGCGCGCTGGGGTCAGGGCCCTTCACCCCGGAAGTTTTGGCGCAGGAAGGCGAGCACGTTGTGGATGTCCTGCGGGGGCAGGACGTGCCCGAAGGGCGGCATGACCTTGCCGCCGAAGGTAATCTGGTGGATCAGCGCCTCGTCCGGCTTGGTCAGGGGCCCGTTCGGCTGGGTGAAGTCCGGGGTGCCCACCTGTTTGGACCCGCGGCCGTCCGGCTGATGGCAGACGACGCAGTTGGCCAGGAATATTGCCCGGCCCGCCGCGGGATCGGGCGGAGCCAGCGCCACCAGCGCCTCCGGCAGGGCCGAGGCCGCCGCGAAGGTGGTGCCGGCGAGCAGGCGGTTGGCGGTGTAAAAGGCCAGGGGATGGGCCACCGCCTCGCCTGTCATGCTGTGGATCCCGGCCAGGTCGAATTCGTAGACATACCCCGGCAGGAGCTCCGCCAGCGTGAGCTCAACCCCCGCCCCGTCGGGCTCGACCCGCGCCAGCGTCACCGGGACCTCGCGCTGATGGACCCGGAGCGAGCCGTCATCGATGCTGTAATTGTACTGGAAACGCTCGACCCGGTAATTCCTGACCGCCGCGAGCTCCGCCGGATTCATCGGCGCGGTGAAGCGGAGGACAAACCCGCGCGAGCTGAGGCGAAGGGTCCGTATCTCGATCGGGTTCTTCCCGCTCCAATGGATGCGCTGGATGCCTTCTCGCGCCGTCGAGGCCCAGCCGCGCAAGGTTTCGCCGACGTAAAGGTCGCCCTCCGGCCCGAAGACCGCTCGCACCGGGCCGATGTTCAGCCCCTGGCCGCTGAGGAGCAGGAACGCGGCCCCCTGGTAGGCGCCCGCCACTTTCTCCAGATCGACCCGCACCACCACCCCACTCCAATCCGGCAGGAACATCTGGCCCTGGAACGGGCCGAATCGGCCGCCGGTCGTGTCCCACACCGGCGTGCCCAGCCCGCTCCCGAGCGGACCGCGCGGGACATAGACGGCGGGCGGCGTCAGCATCTGGCGCAGCTCGGGCACCGTCGGCGCCCGCCCGGCGAAGGCTGGATCCCATTTCAGCCCGTCGGGATGGCCATAAAAATGGCCTTTTTCCACCTGAGAAATCTTCGAGGTCGGGATCCAGGACCCGGAGATGTCGGTGGCGAAAAGCTCGTCCTGCGGGCTTATCCCAATGCCTAGGGCCTGGCGGAAGCCCGTGGCCAGCGGCATGAACACCCCCTGAGGCGTGATCTCCCACACCCAACCCTCATAGGGCACGAGGGAGCGATGGTCGTCGCTGCTGTCGCCCGGAACGTTCTTCGGGATCTTGAGCTCGCCCTTGGCCACGATGCCCTGAAAATTGTCCCCGTCCTTGGACGACATGCCGTTGGCTCCATAAAAATTGCCGTAACGGTCCCGCACCAGGCCGTAGGCAAATTCATGGTAGTTGCCGGTCATGCCCGTGGCGTTGTTCAGCACCTGGTAGACGTCCGCTTCGCCGCCGCCGGTCGTGTCGCGCAGGCGGGTGAGCTGGCCGCGCTCGGTCACGTAGACGTCGCTTTCGGAGTCGGCCACGACCCCAAAGGGCTCGTAGAGGCCATAGGCAAAACGGTGCCAGCGCAGCGTCTTTGGCTCACGCATCCAGACCTCGCCTCGGCGCGTGCAGGCCACCAGGGTGCCGCGGGGGGTGAAGGCCAGCCCGGAGATTTCCGGGACCATCTGCCGCGCGGTCGCGACCGTCGCAACTCGATAAGCCCCCGCCTCCACCCGCTTCAGCAAAAAATCATGCATCACCCGGTCGCCCGGGTGCGCTTCGACGTGAAAGCTCTCACCGTCGTAGGTCCCGTTCGGGGTGACGATATCGTAGCCCCCGGGGGGCACCGTCACCCGGTAGGTGCCGTCGGCCTTAAGCACGAACTCGATCTCGGAGTTCTCCAGCCGCGCCAGCGTTGGGCTGATGATGCGCACCTCCATCCCGGCCTCGACTACCTCGCCGGTACCGGCATCGCGCACGCGCCCGGAGATCTGCGGATCGTCCGGCCGATGGGGGATGCGATTCCATTTGCTGGCGGAGATCTGCGCCGAGGCCGCGGTCGCGGCCAGGAATAGGAGGGCGATCGCTTTCATCGCGCGGGCGCCCCCTTGCGGTGGATTGTGACGGTGAACTCACCGCGGCCAGTTCCGTCGAAGTGGATGAAGCCGCCCTCCCAGACCGCCCCTTCCACCATGACGGAGGATTCCTCCCCGGGCTCGATCTTGAGCCAGAAGGGCGTCTTACCGGGCTGAAGGCGGAAGATCCGCACCACCCCGGCGGCGTCGGCCGTCGGCCTCAGCTCCTCCCGCACCTCGCGGTCGTCGACCGTGTAGCTGAGTTCCGGGTAGAGGCCCTTCATCCGGTAGCCGTGATAGTGATAGGCCGAATCCGCCGTGCCCGAGCCCAGGTGGGTGCCCGGGTCCAGGGTATTTTCCCGGTAGAAGACATCGCCCGAAATCCGGGCGCCAAAATCGCGGATGGGAGCGCCGTGGCGGCCCGTCCACCAGGGATGGAGGTCGGCAAAATCCCCGTCGCTGACGTAATTGATCCCGCCGCGCACGATATCGTAGCAGAGCGAGGGGCCTTGCGGAAAAGTAATGGCGATCGCGCCCGGATAGGCTTGGTTCAGATAGGTCCGCTGCAGCAGCGTCTTGGCCCCGGGGATCGGCCGAGCAGCTGCCCAGTCGACGCTGTTCGCCACCAGCCGCCGGTAGTCGGCATCGCCCCACAGTTCCGGGTTACCCGGCTGCAGGCAGACCACCCGGCCGCGGCCGCTTTTCCGCATCCAGCCCAGCGGGACGGTGTTCTCGCCCACCATGCCCTCGAGGAAGACGCCGGCATCGCCGGCCAGCCGACATTCCCGCATCGCCTCGGCTGGGTCGAAGTTCCTCACCCCGGTGGTGATCGCGTGGGGCAACGCATTGATCACGCGCATCCGCTCCCCCCCGGCAAAGGGCGCTCCGTAGCTCGCTCCCGCCACCTCGGCGTCGAAGCCCAGCCAATCGCTCCAGGTCCCGCCCTTTTCCCCCAATACGACGAGGCCCTTGCCCGCCGCCAGGAAATCGCGGAGGGCCGCCAGCCCCTGGCTGCCGGCGGGACGCCCTCGGACCCATAGCACGCCCACGTCGGCCAAACCGAGACCGCTGAGGACGGCCGCCCCGGCCACGGGCAGCGTCGTCACGGAACAGTCGGCGCCGTCGGCGGCGGCCAAGGTTGCCTTCACCTCCTCCGCCGGCAGGCCGGGGCCGGCGATGATCCAGACGCGCAGGGGCGCGGAGCGGAGGGCGGCGACGCTGAGCAGGACCGCCAGCACGGCCGCGAACCCCCGGGGGCTGCCGCCCCAGAGCGGAAGTCCCCCGCGTTTCGCCCAGGACCCTGGGAGGGCCCGACTCAAGGGAGAAGCCACGGGGCGGGCTGCTCCGACGCCGGAGAATACCGATCGATGTGCTTGGCCATGATCCTCACCAGATCGGCGTTGGTCATCGGCTGCCAGCCGTGGGTCTTCAGCGGCCGCCCATAGGTGAAGCTGCCGGCATAATAGGGGTCGTGGGTATTCTCGAGGAAGTCCTCCATCAGGTAGACCGCGAGATTGAGATAGTACGTGTCGTCATCGCCGCAATAGAAGTGGAGCTTTCCCACCAGCTTGGGTCCGAGGCGGGGCCAGTTCCGCTGCAGGTAGTCGCGCATGTCGAGATTATGGGCCTTCAGAAAGGCCACGACTTCGCGATCGATCCGGCCGGTGGTAAGATTCCAGAACGGACGGGGATAGCCGTCCGCCCCCACCGGGCCCAGGTTGCTCCAGGCCAGCCCTCCGTCCTCGGCCCCGAGCACCGCCGTCTCCTGGCTGGTCAGCCGGTTGCCCGGACCGCCGTTGCGGACCGGGTAAACGAAGCGGCCGGTGTAGCCGGTGAAGGCATTGTCATCCGCGTAGAGATCCACCGCGCCGTAATACCGACGAAGATCGACCGGATCGGGCGCGAAGCACCAGGCGCCGCCGAAAAAAACCGGATGATAGACCTGGAGCGCGAGCGAACCGAAGCCCCCGGTCGAACCGCCGGCAAGGACGCGGGCGTAGGACTGGCGAATCACGCGGAAGTGCTCCTCCACCGCGGGAATCAGCTCTTCCATAATAGCGTCTCCATAAGGGCCGGCATTGGCGGAATTGATGGCGTACGAGTCGTCAAAATACGGCGTCGGATGCTGGAAACTGACCGCGATCATGCGGGGGAACCCGTCGGAGCGCCAGGACTGGGAGAACTCATAGCCGCTTTCGACATTGGCCAGGGCTCCGTTGGAGGGATTGTTCGGCGGCGGCTCGGGCATGTTGAGATGGCCGGCGGCCCACTCCTCCTTCAGGCGCGCCCAGCTTTTGGCTCCGGGCAGGTCGGGCTCGGTCGTGAAGCCGAACGGGGCGCCGAGATTGAAATGACCCTGCAGATAGATCACCGGATAGCGGACGCCGGGATGCTCGTCGTAGCCCTTGGGCAGAAGGATGGTGGCGCCCAAGTACATCGGCTGCCCCCAAAACCGGCTGAGCCGCGGGCTCTCGATCTTGATCCGCTTAACCCAGCGGGTGTCGGGCGGCACGACGATCGGTGGAATCACCCGGGTCAGCGCGAGCGCCGGGGCGGGAGTCCGCCCGTCCCAATGCCACGGCTGGGGCTCGCTCACACGGTTGCCCGGGGAAATGGCCCATTTCTGCCCCTCCCACTGGTCGCGGTGCGCCCAGATGACATGGCCGTCGGCGCGATGAAACTCCGTGTAGATGTTGAGCACGGCTTGGATCCGGTAGTCGCCAGGCGGCAAATCGCCGAGGTGGCGGAGCGGATAGCCGGCAGCGCCGGCGTCGAACTGCGCTTGCCCGCCCGCCGGCCATTGCCGCACGTCGATCCCGAAGTAACTGGAATCGGCGCCGAACCGGACGAGCCGCGGCTCGCCCGCCACCAGGCGGGTGACGACCAAGAAGATCCGCCCGGTCACGGGCGCGCCGGCCGAGTCGGGCAGCGTCACCTGGCAGCGCACATCCGCCGCGGCAGCTGCGGCCCGGCCTGGCATAGCGGCCAAAGCCAGGCTCGCGGCCAATCCCAGCACTAAAAGAGACGTGCGCACGGCTGGAACCTAGATTCCGTCCGTGCCGCCGCTGGCCTGGAGCACTTCGGCCAGGGGCACCGGCGCCCCGCCCCGGCGCTTGCTTTCGTCCGCCGCGGTCATGAAGGCGAGGATTTCGATTGTTTCGGCCGGCGGGACCGGGGCGACGCCGGTCCGGAAAAACTTCACCATCTGGACGGCTAGCGGGCGGTAGGTCAGGGGCGGCACCGCCCCCATGATCGCCTTGGAGCCGAACTCGATCGTGTCGAAGCCGTGGTCGGCGCTGCGGGTACCCCAGACCGTTCCCACCCGTCCGCCGGACCAGACGCCGGTGATGACGTCGGTGTCCGCTGTGTGGGTGCGCGCCACCGTGAGGCAGCCCGGGCCCATCAGCGTGTAGCATTTTTCGACTGCGTGGATGCCGTACCAGTAAAAATCTGGATGATGCGGCTCGGTCGGGCAAGGCCCATAGACGAAGACCCCTTGCTGCCGCCCGATGTCGGCTCCCTTCAGGCGCACGATGTCGGGGGTGAACCGCTCCCCTGAGGCGCTGAAGCAAGGGATGCGCGCCCGCCGGGCGAGGCGGAAGATCGCGATCGCGTCGCCCAAGTCCGCGGCCATCGGCTTATCGATGAAGACGGGCTTGTGAAAGGCGAAGACTCGCCGGGCCTCGTCCAGGTGGGGCCGAGCGTCGACGCTCAGGATCAGCACGGCATCGACCTGGGGCATCATTTCCTCGATCGAGCTATAGAACCTCACGCCGTAGGTCCGGCGCAATTCGGCGGCGAAGCCCTCGACCCGACTCGCGCTCTTTTCCACATCGGGGCTGCCGCCTTTCCAGGCCGCGACGATCCTGGCCCCGGGCACGTGGTCCGGATTGGAGGGGACGTTGAAGAGCTTGGAGAGCTCGACGGAATGGGAGGAATCGGTGCCGAGAATGCCGATACGTAACTCCGGCGCCGCCAGCGCGGCCGCGCCCGTCAGCAGAAAGAGGGGAAAAAATCTGTTGAATGGGGTAACCACTTGGTTATGGTCCGAGCGGCCACCCTCCGGCTCAAGCAAAAACCGCCAGCCGCGCGCCCATGACCGCTTCCAAACCGACCGACATTCGCATCCGGGAAATTCGCACTTCGGAGACGACTTATCTCTACCGCACTCCGTTCAAGTTCGGCGGACGCACCGGCTCCAAGGCCACTCTGCTGGCGGTGGACTGCGAGGTCGAGACCCGGGACGGCCGGCGGGCCCGCGGCTCCGGCTCCATGCCCCTGGGCAACAGCTGGGCCTTCCCCTCGCCGACGCTGGACTATGAGCAGACCCTCGCGGTCATGAAGACTTTGGCCGGGCGCTGCGCCGCCCTGGCCCAAGCGCATGCGGAATTCGGCCATCCTATCGACCTGGGCGTGCAATTGGAGGAGAAGTTTCTCGCCGCCGCCCTCGATCTCGGGACCGAGCTCAAGCTCGCCCAGCCCATCCCCAAGCTGGCGACGTTGGTCACGGGCAGCCCCTTTGACGCCGCGCTCCACGACGCCTTCGGGAAGGCGCACGGCCGCAATTGTTATCACACCTACGGCCGGGACTTCATGAGCCGGGACCTGGGGGCCTATCTCGGTCGGGACTACGACGGCGTCTGGCTCGAGCCCTACGTCCTGCGCGAACCCGCCCCGACGCTGCCGCTCTACCACCTGATCGGGGCGCTCGATCCGCTGACGGCGGCGGACGTGACCAAGCCGGTCGGCGATGGACTGCCCGAGGACCTGCCGGAGTGGATCCGGGCCAACGGACTCTCCCACCTCAAGATCAAGCTGAACGGGGACGACCTCGCCTGGGATCTGGAGCGGGTGGTGGCGGCCGATCGCATCGCCGGGGAGACCCCGCGGGCGCCGGGCGCTGAGGCATGGCGCTATTCCCTCGATTTTAACGAGCGCTGCCAAAACGTCGAATATCTGGTCGAGATGCTGCGCAAGCTGCGGGAGCGCTCGCCGCAGGGCTTCGACCGGGTCCAGTACGTCGAGCAGCCCACGGCCCGCGACCTGCGGGCCAATCCGCAGAACAAAATGCACGCCGCGGCCAAGCTCAGACCGGTGGTGATCGACGAATCCCTGACCGACCTGGAGAGCCTGCTGCTCGCGCAGGAGATGGGCTACACCGGCGCGGCGCTCAAGGCCTGCAAGGGCCAGAGCCAGTCCCTGCTGCTGGCCGCGGCCGCCCAGCGCCTCGGACTTTTCCTCTGCGTGCAAGACCTGACCTGCCCCGGAGCCTCGCTCATCCAATCGGCCAGCTTGGCCGCGCACATTCCCGGCGTATCCGGCATCGAGGCGAATTCACGCCAATACTGCCCGGTCGCCAACCAGGGCTGGGATGAGCGCTTCCCGGGCATCTTCCAGATCAGCGACGGCCGGATGCACACCGAGGGCATACGCGGGCCCGGGCTGGGCGCGACGAGCTGACGTCAGTCGTTGATCCGCCCGCGGATGCGGCCGAGGAACTTCTCCGCGTAGATCGCGTCGCGTTCACGCACGATGCCGGCGTCGATCGGATCCGGCAGGTCGAGCTCGGGCATGACCGTGAGCACATGCCCGGCCGCCGGATAAAGGACGATCGAAGCCAGCCCTTTTTCCAGCTCGTCCTGCTTGAAATGGGCGCAGAGATGGTTGAAGACCAGGCGCGCGATGCCGCCCTCCAAGGGGTCTTCCGACGCGTCCGCCACCGCCGCAACGCTAATCAGGCTGCGCATCGCCTGGGAGGCAGGCGAGACGCGGCCGGGAGCCCAGAGCTCGAGGCGGGCCGCGAGCTGGTTCAGGCGCTCCTTCTCCTCCGGGCTGAAGTCCTGCACCGGCGGGGCCAGGGGGGTGACCGTGCCGTCGTCGGGCGGAAGCCCCTCGTAGGCAATCGCGTCGATCTGGGCGCTGGCGATCGCCTCGGCCGGGTCGGCCAAGCCGGGAGCCAGCGCCGGCCAACGCTGGGTGCGCAGGGCAAAAAGGCCGATCGCCACCCAGGGCACGAGGGCGGCGACAACCCAGATCCGCGCGGCCGGGCCGATGCGCCGACCCGAGTCCCAGCGGAAAAGCTTGGTTCCGGCCAGCCCCGCGCCCAGGCCGATCAGGGCCAGCGCGGCGAGGTTGAACCGGAACACCGCGCCGCGGCCGTCGCCGGTGAAGCCGGCACCGAGCGCGTCGACCGCGTAGCGTCCCGGCAGGAATGCGGCCAGCCTCTGGGTCCAAGCGGGCAGCGCCTGCAGCGGCACGCCCACCCCGCCGATCATGATGAGGGGAAGAAAGATGCACTGCCCCAATGCCTGCACGGCCGGCACGTCCCCCGCCAGGGCGGCGAGCAGGAGCCCCAGGCCGAGAAACGCCCAGGCCACTCCCGCATAGCCCACCGCCAGATGCGCCCAATGCGCCGGCCAGGGTGTCCCGTAGATCAGGTGGGCCAGCAGGATCTGCATGGCAGCGGCCGAGGCGATCAGGACCACTCGGACCAGCAGCGTGCCGGCGAGGAGGGACGGCAGGGCACGGGGCAGCAGCCGGTAACGCCGCCACCACCCGCGCTCGCGCTCGGCCACCAGGGCGGTGGGCAAGCCGAAGCAGGCCCCGCCCAGGGCGCTGATCGTGACCAACTGGCTCATCTGGTGAAGAAGCGGCGGCGTGCCGGAGCGGAAGATCGTCCCGAAGGCGATGAGGAAGAAAAACGGTACGAGGTAGCCATAGACCAGCGGCTGCTTGTTGGCGAAGTTGAGCCGCAGCGTGAGCTGGAAGTGGTAGAGGAAGGCGCGCACCCGCTTCATGTCCGGCCTCCCGTGAGTTCGGCAAAGACGTCGTCCAGGGTCGGGCGGTGGATCTGCAGGTCAAGCAGGGTGGCGCGGCGGGAGTCGATCAACGGTCCCAGACCGGTGATCGTCCGGGTGAGCGCGCTGGTCTCGAGGCACCAGCCGCGGATCCCGGCCCCTCCGGCCGGCGTCATCCGCACGACTCCGGGCAGCGTCTCCAGGTCCAGCCGCTCGAGAGGCGGGTCGGTCCGGACGACGACGCGGGGGACCGCGGCACTGCGGGCGATGAGGGCTTCGGGGGAGTCGAGCGCGACCAGTACCCCGCGGTCGATCAGTGCCACCCGGTCGCACAGCGCGTTGGCCTCCGCCAGGAAATGGGTGCTGAAAATGATCGTGCGGCCGGCCGAGCGCTGCGCGCCGATCAGCGCGTGCAGATCGCGCCGCGCCGGCGGATCGAGGCCGGCGGTGGGCTCGTCCAGGATGACCAACTCCGGCTCGTTGACGAACGCGAGGGCCAGGGCCAGGCGCTGGCGCTGGCCGCCGGAGAGAGTGGCGAACTTCGCGTCCGCCTTCTCCTCCAGCTGGAAGCGACGGATCAGGTCCTCCGGTTGCGCCGCGCGGGCGTAGAAGGAAGCGCAGAGGCGCAGGGCCTGCCGCGGTGTCATGGCGTCGGGCAAGGCCGACGTCTGCAGCTGGGCGCCGATCCGCTCCATCGCCGTGGCCGAATGGGACCGGGCGTCGATGCCCTGCACGGTGATGGCGCCGGCGTCGGGCCGGCACAGCCCCAGCACGCACTCCAGCAGCGTGGTCTTGCCCGCACCGTTGGGCCCGATCAGGCCGAAGATCTCGCCCTGCCCAACGTCGAGACTGATGTCCCGGACCGCGGCGACCGCGCCGTAGCTCTTGGAGAGGCCGCGGAGGGAAAGGGCGGGCGTCATGATCCCGGGAGCGGAACCCGCCCGCTTTTCGCATTGGCCTGCGCCAGCCTGACTGTTTCCGCCATCGCCCCCCGGCTCCAGGCCGAAGGCGTCTGGCCAGTTTGCCGCCGGAACCAGCGGGTGAAGTAGCTCTGGTCGTCCAGGCCGACCGCGGGGGCCACGCTATCGATCCGGATGCCGGCCGACAGCAGGTCCTTCGACCGCGCCAAGCGCAGTTGCGCCCGGTACTGGCCGAGCGTCAGGCCCGTTTCGCGTTTCACCAGGGAGTTCAGGTAGTCGCGCTGATAGCCGCTTTGGGCCACGATCTTGCCCAGGGGGCCGTCCAGTTCCATGCGGCCGAGGAGATGGAGGATGGGGGAGGATTGGCGCCGGAGACGAGCGGCCGGATCCCTTCCCAGCCAGCCGGCGGAAAGCAGCAGCGCGGTCAGCATCTGCAGCACGACCGCGGCACTTTCGCAGCGAAGGGTTCGATCAGCGCCGGTTTGCAACCGGATGAGGTGGGCCAAATGCTGGCGCATTTGCAAGAGCTCGGAACGGTGGAGGCTGACGACGCTGGGAGACTTGTCGCGGGAGGTCTGGAGGCGGAAGTCGATCGCGAGGCAGAGCGGCGCCCGGGAGCCGGCCCGGTCGAAGGCATGGGCGATTCCGGACGGGAGCAGGACGAGGGTGCCGGGATTCACCCGGACTTTCTCCTCAGCGATCGTCTGCCAGCCCTGGCCGTGGAGGTAAAGCAGCGCCTGGCACCAGCGGTGGTCGTGGGGGCCGATCGCGGCCCGTTCGGGCAGATGCCGGTGCAGCGCCAGGGTGAGAACGGTCAGGCCGGGGGCCCGGATGTCAGCCTTGTCGATGAAAAGGGAGCGAAAACGGCGCATGGGCGGACCGCCACGATACAGAAAAAGTCCTAATTGGCACCGATAAAATCCTCACGCTCCGGCGAGAGGGCCCGCTAAGGTCGCGTCGTGGCAAACCCATTCCCCGCCTGCCCGGTTGTCCTGGTCACCGGCGCCAGCCGCGGCCTCGGCCGCGGCATCGCCTTGCAGCTGGCGGAACTGGGTTGCTCGATCGCGATCAACTATTGCGGCAACCAGGCCGCGGCGGCGGAAACGGCCGAGCTTTGCCACCGGGCTGCGGCCAGCACCGCCCAAAAGTTCATTCCCCTGCGGGCCGACATTGGAGTCAAGGAGGCGCGCCGGCTGCTCTTGGCCTCGACCCTGGCCGAGTTCGGCCGGCTCGACGGCCTGGTCAACAACGCCGGCATCGCCCCCAAGGTCCGGGCGGACATCACCGAGGCGGGCGAGGATTCTTACGCCGAAGTGATGCGGACAAATCTCGAGGGCCCCCATTTCCTCACTCAGCTGGCGGCGCGCCACTGGCTCGAGACCAAGCCGGCTCCGCTGTTGTCCGGGGGATTCAAGGTCGTCTTCGTCACCTCCATTTCCGCCGACACTGCTTCGGTCAATCGCAGCGAATACTGCCTGTCCAAAGCCGGCCTGGCCATGGCGGCGCAGCTCTGGGCCGGCCGGCTGGCCGCCCACGGCATCCAGGTGGTCGAAGTCCGGCCAGGAATCATGGCGACGGACATGACCGCCCAGGTCCGGGAAAAATACGACGCCCTCCTCGCCTCGGGCTTGGTGCCGCAGATGCGCTGGGGCACGGCCGAGGACGTCGGCCGGACCGTCCGCGCGGTCTTCGCCGGACAGCTGCCGTTTTCTGCTGGCGCCGTCATCCCCGTTGACGGCGGTTTCCATCTTCGCCGCCTCTAGATCCCACCATGATTCAAGTCGACCCTACCCTCTCCCCCCGAGCCCTGCTGCCCGCCCTCGAGCGGCTGTTCGGGCTGTCTGGCCAGAAATTAGAGGCGCTGCGCCGCCGCGGCGGCTTCGCCGACGGCGCTCCCGTCTACACCGTCGCTGGCCGATACACCTCGCGGGGATGGACCGAATGGACCCAAGGATTCCTCTATGGCTCGGGCCTGCTGCAGTTCGACGCCACCGGGGACTCCGCCGCCCTCGCCTTCGGCCGCGAAGGGACGTTGAAGATGATGGCCGGCCACATCAGCCACGTCGGCGTGCACGACCATGGGTTCAACAACGTCTCCACCTACGGCAACCTCCACCGACTGATCCGGGAGGGCAAGGTCTTCGGCGGCGGCGGAGAACTGCAGTTCTGCGAACTCGCCCTTAAGCTCAGCGGCGCGGTCCAGGCCGCCCGTTGGACCGATCTGCCCGAGGGTTTGGGCTACATCTATTCCTTCAACGGGCCGCATTCCCTCTTTTCCGACACGCTGCGCTCTCTCCGGGTCCTGGCCCTCGGCCATCAGCTGGGGCATGTCCTGATGGGAGAGCGGGACCGGAAGATCTCGCTCTTCGACCGTCTGCTGCGCCACGCCGAGACGACGGCTCGCTACAATGTTTATTTCGGAGCCGGCCGCGACATCTACGACCTCCGGGGCCGCGTCGCCCATGAATCGATCTTCAATCTCAACGACGGCTCCTACCGCTGCCCGAGCACGCAGCAGGGCTACAGTCCCTTCTCGACCTGGACGCGGGGGCTGGCCTGGATCCTCTGCGGCTACGCCGAGCTGCTGGAATTCTTCGCCACCCTGCCCGAGGCCGAATTCGCCAGCCATGGGGGCAAGGACAAAGTGGTCGGGCGCTTTCGGGAGGTGGCCACGGCAGTGGCGGACTACTACCTCGAGCACACCCCGGCCGACGGCATCCCCTATTGGGACACCGGCGCCCCGGGGCTGGCCCGCCTCGGCGACTATCTCGGCCGGCCCGCCGACCCTTTCAACGACCACGAACCCGTCGACAGCTCGGCGGCCGCTATCGCCGCCCAAGGCCTGATCCGCTTGGGCAATGCCCTGGAAATGGCCGGAACCGCCACCCCCTACCTTCAGGCTGGCCTGACCGTCGCCCGTTCCCTGTTCCGCGAGCCCTATCTCTCGCTCGATCCCGGCCACGAGGGCCTGATCCTCCACGCCGTCTATCACCGCCCCAACGGCTGGGACCACATCCCAGCTGGGCGCAAGGTCCCCTGCGGCGAGTCCTGCCTCTGGGGCGATTACCACGCCCGGGAACTGGCCCTGCTCCTGCTCGGGATGGCCCGGGGCGATCCCTACTATACTTTCTTCATCGGGGAAACCGAACCGTGAATGCGGCGCCCCTGACCGACTTTTCGCGCCTCTGCGTTCACACGATCACGACCAAGCCGTGGCCGCTGGCGGAGGCGGTGAAGCATTATGCCGCCGCCGGCGTCAAGGGCATCACCGTCTGGCGCCAGGCCCTCGAGGGCCTGGATCCCGCCGCGGCCGGGCGGATGATCCGGGAGCAGGGCCTGACCGTGGTCTCGCTCTGCCGCGGCGGATTCTTTACCGCCGCCACCGCCGCCGGCCGGCGTGAAGCGGTTTCCGACAACCTGCGCTGCATCGAGCTGGCGGCAGCCGTGGGCGCCCCCCACATCGTGCTGGTCTGCGGCGCCGTCCCCGGCCAGCCTCTGGCCGAGTCCCGGCGGCAGATCGCGGAGGGCATCGCCGCGATCGCGCCGGCGGCCGCCGCCGCCGGCGTTCGCCTGGCCATCGAACCCCTCCATCCCATTTACGCCGCAGACCGCTCCGCCATCAACACGATCAGCCAGGCCCGGGCCATCTGCCGGCAGATCGCCTCACCCTGGGTCGGACTCGCGCTCGATGTCTACCATATCTGGTGGGACGACGCCTTGGAGCAAGAGATCGCCGCCTGCGGCCGGGAGAAATCCCTCTTCGCCTTCCATGTTTGCGACTGGAAGCTGACCATGCTCGATCCGCTCAACGACCGGGGACTGATGGGCGAGGGCTGCATCCCCTTGCGCCAGATCCGGGGCTGGGTCGAAGCGGCCGGATTTGCCGGCTTCCACGAGGTGGAGATCTTCTCCAACCTGTACTGGGCCGGCGACCAGCACGCCTTCCTCGCCCGCATCCAGGAAGCCTATCTCGGTTCCGTCTGATCCCCATCTTATGAAAGTTCACCGCCTCGGCATCATCATGAACGGCGTCACCGGACGCATGGGGACGAATCAGCACCTGATCCGCTCGATTCTCGCCATCCGCAGCCAAGGGGGGGTCCGGCTGGCAGACGGCGGCATCATCATGCCCGAACCCGTCCTGGTCGGGCGTGACTTGGGAAAGCTTCAGGCCCTCGCCGCCGCCCACGGGCTGAACCACGTGACCACCGACCTGGACGCGGCGCTGCGCGATCCGGCCAACTCCGTCTATTTCGACGCCCAGACGACCCAGAGGCGGGCGGTCGACGTGCGCAAGGCCATCGCCGCGCGCAAGGCGATCTACTGCGAAAAGCCCACTGCCGTGGACACAGCCACCGCGCTGGCGCTCTACCGCGAATGCACCGCGGCCGGGCTCAAAAACGGGGTCGTCCAGGACAAGCTTTGGCTGCCGGGCCTGCGCAAACTCAAGCTCCTGATCGATTCGGACTTTTTCGGCGGTATTGTCTCGGTCCGGGGGGAGTTCGGCTACTGGGTCTTTGAGGGCGACCTCCAACCGGCGCAGCGGCCTTCCTGGAATTACCGCAAGGAGGAGGGCGGCGGCATCATCCTCGATATGCTCTGCCATTGGCGCTATCTGATCGATAGCCTCTTCGGCGGCGTGAAAAGCGTCTCCTGCCTCGGCGCCCGGCACATTCCGCGGCGCTGGGACGAGAAAGGGCGCCCCTACGAATGCACCGCGGACGACGCCGCCTACGCCACCTTCGAGACCAAGAGCGGAATCATTCTCCAGTTCAACAGCTCCTGGGTGGTGCGGGTGCGCCGGGATGATCTCCTCACCCTCCAGGTGGACGGCCGGAAGGGCTCAGCCGTGGCCGGACTGCGCGACTGCTGGACGCAGCGGGCGGAGGCGACGCCGCGCCCGGTGTGGAATCCCGACATCGAGCAGGCAATCCCGTTCTTCGACGGCTGGCAAAAGGTGCCGGAGTACGCTTCGTTCGAGAACGCCTTCAAGATCCAGTGGGAACTCTTTCTCAAGCACGTCGTGGCGGGCGAGCCCTTCCCCTGGACGCTGCTCGAGGGGGCAAAGGGCGTGCAGCTGGCCGAAGCGGGCCAGGAATCCTGGGCGAAGCGCGCCTGGGTTGACCTGCCGGAGCTGGCCTGATGAATGCAGGCGCCACCCGCCGCTGGGGGCGCGTCCTGCCGGTCGTTTTCGTTACCTACAGCCTGGCTTATCTCGACCGCGCCAATTTCGGGATGGCGGCGGCGGCGGGGATGGCGCGCGACCTCCGCCTCACGCCCGGCATGCTGTCCGCGATCGGCGCCTTTTTTTCCTTCGGGTATTTCCTCTTCCAGATGCCCGGGGCGATCTACGCCCAGCGCCGCAGTGTCAAGCGCCTCGTCTTTGCCAGCCTCATCCTTTGGGGCGCCTGCGCCGCCCTGACCGGAATCGTCCGCGACACCCACTGGCTCCTCGCCGTCCGCTTCGCCCTGGGGATGATCGAGGCCGCGGTCTTTCCCGCCCTCCTCCTCTACCTCGCCCGCTGGTTTCCCCGCTCCGAGCGCTCGCGCGCCAACACCCTCGTCATTCTCGCCATCCCGATCACGGTCATCTGGATGTCGGTCATATCCGGCTACCTCATCCGGGCGCTCGATTGGCGGTGGATGTTCATTCTCGAGGGAGTGCCGTCGATCGCCTGGGCTTTCGGCTGGTGGTGCCTCGCCGCCGAAAGGCCGACCGACGCCGCCTGGCTCTCCGCCGCGGACAAGGGGTCCCTGTCGGCGACATTCGAGGCGGAGCAAGGTGGCGTCCGGCCGGTGGCAAGCTACCGGGCCGCCTTCCGGACGCCGGCAGTCATCCTGCTCTGCTTTCAATTTTTCTTCTGGATGGTCGGGCAGTCCGGATTCGTCATCTGGCTCCCCTCCATCCTGGCGGGCAGCCGGCCCATCGGTGTCGTCGAGACCGGCTGGCTGTCGGCCGTCCCCTATGTCGTGGCCATCGCGGCCATGCTGGCGATGTCGCACTTCTCCGACCGGACGCTCCGCCGCAAGAGCTTCGTCTGGCCCAACCTGGCCGTGGCGGCCGCCGCCCTGGGCGGCTCGTATCTCCTCGGCATGGCTCATTTCTGGCCCTCTTTCGCGCTCCTGGCCGTGGCAGGTGCGGCCATGTACGCGCCCGCCGGGCCGTTCTGGGCCATCGTCCCGGAAATCCTGCCTGAGAACGCGGCCGGCGTGGCGATGGCGCTGATTAACAGTATCGGCGCCTTTGGTGCTTTTGTCGGCGTCTTCGCGGTCGGCTTCCTAAACGGCACGGTCGGCTCGTCCGCCGCCATCGCGCTCATGGCCGGCGCGCTCGCCGTCTCCGCCCTAATGACGCTTTTTCTTCCCTGAAGCCATTCGGCGCCTGCCTAGTCGTTGGGATTCCCGCCGGGGGGACTGTCGTGGCCGGTGCCGCGCACAGCTCCAGTCGGCGGCGGCCAGGGGATGGGGCGGGCCGAGCCGTCCTGCAGCCGGTTGGCGGTGTAGCCGATGAGGGGATTGAGCAGCGCCGAACCGTCCGCCGCCCGTATGCCCTTCAGGTTGAACTCGTAGATGTAGCCGGCCCGAAGCCCTGCGATGTCGATCCGGACTTTCCGGCCGTCGGCTGAGATCAGGGGGCGGCTGACGCTCAGGTCGTGCACATCGACCCGGGGCGACCCGTAGTCCGCGTGATAAAGGTAGTAGTAGCGCCGGCCGGAATAGGCCTCGCTCCGCCCCGCGGTGGCGGGATCGACCGGCTTAGTGAAGGTGAACTCGAAGCCGGTGGCGGTGAGGTGCAGGGTGAGGATGTCCAGCGGGATCTCGCCGTTCCAGCGAATGCGCTGGATGCCGGCGCCCGCGGGCCAACCCAGGCGCCGCTCACTCTGCCCGACCCAGAGGGAGCCGTCGGGCGCGAAGGCCAGCCGGATGTTGCCCGCCCGCAGGGGCGGACCGTCGTAGAATGGCGCGGTCGCGCCCTGCAGCTCTCCTCCCACCTCCTCCAGCATCACCCGCAACACGCGCGGAATGTTGAACTCCGTCACGAACATCTGACCGGCAAAGGGGCCGAACTTTCCCCCGCTGAGATCGAAGACGGGCTGACCGGGGGAGTTGGCCAAGATGGCATGGGAGAAAAGCACGTTCCCCTCCCGGCGCATCCGGTCCAATTCGAGCACGGAGGGCTGGCCCTTCCAATCGCCCCGCCAGACCAGGCCGGCCGGTTGCCCGTAGAACTGCCCGGGAAGAACATAGTGCAGCTTGCTCGTGCCCACCCAGTCGCCCTGGTTGTCGGTGACAAAGAGCCGGCCCTGCGGGTCGAAGACGATGCCGTTAGGCTGGCGGAAGCCGCAGGCGACCGGCGTCAGCGCCCCGTCCGGTGCGATCTTCAACACCCAGCCGCGGTAGGGCACGACCGAGAACATCGCCCGGGCGCCGAAGCCAAAGCCGGCAGGATTGAAACGGCCGCGAACCTCGTAGCGGGCCACTCCGCCGCGGGAAGAGGATCCGAGCGCGACGTAAAGATTGCCCTGCGCGTCCCGCACCGGCCCATAGGCGAATTCGTGATAGTTGCCGGAGAGACCCCACTGGTCCGAGACGCACTGGTAAAGATCGGCTGTGCCGTCGCCGTGAGAGTCGACCAGCCGGGTTAGTTCGGCCCGCTGGCAAACCAGGACCTCGCGGGCGCTGAGCGGGAGGATCCCCAGGGGGGTGTGCAGGCCCTCGGCGAATTTGCTCCAATGCCGGCCGGTCGGATCATAGAAACAGACCTCCCCGTGGTCAAAAACGGCCGCCATCCGGCCGTCGGGCAAAAAGCCGAGCCCGTTGCATTCGGGCGTGACGCCCGGCGGCCCGGCGATGTCTTCGACCGAATAATAGCGCTTCGGCGATTCGGCGGCCGCCAAATCCCGGGCAACTAAAACCACTGCCCACAGCGTCAAATACCCCAAACGCTTGCGCGTCCCGTCGCGTTGCGAAAGTCGCAAAGCTTTCGCCAAAAGCCCTGGTCCCAGGTCGGAGATTTTCATGGCGGGAGGAGGCCGCCCAACGCGGCCTCGCGGTGATAGAGGGCGGCGATTTCGCCCGGCGGCAAGACCCGGTCGTAAATCCTGACTTCATCGAGCAGGCCGTGCAGAAAGCGTCCGCCGGCCGAGCCCACTTCCAAGCCGGCGGCCGGCGCCGGCAGCTGCAGTCCCGCCTCGCCCCGATCCGAGCCGTCGACATAAAGGCGGCCCGGACCGGCGGCCGGGAAGACCACCGCCAGATGATGCCAGCGATCGTCCCGCCAGGGCGGCGCGACGACCAGGGAGGGGCCGGCGGAAAAAACCGGGGCGGGGAGGCCGGAGACCGGCCACTGCCGCACCTTGACCCAGGCCATGAGGGTGCCGCCGTCTTTCAATTCCGAGGTTTTGACCCCGGCCTCCAGGACCCGCGGCGTCTTCTGCAGGCCGCCGGGCGTGAAGGCCCGCCCCACCACGCCCGGCTCCGGGTCGATGTTATTGGTGCTCCAAAGCGCGTCGTTCATGCTCCAATACCGGACCGGCTCGACCCGCGGCCGCTCGGCCAGCGTGACCTCAAAGTGCGCGGCCTCGGCGGGGCTCAGCGTCAGCACGCCGCCGACCCAGGTCCCGGCCGAGGCGGTGAAGGCGGCGCCGCCCTCCGGGTCGATCGCGAAGTAGACCGGTCCCGGAGCGGACGCGATCTCGTAGGCGATCTGCAGGCCGGCGCCGCCGGCCCGGGGGCGGATCGTCTCCTTCACCGCCACCCCGTCGAGAGTGTACAACAGCTGCGGAGAGCCGTGGACCAGGCGATAGCCGCGCCACCTCGGTTCGGCCAGGAGATCCGGCCGCCCCAGGCGCAACCAAGGCCGGGCCGGCGCGCGGTAATAGATCCGCCCCACCACCTTGCTCCATTGGTCGCCCTTGCCGTCCCACTGGTCGGTGTTGTCGACAAACCCTCCCTTCCAGGCGTAGCGGAGCTGACAGGTACCGGCGTCGAAGCAATAGGACTGGCCGCCGGGCAGCCCGACCGCGATCGCGGCCGGCCCGCAGTCGGGCAGAAAGGTGCGGCTGACCAGGGGGCGGTCGGCGACGACCAGGAGCCCGTCGCCCGGCCCGGACGTTCCGGCCCCCGCCGCGGCCGACTCGGGCGGGATGTTGCGGTCCGCGGCCAGGGGCGGAAGGCCGCCGGTCGTCACGTACATCGCCCCGTACATCACGAAGCCGTGGCCGGGGAAGGTGCAGACGAAGGGATAGACTCCCTCGGCCGCCGGCGCGATGAAGGCCAGCGTGGCAGTGTCCCCGGGATTGAGCGCACGGGTCGACCACAGAACCTCGCTGAGATCGGGCACGAAATTCTGCGCCGGACCGTCCGCGCCGAGGGTCAGCGCCGCGGTCACGACCTTGAGTCGCTCCCCCGGCCGGGTGATGACGAAATTGTGGATCATCTCGTCGCCGTTGTGGAAGATGAC
>Ga0302196_10000316_pt1 | contig 48175 bp, 39 predicted proteins | sample II_Bog_N1_3_FD_198794 | JGI IMG/M metagenome (GOLD analysis project Ga0302196, IMG submission 198794) | Peat permafrost microbial communities from Stordalen Mire near Abisko, Sweden - II_Bog_N1_3 | ecosystem: Environmental > Terrestrial > Soil > Wetlands > Peat | place: Sweden: Abisko... | reverse complement strand
AGAGCGGATCGGCGTCATTCGGCCCCGGTGCCGCCTCCGGGTGATATTGCACGCTGAAGACGGGCAGGGAGGTGTGACGCAGGCCCTCGACGGTCTGGTCGTTGAGGTTGATCTCGGTGACCACCGCGCCCCGGTGCTCGATGCTCTTCGGGTCGGTCGCGAAGCCGTGGTTCTGCGCGGTGATCGAGACCTTGCCGGACTCGAGATTCTTCACCGGCTGGTTGCCGCCGCGGTGGCCGAACTTGAGCTTGAAGGTGGAGCCCCCCAGCGCATGGGTGATCATCTGATGGCCGAGGCAGATGCCGAAGAGCGGATAGTCCGGCAGCAGCGCCGTCACCGTTTTGTGGATGTAGGGCAGCGCGGCGGGATCGCCGGGGCCGTTGGACAGGAACACCCCGTCGGGCCGGTGCTCGCGCACCTGTTCCGCCGCCGCGGAGGCGGGCAGCACCAGCACGTCAAAGCCGTGCCGGACGAGCTTGCGGAAAATCGAGTGCTTCGAGCCGTAGTCGAAGGCGGCGACCTTGAAGCGCGGCCCGGCCGGCGCCGCGCCGCCAAAGGTGGTGCCGACCGGCTGGTACGCCTCGTTGTAGTTCGCGGGATCGGTCTCGCTCCAGACGTAGGGCGCCGTGCACGTCACGTCCTTGACGTAGTCGCTGCCCGACATGTCGCGCCACGCCCGGGCCCGGCTCACGGCCTCGTCGTCGGTGATCGGCAGGGTGCTCAGGCAGCACTTCATCGAGCCCTCGACCCGCAGTTTTTTCGTGAGCGCCCGGGTGTCGATCTCACTGATGCCCGGGATGCCATGGCGCCGGAGGTAGGCGCCGAGCGAAAGCTCGGAGCGCCAGTTGCTGACGACCGGCGAGAGCTCGCGCACCACGAAGCCGCTGGCCTTGGGGGCGGCGGACTCGGCGTCGGCCGCGTTCACGCCGTAATTTCCGATCTGGACGGCGGTCATCGCGACGATCTGGCCGAAGTACGAGGGATCGGTCAGGATCTCCTGGTAGCCGGTCATCGAGGTGTTGAACACGCATTCGCCGGCGATCGCGGCATCGGCGCCGAAGGCCAGGCCCCGAAATACACTGCCATCTTCAAGGGCGAGAACTGCAGGCTGGGCGAGGGACATCGGGGATTGAGGAAATGACCCCGGACCCCGCCTGCCAAGGGTATTCAGCTCGGCGGTTGCGGTTGCGGGATACCGGGTGCCAGAAATGGCATTATATGATCGCCGGCAACGGGATACATCGCAGGGTTTGACACGTCCGGATAAGGGTATAACTGTCTCCGGACCTACCCCGATGCCCTTTACCGAAGACCGCTCCGCCTGGTTTGAAGGCCAGGGACTTTGGCAGCACGTGCCCGAGGCCGAATGGGGGGATTGGATCTGGCAGCTCAAGCATCGCCTGACGACGACCGAGCAGTTGGAGCAGCACATGACGCTCACGGCCGACGAGAAGGCCGGCTGTGAATTCGCCAACCGCAAGCTGGCCCTGGCGATCACGCCCTATTTTTTCAACCTGATCGACCGCAACGACCCGGATTGCCCGATCCGCCGGCAGGTGATCCCGCGCGCCGCGGAAATGGTGGTCAGCGAGGAGGAGATGCTCGACTCGCTGGGCGAGGATGAGCACTCCCCGGTGCCCGGCCTGGTGCACCGCTACCCGGACCGCGTGCTGTTCCTGGTGACGGATCGCTGCGCCGCCTATTGCCGGTACTGCACGCGCAGCCGCCTGGTCTCCAACGCCCAGGACTACAATTTCCATCCGGAGTACGAGCAGGGTCTGCGCTACATCGAGGCGCATCCGGAAATCCGCGACGTGCTGCTCTCGGGCGGCGATCCGCTGCTGCTCTCCGACAAGAAGCTCGATCACCTGCTCAGCCGCCTCCGGGCCATCCCGCACGTGGAGTTCATCCGCATCGGTTCGCGGATCCCGGTGTTCCTGCCCCAGCGGATCACGCCCGAGCTGTGCGAGATTTTCAGGAAGCACGGGCCGATCTGGATGAGCATCCACACCAACCATCCCCGGGAGTGCACCGCCGAGCTGCGCGCGGCGTGCGAGCGGCTGTCCTTCGCCGGCGTGCCGCTGGGCAACCAAAGCGTCCTGCTCAAGGGGGTGAATGACGATCCCGAGGTCATGAAGGCCCTGGTCCACCGCCTGCTGCGCATGCGGGTGCGGCCCTATTACCTTTACCAGATGGACCTCATCACCGGCGGCAGCCACTTCAAGGTGGATGTCCGCAAGGGCATCGAGATCATCCGCGCCCTGCGCGGCCACACCACCGGCTACGCCGTGCCGCAGTACGTCATCGACGCCCCGGGCGGCGGAGGCAAGGTGCCGATCAACCCGGACACGGTGGAAAAGGTCACCGACGAGGAGATCGTGTTTCGCAACTACGAGGGGAAGGTTTTCCGCTACCCGCTGGGCAGCACGCCCGTGCGCGAAAAGGGGCGGACGCCGGCCCCGGCGGGGGCATTCGGAGCAGAAATCCTGCGCTAGACGGGGCTGAGTTACAACTTAGGTTATTATTGGTTAATAACTTAACGTTTTTTTCACGCGGCGTCGATATTTTTGAGCGTTTTGCATCCGGGTGCGTCTATCTCCATGTAATCACACCATTCTGCAGAGAGTGGTGAATGTTCTTACGGTTTGCTTGGTGTTAGGTCACACGGGGCGCCTCGAAAGGGGCGCCTCTTGTGTTTATGGGCACGGCGACGTCCCGGCCGGAAGGAAAAATGAGCGGGGCGAGAAACGGCAATGGGATTTGCAACGTCATGCCAAGGGAACAAACTAGGCACCTCTAAGGACAAACGCCCACTACCATGACCCAGAGCAATAAACTCATTTTCACCCTGGCGGCTGTCGCCCTTTTTGCCGGATGCGAGGGCAACGGCCCCAGCACGCAGACCGGGGCTGTCGCCGGCGGCATCCTGGGGGCAACCCTGGGTGCCGTCCTCGGCCACAACAGCCGTGGCGGCAATGAACTCGGCGGTGCCATGCTTGGCGGCGTCGCCGGAGCGATGGCGGGTGGCGCCATCGGCAACTCCATCGACCATCAAAACGGGACCATTTATGGCTCGGAGCAGGCGGCGACCACCACCTATGTGGTGCAGCAGCCGCCCGGCATGCCCCCGCCGCAGCCCGAGGTCGTTTCGCCCCAGCCGTCGCCCTACGCCATCTGGGTGCCGGGGTTCTGGTTTTTCAATGGCGTCCAGTACGTGTGGACCGGTGGACACTGGGAAGTGCCTCCGCCCGGGTACTATCACTACGAGCCCGCCCATTGGGCTTATCGCGGCGGAAACTACATCTATATCCGCGGCTATTGGCGGTGATCGGGTAGGGTGGACGTCAAAGTAGCGCAGGCGTCCCGCCTGCGCTACTCAGTCGGCTTGCTCCGCCGCCGGCCCCCCGCTTCAATGGGCCGGAATGATCTCGCTTCACGAAGGCAGGGGGGGCGCCCGGCGCAAGCGGCCGACCGAGCGCGTTTTCCAACTCCATCTCAAGATCGCCGGCTGCCAGCCGCGGATCTGGCGGCGGCTGCTCGTGCGGGAAACGATGTGGCTTTCGCGGCTGCATGACACGATCCAGGTCGCCTTCGACTGGTACGACTACCAGACGCATGCCTTCGCCTTTGGCGACCTGCGCTTCGGCAACCCGGTCAAGCGCGACGACGAGGTCGTCGAGGATGACCGCGATGTCACGCTGGCGGACGTCAACCTCGAGAGCCACGAGCATTTCACCTATGGGTATCACTTCGACGAGAGCTGGCTGGTGGAGATCGCCTTCGAGCGCCTGCAGCCCCTGAAGAAGGGCCTGTCCTACCCTCACTGCCCCGGGGGCGGCCGCGCGGGTCCGCCCGAGGACTGCGGCGGGATCGAGGCCTACCACGACATGCTGGCCTGCATCAAGGAGCCGGCCACGGACCTGGGGCGCGAATGGCTGGAGTGGCTCGGTCCGGACTACGATCCGGAGGCTTGCGACCTGGCGAAAATCAACCAGGGCCTGCGCAAGCTCGCGAAATGACGAAGCGGGGCGGGGCTACCTCACCCAGCGGTCCATGAATTGGTCCGCGGGCAGGGCGTCGAGCCCGGCGCCGCTGGCGAAAAGGTCCATGAGTTCGCCGGCCCGCGCGGCCCCGAAATGGGCGGCCAGCGCCCCCTGCGCCTTCTTTTTCAGCAGCGGGATGCCTTCGCCTCGCCGGCGGCGATGGCCTACGGGATATTCGACGGCGACTTTTTCCGTCCGGGTGCCGTCGTTGAAAAAGACCTGCACGGCGTTGGCGATGGAGCGTTTGTCGGGATCGAGATAATCGCGCGAATACGCCTTGTCCTCGGCAACCACCATCCGGCTGCGCAGGGCATCGATGCGCGGGTCGGCGGCGACCCCGTCCTCGTAATGGCCCGCGGTCAGTTCGCCGAAGATGAGGCCGATCGCGGTCATGTACTGCAGGCAGTGATCGCGGTCGGCCGGGTTGTGGAGCGGGCCGGTCTTGTCGATGATGCGGATCGCCGACTCGTGGGTGGTGAGCTCGACGCGGGCGACCTGGTCCAGGCGGTCCCGCACCGCCGCGTGCAGCTGCAGGGCGCACTCGATCGCGGTCTGGGCGTGGAATTCGGCGGGAAACGAGATCTTGAACAGGATGTTCTCCATCACGTAGCTCCCCAGCGGGCGGGCGAGCTTGAGGGCCTGCCCGCGGAAGGCGGCGTCCTGGAATCCCCACGTCCGGGCGGTCAGTGCGGAGGGATAGCCCATCTCCCCGGTTTGGGCGATGAGGGCGAGGCGGACGGCGCGGCTGGTGGCGTCTCCGGCCGCCCAGGATTTGCGCGAGCCGGTGTTGGGCGCGTGGCGGTAGGTGCGCAGGGCCGAGCCGTCGATCCAGGCGTGGGAGACAGCGGCGATCACCTGCTCGCGCGTGCCGCCGAGCATCGCGGCGACCACCGCGGTCGAGGCCACCCGGACCAGCAGGACGTGATCGAGGCCGGCGCGGTTGAAGGAGTTCTCCAACGCCAGCACGCCCTGGATCTCGTGCGCCCTGACCATCGCGACCAGGACGTCCCGGACGGTGAGGGGGAATTCGCGGCGGGCGAGGGACGCGTGGAAGGCCCGGGGGACGATGCCGGCCGCGTGATGGCGGGCCAGCCAGTCGGCCACGGCGAGGATGCCCCCCAGGTTGTCGGAGGGGTGCCCCCATTCCGCCGCCAGCCAGGTGTCGTTGAAATCGAGCCAGCGGACGATCGCGCCGATGTTGAAGGCGCCCTGGACCGGATCGAGCTCGTAGGCGGTACCGGGGACCCGGCAGCCGTGGACGATCGAGGTGCCCGAGACCGCCGGGCCGAGGAGGCGGGTGCAGGCCGGATAGGCCAGCGCCAGGATGCCGCAGGCCAGGGTGTCGAGCAGGCACCAGCGCGCGGTGTCGAGGGCCTCGGGCGTCGGGGCGGGCCCGGCCAGGGCGTAGTCGGCAATCGCGAGGATCAGGGGATCGGGCGGCGGGCGGACGTTCGAGATGGGCGAAGACATGCGCAAGTGATCGCCGCGCCGCGCGGGCGAGACAATTATCTTTTATCGAGGGGGACGAAGGGCCGGTTCTCCGGGCCGGTGTAGTTCGCGCCCGGGCGGATGATCTTCCCGTCGAGGCGCTGCTCGATGATGTGCGCCGACCAGCCGGCGGTGCGCGCCACGACAAACAGCGGCGTGAACATCAGGATCGGGACCCCCATCACATGGTAGGCCGGGGCGCTGTACCAGTCGAGATTCGGGAACATCCGCTTCCTCTCCCCCATGACCTGCTCGATCCGCTCGCAGACCGCGAAAAGGTTGGAGTCCCCGCCGGCCGCGCAGAGCGCCCGGGCAATCTCCTTGATGATGGGGTTGCGCGGGTCGCCGGTGGTGTAGACCGGATGCCCGAAGCCGATGATGATCTCCCGGCGCGCGATCCGGTCGAGGATGTCCGCTTCGGCGGCGTCCGGCGCCGCGTAGCGCAGCGCGATCTCGATCGCGACCTCGTTGGCGCCGCCATGCTTCGGGCCGCGGAGCGCGCCGATGGCGCCGGTGATGGCGGAGAAGAAATCCGAGCCGGTGCCGGCGATGACGCGCGCGGTGAAGGTCGAGGCGTTGAACTCGTGCTCGGCGTAAAGGATGAGCGACTGGTCGAGCGCGCGGATGTGCAGCGCCGAGGGCTCGCGCTGGTGCAGCAGGCGCAGAAAATGCGCCGCGATGGTCGGGTCGGCGGTCTCGACCTCGATGCGCCGGCCGCTGGTCGCGAAATGATGCCAGTAGAGCAGGATCGAGGGAAAGACCGCGAGCAGCCGGTCCGCGATCCCGCGCGCGCCGGCGGGGTCGCGGGCCGCCGCCTCCGGCTCGAGCGTGCCCAGCATCGAGCAACCGGTCCGCAGGACGTCCATCGGGTGGGCCGCGGCGGGGATCGCCTCCAGCACCGTGCGCAGCGCGGGGGCCAGGCCGCGCTGCGACTGCAGCCGGCGGCGGTAGGCCTCGAGCTCGGCGCGGTTGGGCAGCCGCTCGTGAATCAGGAGGTGCGCCACCTCCTCGTAGGTGGCCTGGCGCGCGATCTCGGCGATGTCATAGCCGCGGTAATGCAGGTCGTTGCCCGTCTGGCCCACGGTGCAGATGGCGGTATTGCCCGCCGCGACCCCGGACAGCGCGACCGATTTCTTGACCTTGGGGGCGGTGGACGGATCGGCGCTCATGCGGGCGGGTCAGGACATCGCGCGGCGCCGGTCACTCGCCGCCCTTGAACAGCCGGTCGAGCTTCTGCTCGTAGGCGAGGTAGCCGAGGACGTCGTAGAGGTCGGCCCGGGTCTGCATCGCGGCCACCACCGACTTCTGCGTGCCCTCGCGGCGGAGCGCGCCGTAGACCTGGACCGCCGCGGCGCTCATCGCCCGGAAGGCGGAGAGGGGATACAGGGCCAGGGCCACCCCCGCCGCGCGGAGCTCATCGACGGTAAAGAGGGGGGTCCGCCCGAACTCCGTCAGGTTGGCCAGCACCGGCGCGGGCACGGCGGCGGTGAACCGGCGATACTCGTCCAGCGAGCCGAGCGCCTCGGCGAAGATCATGTCGGCGCCGGCCGCGACGTAGGCCTGGGCGCGCGCGATCGCCGCCGGCACGCCTTCACCCGCCGCGGCGTCGGTGCGGGCCATGACCACGAAGTCGGGATAGGGCTTGGCATCGACCGCGGCCTTGAGCCGGTCGCACATCTCGGCGGGGGCGACCAGCTCCTTGCCCGGGCGATGCCCGCAGCGCTTGGCGGAGACCTGGTCCTCGAGATGCACCGCGGCGACGCCGGCGCGGGCCATCTCGCGGATGGTGCGGGCGATGTTGAAGGCGTGGCCCCAGCCGGTGTCGATATCGACCAGGAGCGGCAGCGGGACGGCTCCGGTGATGCGCCGGGCGTCCGCCAGCACGTCGTCGAGGCTGGTCATGCCCAGGTCCGGCAGCCCGAGCGAGGCATTGGCCACCCCCGCGCCGGACAGGTAGAGGGCGCGAAAGCCGGCCCGCTGCGCGAGCAGCGCCGTGTAGGCGTTGATCGCGCCGGCGACCTGCAGGGGCCGTTCGGCGGCGACCGCCGCGCGAAAAGCCGCTCCGGGGGAAAGGGACGAGCTCACCGGCCCAAATTGGGCGGGAACGGGTCCGGTGTCGAGGACAGCAATCCCGTTCCATGCATTTGAACAGGAAGGTCGGGAAGGACGGGAGGGCGCCCAGACCGGTGGCGTTCTTCCCGCTCTTCCTGTTCAAATCTCCTTACAGATTCTCGTCCTCGCTGGATTGGGGTTCGGACTGGTTGGCCGGGAGATGCTGGGGCAGGAAGAAGTAGTAATTCATCAGCCACCAGCTGCGCGACGAGCGGTAGAAAAGCGCCGGGAACAGCACGGCGCCGACGCCGGCCAGCACGATGGCGGTGGTCCAGCCGATCACGCCGAAGTAGCCAAGCAGCATGACGGGCAGGACAAAGCCGACGACCGTGACCCCGTAATTGAGCGACATCGAACCGATGAAAAAACCCTCGTCGCGCTCGATCTTCAGGCCGCAGGCCGGGCAGGCCGCATTGACCTGGAACAGGGTGCCCGGCTTGAAGATCGTGCGGCCGCCGCAGTTGGGGCAGCGGTTGGCGAGGCCCCGGGCGACGATCTGCAGGCGGGTGACTTTCATGGCGCGGCGGGCCCCGCGGGGGCCGCCCTCAGGAGCCGAGCTGGAAGCGGACGAAGCGGCGGATCTGGATGTTCTCGCCGGTCTTGGCCACCTTCTCGGTCAGCACGTCCTTCACCGTCTTCTCCGGCTCCTTGACAAAGGGCTGGTCGACGAGGCAGGCGGTGGAGTAGTATTTCTCGAGCTTGCCGTCGACGATCTTCTGGACCGCGGCGGGCGGCTTGCCCACCACCTGGGCGGTGGCGATTTCCTTCTCCTTTGCGATCTCGGCCTCCGGGACCTGGTCGCGCGAGACGTAGCTCGGGCTCGCGGCCGCGATCTGCAGGCAGAGGTCCTTCACAAACGCCCGGAATTCCTCGGTGCGCGCCACGAAATCGGTCTCGCAATTGACCTCGATCAGCACGCCGACCTTGCCGCCGACGTGGATGTAGCTCTCGATCACGCCCTCATGGGTGGCGCGGTCGGCCCGCTTGGCCGCGGAGACGACGCCCCGCTTGCGCAGCAGGGTGATCGCCTCCTCGGAGCTGCCGTTGGCCTCCACCAGGGCCCGCTTGCAGTCCATGAGACCGGCGCCGGTCCGGAGGCGGAGGTCGTTTACCAATTGGGCGGTGATGGGAGTGCTCATGCGGAAGGAATCGGGGGCTCACTCGGCCTTGACGGGGGCCTTGCGCGGGCGAACCAGCCGGCGCTTGGCGAGGACGACTTCGCCCTCGCCCTCGACCACGGCGGCCACGGCAGGGGGCAGCTCGACCTTCGACAGGTCGATCTCGGCCTCGACCGGCGGGGTCTCGGCCGGAACCTCGGCCTTGATCTCGGCCGTGCCGCGCTGGGTGCGGCGCGAGTCGCGCTGGCTCAGCCCGCTCTGCACGGCGGCGACGATGGCGTCGACGATGATGCGGATGGATTTGACCGCGTCGTCATTGCCCGGGACCGGGTGGGTGACGGTGCCGGGATCGGAATTGGTGTCGACGATGGCCACGCACGGGATGCCGCAGCGCTGGGCCTCGGCCACGGCGATCTTTTCATGGTTGATGTCGACGACGAACAGGGCGGTGGGCAGGCCGCCCATGTCGGAGATGCCGTTGAAATTGCGCTGCATGCGGCCCATTTCGCGCTTGATGGCCGACTCCTCCTTGCGGGGGAGCTTGGACATTTCCCCGCTGGTTTCCATCGCCTGATACTTCTTGAACTTCGCGATCGACCGCTTGACGGTCTCATAGTTGGTGAGCGTGCCGCCGAGCCAGCGATCGACGCAAAAGGGCATGTTGGAGGCGGCGGCGGCCTCGCGGACGATCTCCTTGGCCTGGCGCTTGGTCCCGACGAACAGGACGTTGCCGCCGTTGGCGACGGTCTCCTCGATGAAGGTGCACGCCTTTTCCAGTTGGGCGTGGGTCTTCTCGAGGTCGATGATGCTGATCCCCTGGCGGTGGTCGAAGACGTAGGGCTTCGACCGGGGATTCCAGCGCTTGGTCTGATGCCCGAAATGCACTCCGGCATCGAGCAGGTCTTTGGGTGTGATGCTGATACTCATGTGGTTGATCTATGTATCTTCCGACACACAGGCCGGCCGATGGGCCGCCTTGCGATCGAGGGTTGATGGTTGCTGACGGTTATGGTTTGATGACTTCTGAGAAAAGGAAGGATCAGCCCATAGGACGAGGGAAGGCCTGGCAAGTCCTAAAAGCATCCGAGGTGACCGAGAAGTAGCGCAGGCGTCTCGCCTGCCGGCTCGACTGCAGCAGGCGGTACGCCTGCTCCACATAGTCAGCCTCAGCCGGAAGACCTTCCCAGCCAGATTTTTGGCCAATCCCCAAATCCTCCCGGTCTCACTCGCCATGATAAGATAGCGCAGGCGTCCCGCCTGGAACTTCAACGACGGCAGGCGGGACGCCCGCGCTACTTTCTGACCGATCCTCTCCCTACGTCGACCCCTGGCCCACCCGATAAGCGCAGCGGCGAGAGCCAGTGAGGAGATGCTCGGTGCGTTCCACGTGGACATCCGGCCCCAAGACAGCGCGGAACACCTCCAACTCCGCTTTGCACAGACCAACACAAGAATTTGCAGCGCTGCATACCGGGCAATGGTTCTCGAGCAAAATCCAGCCGCCGCCGCCGTCTGGGCTCGCCTCAGCCATATAGCCTTCGGCCGTTCGTAGCTGGGCCAGCGCGCGCACCTTGGCTCCCAGGCCGTGCAATCTGCCAAGCTTTTCCCGGTAAGCCGCGATCTGATGCGTGGCCCGACCGACCATGATCTTTTCCAGACCATCGCTGCCAAAGCTGGCGCGGATGCCATTGATGAGGGAGACCGCCAACTCGGCGTGGGCATCGGGAAAGAAGCGCTCTGCGGCAGGCGCGAGGCGCCAATACTTTAGTGGCCGGCCGACGCCTTCGCTCTTCTCCTCGAAGCTTACAAGCCTTTGATCTCTGAGCGCATACAGGTGCTGGCGCACCGCCATCGCGGACACCTTGAGCGAACGTGCTAGCAAAGCCGCTGATGCAGGCCCTTGGCGTTTTAGCAGATCCATGATGGCGCGCTGGGACATATGTAAAGATTCGGCTTTACTAATTGCGATGCCAAGCGCTGAATAACTAAAGATTTTCCTTTATAAATAAAACCCGCAACCCCGCCAAACATGATCTCCTACAGCGTCTTCTTCACCCCCAAGGCCGGCGTGGAGGACGTGGCGGCGGTCGCGGCGACGCGGCGGTTTCTCGAGACGCTCAAGGCCGGGGGCAGGCTGCGCGGGTACCGCATCCTTCGCGTCACGAACTCCGCGAGCTTTCCGGCCCTCCCCCGGTTTCAGGTCATCGCCGACTTCGCCTCCCAGGAGGAATTGGACGCGACCATGGCATTCATGCAGGAGCCCGGGAAGGTCATGACCGGGCCCCACGGTGAGATGATCGCGCTGGTGGGCGAATTCAAGGTCAGCTTTGCCGCCGACGCCTGATGCCTCCCGCGCCCGGCGGTCAGCCCGTGATCGCGTCGCGCTGGATCGTCCAGCGATTGTCGAGGCGCTGGGAGAAATCGAGGGGATCGCCGACCCCGACCGTCCCGCGGGCCACCTGGTAGGCCCACACCTGGAAATAGGTGAGCGTCGCGGCCCCGTAGATCGTCGAAAACGCCCCGTCCACCGCATCCATCCCGCAGGAGACCTTGATCCGGCCAATGCGCGGGACGTGGAAACGCGCATCGGTCGTAAACCAGTGCCCCCCCACGTACACCTCGGCATAGGCGTGAAAATCCATGTGGTTGTCGGGATCAGGGAAGGCAATGTCGGGAAGATGACCGGTCACATAGCGGGCCGGAACGTTGAAGGTGCGATTGAGCGCGACCGCCAAGTGCGCAAAGTCCCGGCAAACCCCGTAGCCGCGCTGCAGCACATCCCAGGCGGAGAGGTCGGGCCGCCCGGAACTGTAGCGATATTCGATGTTGTCGTGCAGCCACTGGCTGATGGCCTGCACGCGCGGCAGCCCATGCTCAACCTGCCCGAATTTTTCCCAGGAGAAATTACCCAGCTTGTCCGAATCGCAATAGCGGCTCGGCAGCGTGTACCGGAGGAGTTCGGGCGGCAATTGTTCGGGCGGCAAAGCCACGCCCCGAGGCAGGCCGGCGTTGTCCGGCTGCGACGACACCGCGACGATGGCGTCGTGCCGGAAGAGGTTGCGACCGGGCTCAAGGCTGACCCGGCTGACCCGGTTGCCATGGGTGTCGAGGAATTCCTCCGACGGAAGGTGGTTCCACAGACCCGCCGAAAACGCCTCGGCGAGCACGAGGTGGTTGCTATCGGGTCGGGGTCGGAGGTTGAGCAGGAGCGCCGCCGTTCCGGACACCTCGTAGACCAGGCTGCACCCCACGCGGATGGTAATGTCGAACTGCGACGGTATGTCGGCGCCGCTTGCGGGAAAGGAAGTGAGCACGCCCCCTATAGTATGTAATCGGCCCGGGGGGTTCCCTCCCAGCGGATCCCCGAAGAGGCTCGATGCCGTCGGGGGAGCCGGGACCCGGCGAAAAGCGCTTGAGCGCAGCCCGGCGCGCTGCAACCCTCCCGCTCACCCCACCCCGGCGATGAGTTTATGAACAACTACGGCATGCTCATCAACGGCGCCTGGGTCACCACGGGCCAGACGGCGCCCGTGCATTCGCCCGCCACCGAGGAGATCATCGCGACCGTGCCGGTCGCCGACGATGCGGCGGTCGCGGCGGCGCTCGACGCGGCCCGGGCCGCCCAGCGCGACTGGGGCCGCCGCACCGGCGTCGAGCGCGGCCGGATCCTGCGCACCTGGGCCGACCTGGTCGACCGGGACCGCGACCGGCTCGCCCGCATCCTTTCCCAGGAGGAGGGCAAGCCGCTGGCGGAGGCGCTGGGCGAGATCGACTTCGGCAACAGCTGGTTCCGGTACTACGCCGAGTTCGACCGCCGGATCGAGGGGGAGATACTCCCGGCCGACAAGCCGAACGAGCAGCTCTGGATCTTCCGGCAGCCCGTCGGCGTGGTCGTCGGCATCATCCCATGGAACTACCCGATGGCCGTGGCCGTGCGCAAGATCGCGCCGGCGCTCATCGCCGGCAATGCCATCGTCCTCAAACCGCACGAGGACACGCCGCTTTCGGCCCTCGAACTCGGCCGCCTCGGCGTCGAGGCGGGGGTGCCGGCGGGGGTGGTGAACATCATCACCGGGCCCGGCGAGACCGTGGGCGCCGCGCTGGTGCGCAGCCCGGTCCCGCGGCTGGTCACATTCACCGGGAGCGTCGAGACCGGCAAGGCGATCGCCCGCAGCGCCGCCGACCACGTCACGCTGGTGTCGCTGGAGCTCGGCGGCAAGGCCCCGTTCATCGTCATGGACGACTGCAACCTGGACGAGGCGGTGAAGGCTGCGGTGTCCTCCCGCTTCACCAACTGCGGCCAGATCTGCATCTCCAACGAGCGCACCTACGTCCACCGGCGGATCGCGGGCGAGTTCATCGCGCGCTTCGTGGCGGAGGTAAAACGGCTCCGGGTGGGCGATCCGCTCCAGCCGGGCACCCAGATCGGCCCGAAGGTGAACCGGCAGGAACTGGAGAAGGTCGAGGGTTACGTCCGGCGCGCGGTGGCCGCGGGCGCGAGCGTCGCCACCGGCGGCCGGCGTCCGACCGGGCCGGGCTTCGGCTCCGGCCACTGGTACGAGCCGACGGTCCTGACCGGGGTCCGCCAGGACATGGAGATCATGCAGCGGGAAATCTTCGGGCCGGTCGTGCCGGTGATGGAATTTTCCGATTTCGAAGAGGGACTGAGCTATGCGAACGACTCCCGCTTCGGGCTGGCCGCCTTCCTCTTCTCCAACGACGTGAACCGCATCATGCGCGCGATCCGCGACCTGGAATTCGGCGAACTCTACATCAATCGCAGCATCGGCGAGTCGATCCACGCCTACCACGGCGGCTGGAAGCAGAGCGGCGCCGGCGGCGACGACGGGCGGCACGGCCTGGAGCATTACCTGCAGAAGAAGACCGTGTACCTGCGGTATTCAGGGTGAAGGTCCGGCACGCCATCATCGCCGACGACCTGACGGGCGCGGTGGACGCCGCCGCGGCTTTTGCCCACCGGGGCTTCAGGGCGGTGGTCGTGCTTGACCCCCGCTGCCTGCGTTCCCCTCGCGGCATGGGCTTCCCGCCCCTGTTAAAATGGGACACGGGCGGAAAGCCCGGGCCACCCCAGATCGTCGCGCTCTGCACCCACAGCCGCCACGACACCCCCGACGCAGCGCGCCGCAAGGTCCGCCGGGCCTGCGGCCAGTTGCGCCAGGGCGGATACTCCCTGCTCTTCAAGAAATTGGATTCGACGGTGCAGGGCAACGTCGTGGCTGAGGTGGAGGCGGCCCGCGCTGGGGGTGGATTTGCCGCCGCGCTGGTCTGTCCGGCCCACCCGGTCCAAGGCCGGAGGGTGCGCGGCGCCGTCCTGCACGTGAGGGGGGCGGGCACGGTTCACCTCGGCGAGCGGTTTCGCGCCCAGGGCCTGCGGGCGTCCGGTGCGATCGAGGCGCCGATGTCCGTGGCAAAGATCTCCCGCGCCTTCGCACGGGGAAATCGCTTCCTCCTCGCCCACGCCACCACCGAACGCGAGCTGGGACTCCTCGTTCGCGCGGTCCGACAGTCGAAGCATCGCGTGCTGCTGGCGGGTTCGGCCGGCATGGCGGGGATATTGGCGAAGCAGATGGCCCGCGGGCGTCCGGTGGCCGGTGAATTTCAGGTTTCAAGTCTCAAGTTTCATCCTTCTGCCCAGGCCACGCTGATTATTGCCGGCTCGAACAATCCGGTGACCAAACGGCAGCTGGAAAAACTGGTGGCCCAGACCCGTGCCGCCGTGTTCGTCCTGGATCGCTTCACGGGGAAGGACGCCGCCGCGGCGCTTGCGAGCGGACGCAACGTTGTCATCCTCGTGCCGGTGCATCGACAACCGGATCGCATGATTCTCCGCCAGCTTGGCACGCTCGCGCCTTTGTTCCGCTCGCGCCTGATCGGCAGCCTGGTGTTGACCGGCGGTGACACCGCCGCGCTCGTCTGCCGCGGCCTGCGCCCGCTGGCCATCGCCATCGGCGGCGAGATCGTCCCGGGAATCGCATGGGGAAGACTGGTCGGGGGCCTGGCCGGAGGCCTGGCCGTTTGCACCAAGCCCGGCGGTTTCGGCGGCGACCAAAGCCTCGCGCGGGCGGTAAGATTTCTGGCGCCGCCGCCTGCGGGCGCCCCGACCGCCGTCCCATGGCCGATCTTCCGGTCATAGCCATCAGCATCGGCGACCCGGCCGGGGTCGGCCCGGAGATCGTCCTCAAGGCGCTGGCCGACGATGCCGTGCGCTCGCTCGCCGCGTGGATGGTCGTGGGAGACCGGGAGGCGCTGGCTGCCGTCGAAGTTCAGACCGGCATCCGACTCGCCTCCCTGTCGCCGGTCGTCCTGCAAAGCACGGGCACGCTCAATTTCGCTCCCCGTCCCGGTCAGTTGGACGCCGCCTGCGGGCGCGCCGCGCTCGCGTGGGTCCGGCATGCCGCCGAGCTGTGCCTGGGCGGGGTCGCCGCCGCCATGGTCACCGCGCCGCTGAACAAGGAGGCGGTCACCCTGTCGGCCGCCAAGTTCACCGGCCACACCGAGTTCATCGCCGAGCTCTGCGGGGTGGACAAGTCGTGGATGCTGCTCATCAATGAGCGGCTCCGCGTGCTGCACGTCAGCACCCATTGTTCGCTGCGCCAGGCCTGCGATCTCACGGCCGCCCAGGTCCTCGGCACTCTCCGCATGGGACACGAAACCCTCGGGCGGCTTGGCCTGGCGCGCCGGAAGATCGCGGTTTGCGGCCTGAATCCCCACGCCGGCGAGCATGGCCTGTTCGGCTCGGAGGATGCCCGGAGCATCGCGCCCGCCATCGCCGAAGCCCGCGCCGGGGGCGTCGATGCCCACGGGCCGTTTCCCGCGGACACGATTTTCCTGCGGGCGCTGCACGGCGAGTTCGACCTGGTCCTCGCCATGTACCACGACCAGGGGCACATCCCGATGAAGCTGCTCGACTTCGACGCCACCGTGAATGTCTCCCTCGGCCTGCCCATCATCCGCACCTCGGTGGACCACGGCACCGCCTTCGACATTGCTGGACAAAACCGGGCGAATCCCGAAAACATGAAGGCGGCGCTGCGCCTGGCGGTGAAGCTCTCGCAAACTCCCAACCCCTGACTTATGCCCACGATCGACGCCCGCGTCCTGGCCGATTTCACCGCCGCGATCTTCGAGCGCAGCGCCGTGCCCCCGGACGTGGCGCGGGTGGTGGCCGAGTCCCTCGTGCTGAGCAACCTCAAGGGACACGATTCCCACGGGGTCATCCGGATCATCGAGTATGTGGACTGGGTGAAGCGCGGCTGGACCAATCCGCACGGGCGCCTGACCGTCCTGCGCGAGCAGCCGTGCATCCTGGCGCTGGATGGCGACTTCGGCTTCGGCCAGGTGATCGGGCGCGAGGCGCTGAAGCTGGGCATCGCCAAGGCGAAGCGCGAGGGGGCCTGCATCCTGTCCCTGCGGCGTTCGGCGCACCTCGGCCGGCTGGGCGAATTCATGGAGATGGCCTCCGACGCCGGCCTGGTCTCCTTTTCCTTCACCAACACGCACGGCTCCGGCGTCCTCACCGCGCCCTACGGCGGATACGAGCGCCGGCTCTCCGCCAACCCGCTGGGCGGCGGCGCGCCGATGCCGCAGGGGCCGGCGATGCTGATGGACCTTTCCACCTCCACCGTGGCCGAGGGGAAGATCAAGGTCGCCCGCAACAAGGGTGAGTCGCTGGCGCCGGGCCTGATCGTGAACGGGCGCGGCGAGCCCTCGACCAGCCCGGAGGAATACTATGCCCAGCCGCCCGGGGCGTTGCTGACCATGGCCGGCCACAAGGGCTTCGCGCTCTCGCTCTTCTGCGAGGTCATGGCGGGGGCGCTCGCCGGCGCGGGCTGCAGCAAGGCGGGCGTCGAGCGGGTGGCCAATGGCTACATGTGCTTCCTGCTCGATCCGGCGGTATTCTGCGGGACCGCGTTTTACGAGACGGAGATCGGCCAGTTGGCGACCTGGGTAAAATCCAGCAAGCTGGCACAGGGCTTTGACGAGATCCTCCTGCCCGGCGAGCCCGAGGCCCGGGCGGGAGCCGCGCGCGGGCGCCAGGGCATCCCGATTGACGAGACCACCTGGAAGAAGATCTGCGCCATCGCCGAGGCCCGGGCGGTGCCGGCGCCCGCGGCCAATTCCGGCGCCTGAGCCGGAGCCTTTCATCATGCCCCTCACCCACGCCGATCTCCTCAAGCTCAAGCGCTGGAACACGCCGACGATTTCCAATGCGGTTGAGCAAATCACCCGGGCCGACCGCCTCACCCTGACCAACCGGGAGGAAACCCGCGACTTCATGCCCGAGATGGGCCCGATGGCGGGCTACGCCGTGACCGTCGTGATGTCGGGGGGCGATCCGGTGGTCCAGCGCGACCAGCCGGACAACATGCACCGGATGCGTGAATATTTCGCGAGCCTGCCTGGGCCGAAGATTGTCGTGGTGCGGGATGCGGACGGGCCCGCGTGCCATGGGTCGCTGTGGGGCGAGGTCGGGGCCAATGCCGCCCGGGCCCTCGGCTGCGTCGGCACCATCACCGACGGCGCGCTGCGCGACCTCGACGAGATGAAGAACGCGGGCTTCAAGGGGATCGCCCGCCGCCTCGCCGTGGGCCACGCCTACTGCTGGCCGGTGCAGTGGGGGGTGGAGGTCGAGGTCTTCGGCACCGCCGTCCGTCCCGGGCAGCTGATCCATGCCGACAAGCACGGCTTCATCCTGATCCCGCCCGATGCCGAGGACCGGTTGGTCGAGGCCGCGCGCTTCATGGACGACAACGAGTGCGACACGGTGGTCCTGGCCGGCCGCAACACCGCCGGGAAGACACTGCCCGAAATCCTCGCGGCCATGCGCGAGGCCGGCGGCCGCTTCGGGGCCGCGAGCCGGAAAAAATACGGCCAAACAGGCGAGTGGTAAGACTTACTTCTTCGTCCGGACCGGCCGCCGCCCGGGAAAGAGCTCGCGGCAGATCCCGCAGGTCGTCCCGTCGCAGCCGCGCGCGGTGCAGTGTTCGCGGCCGTAAAAGATCATGCGCAGGTGGAGGCGGTTCCAGTGCTCCGCGGGAAAGAGCCGCTGCAGGTCGCGCTCCGTCTGCTCCACGCTGCGGCCGGTGGTCAGCTTCCAGCGCTGCGCCAGGCGGTGGATGTGGGTGTCCACGGGAAAGGCGGGGACGCCGAAGGCCTGCGCCATCACCACGCTGGCGGTCTTGTGCCCCACCCCCGGCAGGGCCTCGAGTTCCGCGAAGGAGCGCGGCACGGCGCCGCCGTGCCGCTCGAGGAGCAGGCGGGAGAGCCCGGCGATCGCCCGGGCTTTCTGCGGCGACAGGCCGCAGGGGCGGATGATGCGCTGGATTTCCGGGACAGGCAGGCGCGCCATCGGCCCGGGCGTGTCGGCGAGCGCGAAGAGGGCGGGGGTGACCAGGTTGACGCGCCGGTCGGTGCATTGCGCCGAGAGCAGCACCGCGATGAGCAGCGTGTAGGCGTCCCGGTGGTCGAGCGGAATGGGGGTCTGGGGATACAGCTCGGCCAGCCTCTGCTCGATAAACGCGGCCCGCGCGGCCCGGGTGGGATAAGGGGAGGATGGCATGGCTCAGGTAAGGGCATAAATCGCGGTTGCGCGAGTCGGGAGCCGGCCTACCGTGGCCGCACATGGCTTCGCTCGACCCGCTCGCTCCGCCGGACACCTTTCCCCGCCGTCATCTCGGCGACGGCGCCGAAACCGCCGAGATGCTCCGGGTGCTCGGCTACGCGTCGCTCGACGGGCTGATCGACGCAGCCGTGCCGGAGTCGATCCGGCGCGGGCCGCTCCGCCTGCCGCCCGCGCTGGGCGAGAGTGCGGCGACGGCGGAACTGCGGGCCATCGCCGGCGAAAACCGGGTGTTCCGGAGCTTCATCGGCCAGGGCTACTACGACACCTTCACCCCGGCGGTGGTCCAGCGCGCGATCCTGGAGAACCCGGGCTGGTACACCGCCTACACCCCCTACCAGGCGGAGATTTCCCAGGGCCGGCTGGAGGCCCTGCTCAATTTCCAAACGATGGTCTGCGACCTCACCGGGCTCGAGATCGCCAACGCCTCGATGCTCGACGAGGCCACGGCCGCCGCCGAGGCCATGATGATGTGCCTGCGGCTGCACCCCGCGGCCGGGGAGAACCGCCGGTTTTTCGTGTCGGCCGGCTGCCATCCCCGGACGATCGCCGTCGTCCGGACCCGGGCCAGGCCGATCGGACTCGAGGTGGTGGTGGGCGACCACCGCGACTTCGTCCCGGGGCCCGGCTGCTGCGGCGTGCTGGTGCAGTATCCCGACACGGGCGGTTCGGTGCACGACTATGCGGGCTTCTTTGCGCAGGCCCACGCCGCGGGCGCGTTCTGCATCGTGGCCGCCGACCTGCTCGCGCTCACCCTGCTGCGCGCGCCGGAGGAATTTGGCGCCGATGTCGCGGTGGGCTCGGCGCAGCGTTTCGGCGTGCCGCTGGGCTTCGGCGGCCCGCACGCGGGCTATCTTGCGACCCGGGATGCGTTCAAGCGCCAGATGCCGGGCCGGCTGGTCGGGGTGTCGCAGGACGCCCAGGGCAACCCGGCGCTGCGCCTGGCGCTCGGCACCCGCGAGCAGCATATCCGCCGGGACAAGGCCACGTCCAACATCTGCACCGCCCAGGTGCTGCTGGCCGTGATGGCGTCGATGTACGCGGTTTACCACGGGCCCGCGGGCCTGCGCGCGATCGCCCGCCGCGTCAAGCTGCTGACCGACCTGCTGGCCGAGGGCCTGCGCCGCGGGGGAGCCCAGGTCAATGCCGAGCCGGTCTTCGACACGCTGACGGTCGGCCGGGTCGCGGCCGCGCGGGTGCACGCGGCCGCCGCGGCCCGAAAAATCAACCTGCGCCCGATCGACGAATACACGGTTGGGATTTCCCTGGACGAGACCACGACCCTCGAGGAGGTGCGGACCCTCCTCGGCTGCTTTGGCGAGATCGAGCTTGCCGCGGTGCCGCCTGCCGCGGAGGAACTGCTTTTCTTCGGTTCGCACGCCCGCGCCACCGGGTTTCTCACCCATCCGGTCTTCCACCGGTTCCACACCGAGCACGAGATGCTGCGCTACATCAAGCGGCTGGAGGCGAAGGACCTCTCGCTCTGCCAGTCGATGATCGCGCTGGGCTCGTGCACGATGAAGCTGAACGCCGCGAGCGAGATGCTGCCGGTGTCGTGGCCGGAATTCGCCCGGCTGCATCCCTTTGCCCCGGAGGAGCAGACCCGCGGCTATCGGCGGCTCTTCCGCGACCTCGAGGCGTGGCTCGCCGAGATCACCGGATTCGCCGCGGTCTCGCTGGAGCCCAACGCCGGCTCCCAGGGCGAGTACGCCGGGCTGCTCGTCATCCGCGCCCACCACGAGGCGCGGGGCGAGGGACACCGCCAGGTCTGCCTGATCCCGACGAGCGCGCACGGCACCAATCCGGCCAGCGCCAGCATGGGCGGCTACAAGGTGGTGCCGGTGGCCTGCGACGCGCAGGGGAACATCGACCTGCCGGACCTCCGGGCCAAGACCACGGAGCACCACCGCGACCTGGCCGCGCTCATGGTCACCTACCCGTCGACCCACGGGGTGTTCGAGGGCGCGATCCGGGAGATCTGCGCGCTGGTCCACGAGCACGGCGGCCAGGTGTACATGGACGGGGCGAACATGAACGCCCAGGTCGGCCTCACCTCGCCCGGCGCGATCGGGGCCGACGTCTGCCATCTCAACCTGCACAAGACCTTCTGCATTCCCCACGGCGGCGGCGGCCCCGGCATGGGCCCGATCGCGGTCGCGGCGCACCTCGCGCCCTTCCTCCATGCCAGCGCGATCAGCGCCGCGCCCTGGGGCAGCGCGTCGATCCTGGTCATTTCCTGGATGTACATCCGGATGATGGGGCCGGACGGCCTTACCGCCGCGACCAAGACCGCCATCCTCAACGCCAACTACGTGGCGAAGCGCCTGGAGCAATGTTTCCCGGTGCTTTACCGCGGCAACGCCGGGCTGGTCGCGCACGAGTGCATCGTGGACCTGCGGGGCTGGAAGCGGCACGGGATCGAGGTGGAGGACGCCGCGAAGCGGCTGATCGACTATGGTTACCACGCGCCGACCATGTCCTTCCCGGTCCCCGGCACCTTCATGATCGAGCCGACCGAGAGCGAGACCCGGGAGGAACTCGACCGCTTCTGCGCGGCGATGATCGCGATCCACGCCGAAATGCAGGCCGTCGTTGAGGGCCGCGCGGACGCGGCGGACAACGTCTTGAAGCACGCGCCCCACACCGCCGCGGTGGCCTGCGCCGACCGCTGGGACCGCCCGTACCCCCGCGAGCAGGCCGCCTTCCCCTCGCCCGGGGCGCGCGCCGCCAAGTTCTGGCCCGCCGTCGGCCGCGTCGACAACGTTTACGGCGACCGCCACCTCGTCTGCTCCTGCGTCGGCATGGAAGCCTACGCTGAATCGCCCGGACTCTCAAAGTAACGCCGACTCTATCTTCAATCCCTCCGATCCGTTCTCACGCAAAGGCGCGAAGGCGCAAAGAAAACCGCCGCGAATTCGGTCTTCAGTCCAAGTCACCAAACAACGAAAGTCCGATCCCGCGCCTGCGCGGGATCGGACTTTCGTTGTTTGGTGGGTTTGGTGATCGGAAGGATCGACCTTTGCGTCTTCGCGCCTTTGCGTGAGAACGGTTTGTTTCAGGGAAGCTCGGTGATTTTCACCGCGGTCGCGCGCTTGCGGGCGAGGCGATAAGTCGCCAGCCCATGCGCCGGCAGGGAGCTGAGCGGATAGTTTTGTCCCGCGACCGTCAGCCTCGGGATCGTGCTGCGCCCGGCGGTCTCCTGCAGGCGCACGATCAGGCCGTTGCCGTCCTCGGCCGGCTTCAGGGCCAGCAGTCGCACTCCGGCCGGATCCAGCCGGACGATGCTGCCGGAGCGCCCGAGCGGGCCGGGATGGGGCGGGACGGAGAGGGCGACCGGGGGCTGCTCCAGTTCGGCGGCCAGGCGCGGCAGCGCGGCGGTGTCGGTCGAAATCAGGAATTTGAAGCGGTATTCGCCGCGGTCGACCACCGGGAGCCAATCCGGCGTGGCGGCCGTGTCGCGGGCGTCGAAGGCGTAGCGGGTGGAGCGCACCACCGAGGCGCGGAACGTGCCGTCCGACGTGTCGAAGCCGTACAGCGCGTCGCTGGCGAAGCCGAGGGCGTGCTTCCCCTGGCGCAGGCGGACCCAGCGGCCGCCCGGGACCTCGCCCGACGGGCCGCGGCGGACGCTGCCGCCCGGCACATCGTACTCGGCCTCGTCGCCCGCGCCCGGGAAGACGAGTTTCAGCCGGGCCCGCTTTTCGTTCCACATCAGCCGGGCCTCGACGTCGATGGCATCGCGCCCGGCTGCCAGCCGCAGCGTGAGCTCGAGCTCCGAGTTGCCGCCGGCGAGCCTGACCCAAAGCGCCGCGCGGAGCGGCCCGCGCTCCAGGGTCTCGACGGCCGCGATCTTCCAAATGTGTCGGACCCGGGTGAGATGCCAAGAATCGGCTTCCTGGTCGGCATAGCAGCCGCCCCACGAGCCAAATGCGTCGTCCACGGTGATCGCCCCGAGGCCGCCGGGTCCGAGCAGCGGGCGGAGGCCCTGGAACAGGGCGAGGCCGCGGCGGCCGACCTGCGCCTGCGCGCGGTAATGCCGGCTCCGGATCTCGCCCCGGCGGGGCGCGGTCGCGCCGGCGGCCGCCTTCACCGGGCGCGCCCCTTCCACCCAGCCTAGGGTGACAACCGCCCAGCCGAGCGCCGGCAGGCGGACGTTGGTCAGCACGCGCGCACGCCACGGGATATTCGTCAGGAAGGTGCACTCCGGCTTGATGCGCTGGAGGGCCCGGGGTTTTCCGTCCGGCCCCCGCACTTCGATTGGGACGGCGTCCGGCCGGTCCTGGTAGGGGAAGGCCGGCCGGTAATCGAGCGACGCCTCGAGCTCGATCGGCCCATCGTAGGGGTGCGGGTGCGGATTCCACACCAGCAGGGCGACCGCCGTGGGATGGTCCGCGGGCACGGGCGCGACGGACGTGTCCACCCGCCGGGAAAGGGCGTTGAGGGCGCCGAATTCCACCGCGCGGGCCGTGTGCAGGATCCCGCGCGTCCAATCCACCTGCTCGTCGAGGGCGCGCTCGATGCTGGAGCCGGGAAGGATGTCGTGAAACGAGTTGAACATCAGCCCGCGCCAGGTCGCGCCGAGATCGGGGACCGGGGCGGGCGCGACGAGGCGTCCGGCCGTGGCGGCGGTCTCGGCGCGCGTGAGCGCCGCCTCCGCGCGGCGAAAGGCGAACTTCACCCGCGCGGCCGACGTGTAGCAGCCGCGCTGGCAGTAATTCATCTCCCCGCGGTGCACGGCGGGCGCCGCCTCCGGCCTCGCGGCGATCTCCCCCTCGAGCGCGGCGAAGAAACGGTGCAGGCCGGAATGCACGACCGCGACCTCCGGGTGGCCCGACGCCCAGTCCTGGATATCGCGCACCAGCCGCCGCGTCGGTCCGCCGCCGTGGTTGCCGAGGCCGTAAAAATAGGCGATGTGGTGGTAGGGCTGTTTTTCGGCCGCCGCAAGGAACCCGTCGAGGCGGCGCTTGGCCTCGTCGCGCTCGCAGCCATACCAGCCGTGGATCGGGCGGTAGCCGAGGATCCGGGACCCGGCGGGGCCCTCCCACCAGAACGCCGGGCCGGGCAGCGGGCACTGCTCGACGAAGGGGCGGAAAAACGCGAAATAGCGGAAGCCCGCTCCCGCCATCAGCTCCGGCAGCCCCGCGCTGTGGCCGAAGGAATCCGCCGCCCACGCGACGGTGGCCGGGCGCCCGAATTTCTCCGCAAAGTAGTGCTGCCCATGCAGGTAGATCCGGGCGAAGGTCTCCGTGGCCGGCAGGTTGGTGTCGGGCTGCAGGTAGGCGCCGCCGATCGGGTCCCAGCGCCCGGCCCGGATCTGCCGGAGGATGCGGGCGAAGGTCGCCGGATCCTCGCGCTCGATATGCTCGTAGAGCAGGGTCTCGCCGCGCACGTACGTGAGCTCGGGAATCTCATCCATCAGCGCCAGCATGGTGCGGGCGGTGATGAGCCCCTCGTTCAGGCCCTCGCGCCAGTCCCAGAGCCAGACCGGGTCGAGGTGCGAATTGGCGATCAGGTGAAACGTGTACCGCGGCGCGCTCATGCGGGCGCGCTCAGAACTTCTCGTTGATCACCGGATTGGTCAGGGTCCCGATCTTCTCGATCTCGATGCTCACGGTGTCGCCGGCCTTGAGGTAGACCGGCGGCTTGCGCGCAAAGCCCACCCCGTGCGGCGTGCCGGTGAGGATGACCGTGCCCGGCAGCAGGGTCTTGCTGCCGCTGAGGAACTCGATCAGGGTCGGGACGTCGAACACCATGTCGTCGGTGCTCCAGTCCTGCATCACTTCGCCGTTGAGCACCGTCTTGATCCGGAGCTGGTTCGGGTGGGGGATCTCGTCGCGGGTCACCAGCACGGGCCCCAGCGGGCAAAAGGTGTCGAAGCTCTTGCCCTGGGAGAACTGGCTGCCTCCCCACTTGATCTGCCAGTCGCGCGCCGAGACGTCGTTGGCGCAGGTGTAGCCGAGGACGTAGTCGAGGGCGTGGGCGCGGCTGACGTTCTTGCAGCGCCGGCCGATCACGACCGCGAGCTCGCACTCGTAATCGGTTTCGTGGCTGGCGAGCTTCACCGGGATCTCGATCGGGTCGCCGGGGTTCTGCACGGAGCTGGTGCTCTTGAGGAAAAGCATCGGCCGCTCGGGCACGCCCTTGCCCCCCTCCTCGGCGTGCCTCTTGTAGTTGAGCCCGATCGCCAGGATGTTCACCGGGGCGATCGGGGCCAGGAGCTTGCCGGGAGAGACGACCCGGTCGGTGGCGTGGAAGGAGCCGAAGATGTCCCCGGCGATCTCGCGCGCGGAGCCATCATGCAGCAGCGCGGCGTAGGCGGGGCCGGCGGGGGTGGAATGGCGGATGATTTTCATGGGGGAAAGGGAGCCGGGACAGTGGTCAATTTACGGGGGGATGGGAAGCTTTCATCACGGAGAAAAATTCAGCGGGCTGCCTCATTCGAGCACCAGCGCGATCTGGACCCCCGGGCCGTGCACGCCGCGGATCAGGATGCCCTCGATGTCCGCCGTGCTGGACGAGCCGGTGCACCAGATGACGTTCGGGTCGTCGCCCAGGGCGGCGACGGCCAGGGAGAGGTCGGCGAAGATTTCCGCGCGGCGGACGACCGCGATGTGAACCCACGGGGCGAGCGCGGCCAGCCGGCGCGAGGTCGAGGCGTCCTTCAGGATGATGGTCCCGGTCTCGGCGATGGCGCCGGCCGCCCGGGTGATCCCGAAGGCATAATCGTCAATCCGGGTGCGGTCATATTCAGTCTCGACCGTGAAGTCGGAGCCGAAGTGGGGGGCGAGCCGCGGCCAGAGCGCGGGGTCGCAATAGCCGTGCAGCCACTGGCTGGCGCGCAGCAGCGCGACGACGTCCGGGACGGCGGTGACGGCGCGGCCGTTGACCAGCGCGATGCGCTCGCCGAAGACGGCCAGCGGGTCGCGCCCGGAGATGAGCCGGCGCATCACCGCCAGGTCGCCCGCATACTCGGGCAGCGGCGCGCGGTCCCGCAGCGGCGCCAGGGCGGCCTTCACGCGGTTGAGGATCAATTCCCGGTCGTCGCTCATGTTCGGATCATACCCTGGGCGGCGGGAGCCGGTTGCCAAACAGTTTTTCCCGGCCGACGAGGTAGAGAAAGGCGACGAGGAGGAGGAAGGGAAGGAGCGAAAGCGCATCGGCGTGGGGACCGCTGAAGAACGGGTTGTGGCGAGCGGCCCAGCCGGCCAGGGTGGTGTCCAGCGGCTCGAGCACGCCCGCGAGGAAGGCGATCACGATCCCGGCGATGGCGCCGCCGGCGATATAGCCGGAGGCGAGCAGCACGCCGTGGCTCTTGTCGGACTCGGCCACCAGCTGGTCCTCGCTGAGTCGGGCGTGCCGCAGCCGGCGGCGCCGGTGCCAGTCGGCCAGCCGCCGGACCATTCCGCCCGCCCAGATCGGGGTGGAGGAGGACAGCGGCAGGTAGACGCCGACGGCGAAGGCGAGCGAGGGCAGGCCGGCCATTTCCAGGACCAGGGCGATCATCACGCCGAGCAGGACCAGCGCCCAGGGGAGCCGGTGGCTGAGGATGCCCTTGATGATGTAGGACATCAGCACGGCCTTCGGGGCGTCGAACTTGCGCACCGTGCTGCCGTCGGGGCGGTGGGTGAACCGGCCGTTGATGCCGGGGTCGACGAGCCAGACCGCGCGGCCGGCGTCGTCCACGAGAAATTCCTCCGCCGCGCCGCCCGCCGGGTCGGCCCGGTGCCAGACCCGGTAGGTCCGGGCGTCGTCGCGCGCCTGCGGGCCCGAGATCCGCTCGCGCCGGGTCAGGAGGCTTGGGTCGGTGTGCAGGCCGGCCGGCGCGACCTGTGCGGCGGGGACGTACACGGTGGCGGTGGCGTTGAGGACGAGCAGGATCGGGCCGAGCGCGAGGGCCGACGCCAGCGTGCCGCACAGGATCGCGATCTGCTGGTAGCGGGGGGTGGAGCCGAGGAGATGGCCGGTCTTGAGATCCTGCGAGGTGCCCCCGCCGTTGGTCGCCGCGATGCACACGATCGCCCCGACGGAGAGGGCGGTCACATAGTAGGTCCCGCCGGTCCAGCCGACGAGGAGGAAGATCAGGCAGGTCAGCAGCAGCGTGGCCACGGTCATGCCGGACACGGGGTTCGACGAGGAGCCGATCTCCCCGGTCAGCCGGGATGAGACGGTTACGAAGAGAAAGCCGAAGACCACGATCAGCAGCGCCCCGAGCAGGTTCATGTGCAGGGTCGGAGCCGCGACGATCCCGACGATCACGATGATGATGCCGATGCCGACAAACTTCATCGACAGGTCGCGCTCGGTGCGGGGCACCAGGGTCGAAGGGGTCGGGACGAGGATATTGATATCGGGCCTGCCCAGAGCGGAGTCGAGGGGCTGCCCGACATCAATATCCGCGTCCTGACCCCTTAGGGCCGCCTTCAGTCCGTGCCAGATCGTCGGCAGCGACCGCACCATGCTGACGATGCCGCCGGCGGCCACCGCCCCGGCGCCGATGTAGAGGACGTAGGCGCTGCGGATCTGGCCCGGGTCCATCGCGGCGATCGGGATGGTCCCGGGAGCCAGGGCGCCCGGAATCTTCTGGCCGAAGAACTTGATCATCGGGATCAGCACGAGGTAGGCGAGCACGCCGCCCCCGCACATCAGGGAAGCGATCCGCGGCCCGATGATGTAGCCGACCCCGAGGAGCTCCGGCGACACTTCGACGGCGACCGAGCCGCCCTGGAACGGGGAGCCGAAGACCCGCTCGGACACGTCCTTCCATCCCTTGCCCGCCACGTTCAGCACCTTGTAAAGCAGGCCCGCGAGGAAGCCGGTGAAGATCACCGTCCCGCCCGCGCAGGGGGCCGTAGTAGCGCCGGCGCTACTCATCTCGGCCCGGGCCGAGGGCGACGCCGCCCGGCGGTCCGCCGCCGTGGCCCCGGCCGCTAGCACCGCCGCGCAGGCGGTGCCTTCGGGATATTTCAGGACGCCGTGTTCGCCGACAATGAGGGCCCGGCGGAGGGGGATCATCAGGAGGATGCCGAGCAGCCCGCCGAGGACGGCGACGAGCAGCACGCGGGTGAGCTCGAGGTCGAAGCCGAGGATGAGGATGGCCGGCATGGTCACCGCCACGCCGAAGGCGATCGATTCGCCCGCGGAGCCGGCGGTCTGGGTGATGTTGTTCTCCAGGATGGTCGCGTCGCGCACCCCCAGCCGGGCGAGGGTGCGGAACACCGTGAGGGACAGGACCGCGACGGGGATGGAGGCGCTCACGGTCAGGCCGACCTTGAGCGCGAGATACAGGGACGAGGCGCCGAACCCGACGCCCAGGATCGCGCCGACGATCACGGCGCGCACGGTGAGTTCGCGCATCACCGTCTCCGGCCGGATGAAGGGCTCGATCAACCCGGCCGGCGGTCTCGATTTTTCATCCATTGGCGAAATTCGCCCCCGCGCCAGGCGGGCAGCGTGCGCGTCTTCTCCCAGGCGCGCAGCGCGGGGACCGGGAGCAGGGAGGTCGGCAGGTAGTTCAGCAGCCGGCCCCCGATGAGCGCGGCGCGCCAGGCGACGGGCGTGGTGGCGAGCAGGGCCCACGCGCCCATCGGCGGCGTGCCGGGGGAGGGCACGTGCTCCAGCTTGGCCCGGTCGCGCAGGCGCAGCAGCAGGTCGGGGATAGGGATGTTGACCGGGCAGACCTCCTGGCACGCGCCGCAGAGGGTCGAGGCCTTCGGCAGGTCCGCCTTCGCCGGGAAGTTTTTTCCCAGGAGCAGCGGCGACAGCACGGCGCCCACCGGTCCGGGATAGACGCTGCGGTAGGCGTGGCCGCCCGCCTGGCGGTAGACCGGGCACACGTTGAGGCAGGCGCCGCAGCGGATGCAGCGCAGGATATCGCGACACTCGGTCGCCAGCACGTCCGTGCGGCCGTTGTCCACGAAGATCACGTGCATTTCCTCCGGCCCGTCGGGCTGGGTGGCGAGCTTCGGTCCCGAGATGAACTCGGTGTACACCGTCAGCTGCTGGGCCGTGCCGGAGCGCCCGAGCAGGTTGAGCAGCAGCGCGAGGTCCCGGTCGTGGGGCAGGATCTTCTCGATCCCGACCAGCACGATGTGGCAGCGGGTGGCGGCGAGGCAGAAGCGCGAGTTGCCCTCGTTCGTCACGAGCACGATCCGGCCGCTCTCGGCCACGACGAAGTTGGCGCCGGTCAGGCCGACGTCGGCCTCCAGGTACTTGTGGCGGAGGAACTCCCGCGCGCGCCGGGTGATCGTCTCCGGCTCGTCGTTGAAGGCTCCCAGCCCGTTTTTCTCGAACGAGGCGGCGATCTCGCGCCGGTTCTTGTGGATGATCGGCTTGACGATGTGCGACGGGTGGTCGTGGTCGAGCTGCACGATGAACTCGCCGAGGTCGGTCTCGAGGGCCTCGACCCCGTGCCGCTGCAGGTAGGGCTCCAGCTCGATCTCCTCGCTCACCATCGTCTTCGCCTTCACGATCCGGGTCGCGCCGCGGGCGCGCATGATCCCGAGCACCGCGCCGCAGGCGGCCTCGGCCGTGGCCGCCCAGTGGACCCGGGCGCCGTTGCTCTGCAACCTGGCCTCGACCGCGGGCAGGTAGGTGTCGAGGTTCTCGATCACATGCTGCTTGATCCCGCCGGCGAGCTCCCGGAGCCGGTTGGGATCGGCATAGTTGTCGAACAGCAGCCGGGTGCGCTTCTCATGGCCGGTCTTGGTGCCGCTGTGGATCGCCGCGCGGGTGTCCGGCCGCAGCGCGGCGGCCGCCTGGTCGATCGGTTGGAAGCGCATGTCAGATCAACCCTCCGCCCTGGAGGGCGTCGCGCAGCACCTGGGCGAGGTGAAGGATCCGGATCGGCGCCCCCTCCTTTTCCGCCAGGCCGCCCAGGTGCATCAGGCAACTCATGTCGCCCGAGACCAGGAAGTCCGGGTGGGCGGCGCGCACGTGCTCCAGCTTGAGGTCGCCCATGGCCGCGGAGATGTGGGGAAAGCTGACCGAGAAAGTGCCGCCGAAGCCGCAGCACTGCTCGCCCTCGCCGAATTCGACCACGCGCAGGCCGGCGATCGACCCCAGCAGGGTGGCCGCGGCCGCGCCGCTCGCCGTGCCCCGGGTGTGGCAGGAGCGGTGGAAGGCCACGGTGGCCTCGAGGCGCCCCGGCCAGCGGGTGACGCCGAGGCCGTTGACGATGAAATCCCCGAGCTCCCAGGCGCGGCGGCCGAGCGCCTCGATCGCCGGCAGGTCGGGCTCGTGCTCGAATTCCAGGACCGCGCCGTGAAACAGCATCCCCGCGCACGAGCCCGAGGGCAGCACCACCGGATCGACGCCGGTGAAGGTCTGCACCGTGTGCCGGACCACCCGCCGCGAGGCGGCCCAGTCCCCGCCGTTGAAGGCGGGCTGCCCGCAGCACGTTTGGCCCTCGGGAAAATCAACCGTGCAGCCGAGGTGCTCGAGCGCCTGGACGGTCGCCACCGCCACGTCGTCGTGGAAGGCGTCGCACAGGCACGTGGCCATGAGCTGGACGCGTTTGCCGGTGAGGGGCGGGCGCTCGTGATTCAGCATGGATGAGACTTCCAAAACGTGGGCCGCGCCGCCAAGCTGGCAACTGAAATGAGCTCCCGCCCCCTTTACACGGCCGCCATCGATCTCGGCGCCACCAGCGGCCGCGTCATCCTGGGCGCCTGGTCGGGCCGGCGGCTGGCGCTCACGGAAGTGCACCGCTTTCCCAACACCTTCCGCACCCTGGGCGCGCACGACTACTGGGAGCTCGGCACCCTCTGGGACGAGGTGCGGCGCGGGCTGGCCCAGGCCGCGGCGGCGCTGCCGCGCGGGGCGCGGCTGGCCTCGATCGGGGTGGATACCTGGGGGGTCGACCACGTGCTGCTCAACGACGCCGGGCGCCTCGTCTTCCCGGTCCACGCCTACCGGGACGCGCGCACCCAGGCCGGGCTCGAGCACCTGGCGAAGACCCGCGCGCCCCTGGAGCGGATCTACGCGGCCACGGGCATTCCCAATGTCTTCTACAACACGTCGCTCCAGCTCGCGGAAACCGTCGCCAGCTGCCCGGCGGTGGCGGACCTGGCGGCGCGCTGCCTCTTCCTGCCCGACTATTTCAACTACCTGCTGTCGGACCGCATGGAGAACGAGATCTCGATCGCCAGCACCTCGCAGCTCCTCGATGTCCATGGCCCGGGCTGGTCGCGCGCCACCCTGGACCATTTTCACATTCCGCCGCACTGGTTCACCCCGCCCATCCTCGCCGGGACCAGGCTTGGCCGCCTGGGCCGCCGGGCGCGCGGCGGCCTGGGCGGGCCGGCCTTTGACCGCGCCGAGGTGGTGGCGGTGCCCGGCCACGACACCGCCTGCGCCTACGACGCGATGCCCGCCGCCCCGGACGGATCGGATCTCTACCTCAGCTCCGGCACCTGGTCGCTCGTCGGCTGCGAAAGCGCGACGCCGCTGCTCGGCGCCGGGGCGCTCGACGCCCGCATCGCCAACGAGCGCATCGGCGACGGCCGCTACCGGCCGCTGCAGAACGTCATCGGCCTCTGGCTGCTCGAGGGCATCATGAAGGATTTCAGCGCCCGGCCCCGCGGGAACCGCGAGTGGGCCGCGCTCATCGCCGCCGCCGCGAAACTTCCGCCACCCGCCGCGCTGCTCGACGTGGCCGACCCCGCCTTCGCCAATCCGCCGTCGATGCGGGCGGCGATCGACGCGCAGCTGAAGCGGCGCCGGCTGGCCGGGCCGAAGACCCTCGCCGCCTATACCCGGCTGATCTGCGCCTCCCTGGGCCGCGGGCACGCCGCCGCCAAGGAGGCCTTCGAGCGCATGACGGGCCGGACGTTCCAGCGCATTCTCATGGTCGGCGGCGGCTCGAAAAACAGCCTGCTCTGCCAGGCCACGGCCGACGCGGCGGGCATCCCGGTCGTGAGCTTCACCCTCGAGGGCACGGCGGTGGGCAACATCGCCTCCCAGCTCATCGCCCTCCGCGCCGTTCCCGACCGGGCCGCCTTCCGCCGCCACCTCGGCGCCGATCTGAAGCAGAAGATCTACGAGCCGAGGTAGCCGCGACGTCCCGCCGCGTTCCTCCGCGGCCAGCGGCCTTCGGCCGCTGCTCGATTTCACCAGATCACCACCCGCTCGGCGGGCGCACGCCGCATCGGCGCGCCTGGGGGTACGCTGAAGGCCGCGGCGAACTCCTCCAGGTTCGAGAGCGGGCCGTTGCAGCGGAACAGGCTCGGGGAGTGGGGATCGGTCGCGACCAGCTGGCGCAGCGCCTGCGTGCGGTACTTCGTCTTGAGGGCGGAGGCGTAGCTGACGAAGAAGCGCTGCTCCGGGGTCAGGCCGCCGATCGCGGTCCGCGGCTGGCCGGCCAGCGCCTGCTCCAGGGCGGCGTAGGCAAGCTTCACGCCGCCGAGGTCCGCGATATTCTCGCTTTCGGTCAACTCGCCGTTCACGGGCAGGTCGGGATAGACGAGATACGCGTCGAACTGGCTGACGATCCCGGCGGCGCGCTGCCGGAAGCGCGCGGCGGACGCCGGGGTCCACCAGTCCTCGAGGTTGCCGTTCTCGTCGTAATGGCGCCCCGGGTCGTCGAAGGCGCGCGTCAGTTCGCGCGCGACGATCACCCCGATCGCGCCGTAGTTGACGGCGTCGTCGGCCTTCGGGTCGAAGAGCGGCGGCTGGAGGATGGCGGCGGGCAGCACCAGCTCGTTGCGCGCCGGGTCGTAGGCGGCACTGAGGGTCGCCGGGGTCAGTTGCCACGCGGCCTTGTCCACCGGCTGCCCGATCCGGCGGAGATCGCGCCGCACGCCGAACGCGTTCGATTTAAGGACGTTCAGGACATACGGCCCGCGATCGATGGTCAGGGTGTCGTAATCGCTCCAGGTGTCGGGATACCCGATCTTCACGGTCAGCGCGTCCAGCTTGGCCAGGGCCCGGGTGCGGGTCGTCTCGTCCATCCACTCGAGCGTCCCGAGGCGGTCGCGCACGGCCGCGCGAACGTCCCCCACCAGCTTGCGCATGCGGGCCTTGGATTCCGGCGGGAAATAGTCCGCCACATAGAGCTGGCCGAGAGCCTCGCCAATCGCGGCATCGACCGTGGTCACGACCCGCAGCCAGCGGGGCGGGATCCGTTTGGTCCCGGCCAGGGCCTCGCCGTAAAAGTGGAAGTCCTCGTTGACCAGGTCATCGGTCAGGTACGGGGCGAAGGCGTGGATGACGTGCCAGCGCAGGTAGGATTTCCAGTCGGCGACGGGGGTCTGCGCCAGCGCGGCGGCGAGGGCCCGGAAATAGTCGGGATGGGCGAGATTGAAGGAGGTGAAGGCCGGGGCGCCCGCCTTGGCGAAATAGGTTGGCCAGTCCAGGCCGGGCACCAGGGCCGCGGCGTCGGCGAGGCTCACCTTGTGATAGCTGGCATAGGGATCGCGCAAGCCGGCCGAGGTGAGGGAGCCGCGGGCGAGGACAGTCTCCAGCCGCATCACCGCGGCCGCGCCGGCCCGGGCGTTCTGATCGGTGTCGCCGAGGATCAGGAACATGTGGTCGATATGCGCGACGTACTGGTTGCGCAGGGTCCGGGACTTTTCGTCATCGCGGAAATAGTACTCCCGCTCGGGCAGGCCCAGCCCGCCCTGGCGGACCTCCGCGATTTCCCGGCTGGTGTCCCGGGCGTCGACCGCGCTGCCGAATTCCAGTCCCGCGGACACGCCGAGGGTGTGGAGGTGGCCGATCTCGCCCAGCACGTCGGCGGGCGTCTCCAGCGCGGTGATCCGCTCGAACTCAAAGGCGAGGGGGAGGGAACCCGCGTCGACCGTCGCCGCCTCGTCCATGCCGCTGGCGTAGAAGTCGCCCACCTTTTGCTCGATCGGGGACGCGTCGTTGCCCTGGGCCGAGGCCCGCTCGACCAGCAGGTGCAGGCTCTCCAGGTTGGCCTGGCGGAGCTCATTGCTCGTGCCCCACTGCGAGTATTCCGGCGGAATCGGCGTGTCCCGCAGCCACCCGCCGTTGACGAAGTGGTAGAAGTCGTCCGCCGGTTTCACCGCCGGATTGAAGCCGGCGGACGCGATCTCCCCCCGGGCGCCGGCGAGGAGGGAGAGCCCGGCGGCGGCGATGATGACCTTGAGCATGGGGCGGGGATTTTCCGGGGGGCGCTCAGCGCAGGAATGCCTCGTGCAGTCCGCCGTCCACCGTGATCACCTGCCCCGTCGTCTTGCTCAGGCGCTGGCTCACGAGGAGGAAGTAGGCCTCGGCCTGGTCGGCCGGGGTGATGGCCGCCTTGGTCAGCGTGCGGTCGGCGTAGAAGTCCGCCAGCTTGCGCACGAGCGACTCGGTGGCTTCGTCGTCCCGGTAGGGTATGGCGTACTTGGCGAGCGACCCGATGACGCGGTCGCGGGGGAACATCGCGCTGCCCTGCACCACGGTGGCGGGGGCGACGCCGTTCACCCGCACCAGCGGGGCGAGCTCGATCGCCAGCTCGCGCACCAGGTGGTTGGCGGCGGCCTTGGACGTGTCGTAGGCCACCGACCCCTTCTTGGCCACGACGGCGTTGGCGGAGGTCGTGAGCACGAGGCTGCCGCGCAGCCCCTGCTCCTTCCAGGTCCGCGCCGCCTCGTCGCCCACCAGGTAGCTGCCGGTGACGTTGATCGCGAAGGTCAGCGCCCACTTTTCGTCCGGGATGTGCCCGGTCGTGTCGCTGGGGGAGAAGGTGCCGGCGGTGACGCAGATCGAGTCGAAGCCGCCGTAGGCCAGGGCGACGTCGTCGAGCATGCGACGGATGCTGGCGCGGTCGGTGACGTTGGCGGCCAGGCCGAGCGCCGGGCCGCAGTTGGAGAGCCCCGTGCCGGCGACGCCGATGCCGACGCCGTACTTGTCGGTGATTTCCTTCGCGGTCGCCTGGGCGGCGGCGGCGTTGAGGTCGACGCAGACGAGGTGCGCCCCCTCCTTGACCAGCCGGAGCGCGGTTTCCCGGCCGATGCCGGACCCGGCGCCGACCACCACGATGACCTGGCGCGCGAGCTCCTTCTCGGCCGGCATCCGCTTGAGCTTGGCCTCCTCGAGCAGCCAGTACTCGATGTCAAAGGCCTCCTGCTGCGGCAGCGCGATATAGGTGTCGATCGCCTCGGCGCCGCGGATGACCTCGACCGCGCAGTTGTAGAACTCGGCGGTCACGCGCGACTCCGACTTGTCCTTGCCCCACGCAATCATGCCCAGGCCCGGGATCAGGACCACCGTCGGGTTCGGGTCGCGCATGGCCGGGGAGTTGGGGTGCTTGTGCTTCGCGTAATAGGCGGCGTAGTCCCCGCGGTAGGCCGCGAGCCCGGAGGCGAGCCTCTGCTTCAGGGCGGCGGCATCCTCCGCCTGCGGGTTCCAATCGACGTAGAGCGGCTTGATCTTGGTGCGCAGGAAGTGGTCGGGGCACGAGGTGCCGAGCGCGGCGAGGCGGGGGGCGTCCGCCGCATTGACGAAGCGCAGGATCTTCTCGTCGTCCTGCACCGTGCCGATCAGCCGCTTTTCGCGGGAGACCTGGCCGCGCAGCCAGGGCAGGATGGCCGCGAGGACGGCGTGGCGGCGCTCGGGCGGGAGGGTCTGGTAGCGGGCGCCCCCGAAGGCGGCGGCGTCCCCGCCCTTCGCGGCATATTTTTCCTCGATGTACGCCGCCGCCTGCTCGATCAGGTCGAGGGTGCGCGTGTAGCAGGCGCGCTCATCGTCGTCCCAGGAGATGAAGCCGTGCTGGCCCATCATGATGGCGCGCACGCCGGGCTGCTGCCGCGCGATTTCCTGCATGGCCAGGCCGAGCTCGAAGCCCGGGCGCATCCACGGCACGTACGCCATCGCGCCGCCGAAGATTTCCCGGGTGAGCTGCTCGCACCGGGCGGAGGCCGCGATCGAGATGATCGCGTTCGGGTGCATGTGGTCGACGTGCTTCGCGGGCAGGAAGCTGTGCAGGGGGGTGTCGATCGAGGGCGCCCGCGGGTTGAGGTTGAAGGTGGTGTGGGCATACATCCCCACCATCTCGTCCTCCGCGGCGGATTTGAGGCCGCGCGCGCCGCGCGCGGCGTAGAGCTTCTGCATGTCGAGCAGCCGCTCCTGGTAGAGCGACGAGAAGTTCTCGCGGGTGCTGGTGCGCAGGTCGCCGCCCGAGCCCTTGACCCACAGGACCGCGGCGGGCCGGCCGGTGAGCGGATCGGTTTCCGTTAGCTTCGCGGAGGTGTTCCCGCCCCCGGTGTTGGTGACACGCTGGTCGCTGCCCAGCAGGTTGGAGCGGTAGACCAGCCGGCCGGCCGCGTCGAGCGACCCGGCCTTGGCCTCATCCCAGAGATAGTTCACGTAACGGTAGGTTTTCATGGAGCGTTAAAGGTTGAGCGCCCGCTGGCGGTAGGCCTCGTCCGGGCGCCCGGCGATGCGCGCGACCTGGGCGGCCGGGAGGAAGCGCGGCGCGCCGGCCGCGGCGGCGGCGCCGGCGAAGATCTCGGCCGCCTTGGCCCCCATCAGCGTGGTGCCCAGGACGGCGTCCGGGGTCGCGCCCAGCGCGATGAAGCCGTGGTTCTCGAGCAGGATCACCCGCGGCGGCCGCGCCAGGCGCCGGATGTACGCCACCACCGCCCGGCGGATCGCCCGGGCGAGCTTCAGGCCGGGATCGGTGTAGGGCACGAATACGCTCTCCACGCCGCAGCAGACGATCTCGTCCGGAAACAGCCGCCGCCGGGCGAAGCTGCGCGCATGCCGGGAGCACAGCAGCTGGTTGACCGTGACCGGGTGGGTGTGGCCGACGAAGTTCACCCCGGGCAGCGAGAGGAGATAGGCGTGGAACAGGGCCTCGGTCGAGGGCTTCCTCGCGCCGGCGTCCACCCGCGCGGCCAGGAGCGCCGCGTCGATCGCGGTGTCGGTCATCGCACCGCCGTCGATCATCGGCATCAGGTCCGCGCTGCGGCACTCGGTCACCCCGGCGGCGGCCAGCGTGCCGAGGTTCGAGCCGCTGGCCTTGACGAGGAACGTCCCGGCCGACGCCCGGGTGGAGGCGTTGCCCTCGCCGAGGATGGCGAATTTGCGGTCCTCGCGTCCGAGCTGATGCGAGAGTTCGAGGAGGCGGTCGAGCGCCGAAGGATCAGCCGACATAGGCGGGCAGCTAAGGGCAAACTCCCGCCTTTTTCCACCCCAATCTGTCCTGGCCCAACGCGCCAGCCGGCAATTTCTACTTTCTCCCTCCTCCTTTCTCCTTTCTACTTTCGGCATGATCCGTTTCAACGCCAACTACGCCAAGCTCAAGGCGTCCTATCTCTTTGCCGACATCGCCCGCCGGGTGAATGCCTACGTCACGGCCAACCCGCAGAAGCCGGTCATCCGCCTGGGGATCGGGGACGTGACCGAGCCGCTGCCCCCGGTCTGCATCGCGGCCCTGCACGCCGCCGCCGACGAGATGGGCAGTCGGGCGTCCTTCCACGGCTACGGCCCGGAACAGGGCTATGCCTTCCTGCGCGAGGCCATCGCCCGGCACGATTACGCGGCCCGCGGCTGCGAGGTGGCGCCGGACGAGGTCTTCGTTTCCGACGGCGCCAAGTGCGACGTGGGCAATTTCCAGGAGCTTTTTGCCACCGATATCCGCCTGGCCATCCCGGACCCGGTTTACCCGGTCTACCTTGACACCAACGTCATGGCCGGGCGCACCGGGCCCAACGTGGATGGTCGCTACGAGGGGGTCCTCTACCTCGAGAGCACGCCGGCCAATGGCTACGTGCCCGACCTCCCGTCGGCCGCCGCCGACCTCATCTACCTCTGTTTTCCGAACAACCCCACCGGCGCAGTCGCCACGCGCGAGCAGCTGGTCGCCTGGGTGGAGTACGCGCGCCGGAACCGGGCCATCATCCTGTATGACTCGGCCTACGAGACGTATATCCGCGATCCGCGGATCCCGCACAGCATCTATGAGATCCCGGGCGCGCGGGAGGTCGCCGTCGAGTTCCGGAGTTTTTCGAAGACCGCGGGCTTCACCGGCCTGCGCTGCGCCTACACCGTCGTGCCCAAGTCCGTCATGGCGTACGACGCGGCGGGCGCGGCGCAGCCCCTCCACGCCCTCTGGAACCGCCGGCAGACGACGAAGTTCAACGGGGCGTCCTATCCCATCCAGCGGGCGGCGGCGGCCGTGTACACGCCCGCCGGCCAGGAACAGACCCGCGGGCTCGCCGACTTTTATCTCGGCAATGCGCGGCTCATCCGGGAGACGATGGCGGGCCTGGGCCTGCCCTGCGTGGGCGGGGACAATGCGCCCTACATCTGGATCAACACCGGCCGCGACTCCTGGGAGTTCTTCGAGCTTTTGCTCAACTCGGCCCAGGTGGTCTGCACGCCCGGCGCGGGCTTCGGGCGCTGCGGCGAGGGGCATGTGCGCATCAGCGCGTTCAACACCCGGGAAAACGTGGTGGCGGCGCTGGAGCGCGTCGCGCGGGCGCTGAAATAGGGCCGGCGCGCGCCGCGCCGGCCCGGGTTAGGGTGCGGCGGGCAGCGCGGCGGCGATCGCGTTCCCCAGCGCGTCGACGTCGTTGCTCAGCAGGCTGGCCAGCTGGCCGAAATCGCGCCCGTCCCAGGCGGCGTCCGGGGCGACAAAGACCCGCCGCGCCACGACGCGGGGCGCCGGGCCCGGGACCCTGATTTCAAACACGGCGGCGAAGCTCGCAAAGCCCCGGTCGCCGACCGTGCTCCCCTCGCAGTGCAGCACGCTGATCGCGACGTCGTAGTCGCGCTCGGCGTCGAAGGCGAACGGCTGCAGGGCCACCGTGCCGACCGCGGGGTCGGCCTGCAGGCGCGCCCGCACGGCGCGCGCGACGCCGTCGCCCAGGGGCTCGGCCCAGCGGTGAAAGTCCTCGATCAGCAGCTCGTTCGCCCCGTGGCGCACGACCATGGGGCGGCCCTGCAGGTAGCCGGCGAGGTCCACCGTCCGGAGGCCCAGCCGCAGCGTCCCGGCCGCGGCCGGGACGCCCGTCTCGCCCCCGCCCGAGAGCACATAATAGCGCGTGGGATCGACCTGCGGCGGCGGGAGGATGCTGTCGCAGCCGGCGGCGGCCAGGCAGCCGGCCAGGAGCAGGAGGCGAAAACGGCGGGACCAGGTGTTCATTGCGGCGGCTTTCGGCCCGAGATCAGGGCGTTGGGATTGCGTTCGAGGAAATCGGCCAGGCGCTCGATGGACGCCGCGGCGTCCGCCAGCTGCGCGAGCGCCTTGTGGGTGTCCTCGCCGAGGTTCTGCTGCGCGTTGATGAAGCGGCTGAGGTTGACCGCGGTCGCGCTGAACTGGCGCAGGGAGATGTCCGCCTGGGCCAGCGCGGCCTGCAGGTCCTTGCCATTGGCGTCCACCTGGGTGTCCACCTTGCCCACGGTGGTATGCAGCGCCATCAGGGTGACGCGCAGGTCGGCCAGGGCGGCGTTGACGTTGGTGAACGTCTGCTTGATGTCCGGCGAGGTCGCGAGGGCGTTGACGGCGGCTCCGGCCTGCTGCCATTGGCCGGTCAGGGCCTTGAGGTCCATCGCGTTGACCTGGCGGCGGGCGTCCACCAGCAGGTGGTTTACGTTGTCCGCCAGGCCCTCGAAATCGATCCGCTTCACCTTGGTCAGGATCTCGGTCAGGCTCTCCTGGAATTCCGAGATGGTGGAGGGCACGTAGGGCACGACGGGATACTTCAGCTCGGTGGCGACGGCGCCCGCGGGATAGGCCTGCGGATCGTAGAAATCGAGCTCCACATACAGCAGGCCGGTGGCCAGCCCGATCACGCCGAGCTGGGCCCGCAGCCCGTGGTCGACCAGCGACTGCAGCTCGGCGGGGTTGCTGACGTCGATCATGGCGCCGGTGCCGTCGGTGATCATGTTGCGGTCGAACTCGCAGACCACGGCGACCAGCGAGTGGTTCTGGGGCTGCTCGTAGCGGACGCTCAGGCCGACGACGCGGCCCACCGCCACGCCGCGGAGCTTGACCGGAGAGCCGAGGTTGAGCCCCTGGATCGATTCGTCGAAGAAGACCACGAAGCGCTGCTGCTTGTGGAAAAAGCTCACGCCGCCGAAGAACAGCAGCGCCATAATGCCCAGCGCGAAGGCGCCGAGCGCGAAGGCGCCGACAATGGCCGGACTGACGCGGGTTTTCATGCCGGAACTGTGTAGGGTTGTGTGCCGCGTTGCAAAAACTCCTTTACCCGCGGGTCGCGGCTCTCCGCCGCCAGCCGCCGGGGGTCGCCCTCGGCGATGATGCCCTGGGTGCCGGCGTCGAGCATGATCACGCGGTCCGCCAGGTCGAAGATCGAGGCCAGTTCGTGCGAGACGATGACCATGGTGGTGCCGAAGGTCGCCCGGATCTCGCGGATCAGCTCGTCGAGCCGGCGGGAGGTCACCGGGTCCAGCCCGGACCAGGGCTCGTCGAAGAACACGATGGCCGGGTCCAGCGCCAGCGCGCGCGCCAGGCCGGCGCGTTTTTTCATCCCCCCGCTGATCTCGGCGGGATAGTGGTCCTCAAAGCCGCCCAGGCCGACCTGGGCGAGCTTCAGGGTGGCGATCTCGGCGATCTCGCGCCGGCTGAGCGTGGTATGCTCCTCGAGCGGGAGGGCCACATTCTCCCGCAGGGTCAGGGAGGTCCAGAGGGCTCCGCTTTGGAACAGCATGCCGAAATTCTTCAGCTGGAGGCGCCGGGTCGCCAGATCGGCGTCCGAGAAGGGCCGGCCGAAGAACCGCACCGTCCCGCGGGCGGGCTGATTGAGGCCCACCAGGTGGCGCAGCAGCGTGCTCTTGCCGCACCCCGACCCGCCGATGATGAAGAACATCTCGCTGCGCCCGACGCTGAAATTGATGTCCTTGAGCACGACCGTGCCCGCGTAGCCGCACTCCAGGTGCTCGACCTCGATGACGGGGGGGGTGTTGCTGTGTGCCATGGCCAGGTCAGACTCCCAGGATGTGGAAAAGTACCGCGTAAATCGAATCCGCCACGATGATCAGCAAGATGGCGGTGACCACGGCGGAGGTCGCCGCCCGGCCGACACCCGCGGCGCTGCGGTCGGCCTGCAGGCCTCGCAGGCAACCGGACAGGCCGATCAGCAGCCCGAAAGTGGTGGCCTTGAGCAGGCCGGTATTGAGGTCGGAGAGGCTGATGGCGCCCTGGGTCTCGATCCAATATGCGGAAGGGGGGATCTGCAGGATGCCGGCGGCCACGACCATGCCGCCGAGGATGCCGACGCAGTTGGCGTAAAGGGCCAGCAGGGGCATCATCAGGCCGAGCGCGAGCAGGCGGGGCAGCACCAGGAAATCCACGGCCGAGATGCCGAGCGTTTCCAGGGCGTCGATTTCCTCGTTGGCCTTCATGTTGCCGAGGGTGGCGGCGAAGGCCGCGCCGGTGCGCCCGGCCAGGATGACCGCCACCATCATCGGGCCCATCTCGCGCACGGTGGACAGGCCCACCACGTCGGCGACGAAGATGTCCGCCCCGAACTGGCGCAGCTCCACGGCCGCCTGGTAGGCCAGGGTGAGGCCGACCAGGAAGCTGATCAGGCTCACGATCGGCAGTCCCATCGCCCCGCATTCCTGCATCTGGTCGATGCAGTCGCGCCAACGGAACTTCTTGGACCGGCGCGGGAGGCTGGCCGCCCCCAGCGCGCATTCGCCGACAAAGTGCAGGATGTCGTTCAGGTTGGCCCAGGCCTGCCGGGTCGCGAGCCCCGTCATGACCAGGAACGAATCGGTGCGCTCGTGCGGGACGGCGGAGGTGTGCGAGGTGCCGAGCTGGGCGAGCAGGGCCCGGGCTTTCTCGGGCAGTCCCGCGGTGTCGCAGGCGATGCCCGCCGTCCGGCACCACTCCTGGGCATCGAAGACGTAGAGCAGCAGCGAGGTGTCCCAGTAGCCGAGGCCGCCGTCCCGGAAGCGCAGGGTGGCCACCGGCGTCGGGAGGCCCCGGCCGTCGGCCCACTCCGGACACGACCCGGTCAGGCGCCATTCCCCCGCCAGGCTCACCTCGATCCGGTCGCCCTCGGCCCGGGTCGAGACCAGCGCGGCGGAAGATGGAGGTTCATCTGACATCGGGCCCTACGATTGCCCACTTCCGCCATTGCGCCAAATCATTTTCCTGAAGGGGTCGATTCGAAGATCTTGCCCTCCCACCGGAGGGCAAGATCATCGACCTGACCCCTCCACCACCAAACCATGCGCTTTTCCGCCTTCCTCTTCGACCTGGACGGCACCCTGATCGACGAGTTTGCGACCATCCACCGCCGCTATGCCCACACCCTGGCGCAGCTCGGCCGGCCGGTGCCCGCCGCGGCCGAGGTCCGCGCTGCGGTCGGGGGCGGCTTGGAAAACGGCCTGTCCCGGTTCGTCCCCCCCTCTGGGCTGGCCGAGGCGATGCGGATCTATCGGGCCTACTGGCAGCAGACCATCCTCGACGGGGTGACGCTGATGCCCGGGGCCGGCGAACTGCTCCGGACCTTGCACGGGCGCGGCGCCAGGCTGGCGGTGATCACCAACAAGCCCGGCTTTGCCTCTCGCCTGATCTGCGGGCATCTCGGCATTGGGGCCCTCGTCCCGGTCGTCGTCGGCGCCGACGACACCCCCTGGCTCAAGCCGCAACCCGAGTACACGGCGCACGTCCTGAAACTTCTGGGGGCCGTCCCTGCCGAGGCACTCCTAATCGGCGACTCGCCCTACGACGTCCAGGCGGCCAGCAATGCCGGGATGATCGCCTGGTGCGTCACCACCGGCACCCACACCGCCGAGGAGCTTCGCGTCGCGGGAGCGGAAGAGGTTTTCGCCGACCTCCCGGCGCTCAGCGCCGCGCTGATAAAGTAGCGCAGGCGGGACGCCTCCTCTACTTCCCCACCGCGACCCGGGTAAACTGCGCCGACTCGATCCGCCACCGGCCGTCCCGCCTCAGGCAGACGTCGATGTAGCGCGTCTGGATCGCGGTTCCGTCCGGGCGCCGGTAGCCGATGCGCGCGATGATCAGGGCGGTGTCGCCGTAGAGTCGGATCTGCGGCTCCTCCGAGCGGAAGCCAGTCAGGGCCGGGGGAGCGGCCGCCTGTTGGAGGAATTCGGCCTTCCCGATCACGTGGCCGTCGGCGAGCACGCATTGGAAGTCGTCCGCCAGCAGCTCGCGGTAGCGGGCCACATCGCAGGCGAGGAAGGCCCGCAGGTTGTCGGCGTTGAGCTGGCGAAGGTCGGCCAGGTCCGCGGCCTGGGCGCCAAACAGCGCCGGCGGCAGGGCCAGACCCAGGGCGAACGCCCAGAGCCAAAACTTGTGATTCATCGCGATTCCGTGGTTGATTTCACCATGCCTCCGTCCGCCGAGCCTACGGTCATCACGGGCGTTGTCGAACGCATCATTTTCCTCAATGAGGAAAATCACTACACCATCGCGGAGTTCCGGCCCGACCTGCCGGAGGGCCAGGGCCGGCCGGAGCTGGTGACGATCGTCGGTCCGCTGCCGGGAGTCGAATGCGGCGAGACGCTGCACCTCACCGGGGGCTGGACGAGCCACGCGCAGCACGGCGCGCAGTTCAAGATTGCGGGCTTTCGCAGCGAGCTGCCCGCCAGCGTCTATGGGATCCGCAAGTACCTGGGCAGCGGGCTCGTGCCCGGCATCGGCAAGGTCTACGCCAACAAGATTGTCGACAGTTTCGGCACGGACACCTTCCGGGTGCTGAGCGAGGAGTACGCGCGGCTGCGCGACGTGCCCGGGATCGGCCGGAAGCGCGCCGCCGCCATCAAGCAGGCCTGGGAGGAGAAGCGCACCGAGCGCGAGCTCTACATCTTCCTCCAGACTTACGGGGTCACCCCGAGCCAGTGCGTGAAGCTGGTCAAGCGCTACGGCGGGCAGGCCCGGGAGGTGCTCTCGCAGGAGCCCTACCGGGTCGCGCGCGAGATCGAGGGCATCGGGTTCAAGACCGCCGACCGGATCGCGATCAACCTTGGGTTCGCCAACGACGCTGCGCCGCGGCTCGATGCCGGTTTGATCTACGCACTCGAGACCCTGCAGGAGGAGGGGCACACCGCCTACCCGCGCCCGGAGCTGGTCGATTTCACCGCGACGCTCCTCGAAACCTCGGCCGACCGGGTGGCGGCGCGGATCGAGGCCCTGCTGCAGGCCGGCTCGATCGTCTGCCACACCGGGCCGGATCCCGGCCGGTCGGTGCCGCTCGTCCAGCTGCCCCGGCTCGACGCCGCCGAGCAGCGGATCGCCGAGGTCGTCAACCGGCTCACCCGCGTCGCGAGCGGGCTGCCGCCGATCCGGATTCCCGCCGCGATGCAGTGGGCCGAGCAGAAGGCCGGATTCGCCTTCCACGAGCTGCAGCGCACCGCCGTGAAGCACGCGCTCGGGCACAAGCTCTCGATCCTGACCGGGGGCCCGGGCACCGGCAAGACGACGTGCCTGCGGGCGCTGGTCGAGGTGCTCAAGGCGAAGAAGATCCGCGTGCACCTCGCCGCGCCGACCGGCCGCGCGGCGCAGCGGCTGGCGGCGACAACCGGCGGATACGCCTCGACGATCCACCGGCTGCTCAAGTTCGACGCGGCTTCCGGCGGCTTCACCGTCAATGCGAGCCATCCGCTCGCCACCGACTTCCTCATCGTCGACGAGGTGTCCATGCTCGACACCCGCCTGGCCGCGGCGCTCCTCTCCGCCGTGCCCTCGCCGGCCCACCTCCTGCTCGTCGGCGACTCCGACCAGCTGCCCAGCGTGGGGGCCGGCAATGTCCTGAAGGACCTCATCGCCGTGAGCGGGTCCGTCATTCCCGTCACGCGCCTGGACGTGATCTTCCGCCAGCATGGCCAGAGCCTGATCGTGACGACGGCGCACGCGATCAACGCCGGCGATCCCTCGCCGCCGCCGGTCTTTCCCGAGGTCGCGGCGGTGCCGGCCGGGATCGACCTCGCCCTGGTCGCCGCCGTGTCCACCGAGGACTGCCTGCGCAAGGTGATCGAGCTTTGCGCCGGCTACGTGCCGCGGCATTTCCCGGGGATCCATCCGATCGCCGACGTGCAGGTGCTGGCGCCGATGCACAAGGGCGTCGCCGGAGTGTCCAATTTCAACACCCAGCTGCAGGGCGCGCTCAATCCCCGCGCCGCCGGGTTGCGCGCGCCCGGCGGGGAGTTCCGGCCGGGGGACAAGATCATCCAGCTGCGCAACAACTACGACAAGAACCTGTTCAACGGCGACATTGGCGCGGTGGTCGCCGTGGACGCCGTCGCGGGGACCCTCACCGCCGACTTCGACGGCGACCGCCATGCGTTCGTGCGCGGCGACCTGGGCGACCTCGCGCTCGCCTACGCGATCAGCATCCACAAGTCGCAGGGCAGCGAGTACCCGGTCGTGATCATCCCGCTGCTCAAGGCCCATTTCATGATGCTGCAGCGCAACCTGCTCTACACCGCCATCACCCGCGGCCGCCGTCAGGTGTTCATCGTGGGCGACCCGGCCGCCTACGCGATGGCAGTGCGCAATAGCGAGTCCAAGCTCCGCCTCACCCACCTCAAGCAGAAGATCGCCGCGCTCCTGCCGGGCTGAGGCCCCGGCTCGCTTCGCGGCCCGGGCCGTCCGGAATCTAATACTCCCAGTGGAGCCGGGTGGCGAAGATGCTGACCGGGCCGCGATCGCGATTGTAGCCTGGATGGTCGACGAATTGGTAGTCGAAGGCCAGGGCGAGCCACGCGACGGGCTTCCAGTTGTAATAGGTCTCGACGATATTCTCCGTCCCATAGTCAAGCCGGCCGTCGCCGATCGCAAAGCCATAGCCGCCTGCGGCCAGGTAGTTGCGGTGATCCGGCGACAGGCCGTCCACCACACCCCCGACGCCGAGCGTGTCCTCCGTTCGGCCCCAGGCCGACCCCTTCAGGCTGAGTCCGGACGAAACCGTGCGATCGATCTCGGTGAAGGCCCACGTCTCCGTGTGCCCGTCGTCGAAGCCCGCGCGGGCGAAGAGGCCGACGCTGTCTGTGATCTCCTGCTCCCAATTCAGTCCGGCGCCCGTCTTCGAGCGGTAGCGGCGGGTCGTGGTGATGTCCGGAGATACCCCCGGTCGAGCTTCCAGCACGGCCTCGCTGTAGCTGCCCATGTTCGCCCGGTTCCAGAACACCATCGGGCGGAGTGCGCCGGGATGGCCCCCGAGAGTGTAGCGTTGCTCCCATTCGGCGACCTGCCCCCAGGCCTTGGCCAGGTGGTAGTCCATCGCCAGGCCATCCGCTTCCGCGGGCTCAAGAAAGGTGCCCCAGCGCAGGGTGCTCGAGCTCCGATTCCACTCCACGGCCAGCCCCGAGGTATAGCCATAGGTGTTGGCCGGAAAGTCCCAGGCGCCATTCCCGCCCAGGGCGATGTTGAGAAACTGCGTCTCCGGGTCGTGGGCGTACGAATTGTTATCGAAAATATCGGTCGCGCTCAGCTTGCCCAGCGTGAAGGTGAGGCGGTTCACGTCCTGGGAACCAGCGAGCTGGTTCTGGTCGTCGGTCACCGGTTCACTTTCCCCGCCCAGTCCGATCGTCTGTCGCACGAACAACCGTGCGAGATCGAACTCAGGCGCGTTTCCACCGCCAGCGGTATGGCTGGCCTCGCCGTTGGCAAAGCCCGCCAGGCCGAGCGTGCCGCTCAATCCTCCCCCCTGGGTCACCTCCGGATCGAGATAGATCGCCGCCCCGGACCAGAGCGCGCGGCCCAGGAAGGCTGTCGCCGTGAGCGTGTGGGCGTCCTCCGTATGGGGATCAAGGCTGTTCTCCCCCTCGTAGGGCGACGTGAAATCGTAGTGCCATTGCTCGATCAGCGTCGACTCCGCATGAAAGGTCCACTCTTCCGGCGGAGGGTCGGCCCGGCCGAGTGCCGCGGTTCCCGCCACCCCGGCCACCGCGAGCCAGGCTCGGAAGTGAAAACTCGCGTGGCCAACTACGGGAGTCCCCCCGTCCCCGGCAAACCGCAACGCGGGCTTATTTTCGATGTTATTTTTATATGGCACGGGCCGGGAGTCTCGTGACGCGCAGGCAGTTGATGCGAAAGGTGAAACACCCAAATTTGATGATTATCAATCTATATTTTGATCACTCAAAATAGTGTTTTCCGCCCGCGCGGGGCCGGCGCCGCGTTTGATCAGGGACGAGGTGGCGGAGCCGGCGACCCCCGCTGCACGACGATGATCGTGAACGAGCCGGGCACCATGGGGCCGCCCCGGCCGGGCGGGACGCCGGCCGGCACCGGGGTCGGGGAGGGTGGCGCCGGGGCGCGATCCGCGGTGATCAGGAGGATCCGGTTGGTCTTGGCGTCCAGCGTCGAGGTCTTGGCCCCGAGTTTGGTCCGCACGGTCTGTTCCACCTCAAATTGTCGCAGGCCCGTTTCCTTGATGACGGTCAGCGTGCCGTCGCGCTGCGAGCTGAACGCCTCCATCGTGGCGGGATTGAATTCCGCCGCGTCGACGCCCGCGCCGATTGGCAGGCTGGTGATGACGGCCCCGTCGGCGGCGTCCAGGATGACCGCGGTCGCCGGGTTGCGGCCGTAGATGAACAGGAGGTGGTTTTTGGCGTCGAGGGCGAGGCCCGCCGGCACGCCGCCCCGGCCCCTGAGGCCGTAGTGTCCGGTGACCTGCAGGGTGTTGGCATCGACGACGGCGACGCTAGCCCGGTCCTCGAGGTCGATGTACAGGTGTCCGCGGCCGTCGCTGGCGCCCTGTTCGGGCGCGCCGCCCAGGTCGGCGATGGTGCCGACGATCGCGCCGTCCCGGGCATCGATCACGGTGGCGTTCGGTTGCTGATGGCTGAGGACGACGACCCGCTCGGTTGCCGGGTCGAAAAGAATCCCGTCCGGCCGCCCGGCGACGGGGATGGTCTTGAGGGTGGCCAGGGTCCGGGTGTCCCACATCACGACGGGCCGGCTGCTGCTGAAGCCGTGATGCGTCAGGGGGTCGGCGGTGACTCCGTGCACGCTGTTGGTTGGGGTAATTTCCCCCTGCGGCTGGAGCGTATCGAGATCGAAGACGGTCACGCGGTTGCCGCGGGGGACGTAGAGCCGGCGGCCGTCGGAGTCGGCGAAGACATAGTCGAAATTGCCCGGGCCGCCGACCCTGGCCTGGGTGACGACCTGGTAGGGTTGGGCTGGCGGCGGCTGGGCTCGCAACCAGTTAGGAGCTGTGCACAGGACGGCGGCCAGGAGCCAGGAGAGAGTTTTTTTCATGGCGGGGATGCCAACCAGATCACATGTTGGCCCGCGGCAAAACCAGAATCCTCCCTCGGCCGCTTACAACTCGGTGATTAAATCCGCCAGCTTTTTCCTGCTCCCCGTCTTCATCCTGGCGACCGCCGGGCTCGCTTATTTCGGGTGGCGGGAGCATCGGGAGATCGCGGCGCTGAGAACGGCGGCCGCCGGCCAGGTCCACGAAGTTGCCGACCTGTCGGGGCAGCTGTCCGCCGCGGGCCAAAAGGTCCGGAACCTTGAGGACGCCCTGGCTGCCCGGCGACGCGCGTCGGCGTCGGACGAGGCTGGTGGCGCCGAGGCGCCCCAACGCCGCGCGGCGGCCGGCCGGGCGCGCCTGACCCCGGCGGAGCGGCTGGCGGCCATGGCTGCGGCCCTGAACGATCCCGACATCCAGCGCGCCCTGGCGGTTCGGCAACGGAGTGCGGTCGATACGCGCTACGCCGCACTTTTCAAGTCGCTCAACCTGCCGCCGGACCAGCTGGCGCGGCTGCAGACGCTGCTCACCGAGCGGCAATCGGTGGTCACCGATGCGATCGCGGCGGCGCTGCAGCAGGGGGAGAGCCCGTTCCAGGACCTGGACGGATTCCGCCAGATCGTCGCCAACGCCCAG
>Ga0302196_10000315_pt1 | contig 48243 bp, 42 predicted proteins | sample II_Bog_N1_3_FD_198794 | JGI IMG/M metagenome (GOLD analysis project Ga0302196, IMG submission 198794) | Peat permafrost microbial communities from Stordalen Mire near Abisko, Sweden - II_Bog_N1_3 | ecosystem: Environmental > Terrestrial > Soil > Wetlands > Peat | place: Sweden: Abisko... | reverse complement strand
TCTCGGTGTCCGTTAAATCCTTACGGTCAGTGATCAATTCTGCACTCTCCGTTGTCATTCGGCCAACGGTAGGCGTCCGGGCGACGATTTGCCAGCACCGGTAGCTCCCGGCGGACCCGCTCAACCTCGTGCAGATCGAGGTCGGCGAGGACTACCCCAGGCGTGGGCTCGAACCGCTCGGCCAGGACGGTGCCCCAAGGGTCGACAATCATCGAGTGGCCGTGGCAGGCCGGCATTCCGGCGGGCAGCCGTCCCACTTGGCCGGGCGCCAGGACGAACACGCCGTCCTCGACCGCCCTGGCTCGGAGGAGCAGCTCCCAGTGGGGTGGACCGGTCACTGCGGTGAAGGCGGACGGCACCGCCACCACCGTGGCGCCTCCCAGCGCCAGGGTGCGGTACAGCTCGGGAAAGCGGAGGTCGTAACAGATCGACAGACCCAGCCGCGGACCGTCGGCCAGTGGAGCCACCACCGGCGAGTCTCCCGGAGCGATGGTGTCGGACTCGCGGAACTCGGCGCCCTCCACCGAGACATCGAAGAGGTGGATCTTCCGATAGGTGGCGGCGATGGTTCCATGGGGATCCACCAGGCAGCTGGTGTTGTGGACCCGGGTGGCATCGTCGTCGCTCGTCTCGCCCGACTCGGGAAAGGTGCCGGCCAACAGCCAGATCCCCAGCCTCGACGCCAGCTCCCGGGCCCAGGTGGTGGTGGGTCCCTCCAGCGGTTCGGCGTCACGCCGGAGCACCGCCGGCGAACCGGCTACAGAAAAGTACTCGGGCAGGGCCACCAACGTGGCGCCGTCGTCGGCGGCCCGGGCTACCAACTGAGCGGCGGCCTCGAGGTTCTGGTTCCGATCATCGGTGGCGGTGGTCTGCACCGCGGCGACCCGCATGGACACAGGGTAGGGCCCGGTCAGGTCACCTCCGACCGACCGGACCAGCCGTTCGGGTGACGACGGTCTCTACAAGAGGCCGAGTGACGCTGCACAGGCCGGCCACTGGCCCCAGCCGCTTCGGGCCTGCAGGCGTTGGGCAGCCTGATCCTGGACGGCCGGCGCCGCGTCGCTGGGGAGGCCCGAGTACCCGATGCCTTCCCAGGTCTCCAACGAGAACTGATAGGCCCCGTAGTAGCCGTTACCGGTGTCGTCGCGGTAGTTGTCGCGGGATTCGCACCAGCGGAGCTCTGCCCACACACCGCCGGCCGGGGTGGTGGGAGCGATGGCCGCCAGTATGGGTGGCGCATTCGGTGCCGTGGTGACCGGCAGGGTGGTGGTCGTGGTGGTCGTCGTCGTCGGCAGGGTGGTTTCGGTGGTGGTGATCGATCCTCCGGCGGCGGGGATGTCAACGACGTGCGCTCCACTGGTGTTGTCGGAGTGCCGGAGCGAGTCCAGGGCCACGCTGCGGGGGACGGCCGAGGTGGTGGAGGAGGTTTGGGTGGCGGCGGTCGAGGTCGGTACGCTCGACAGGCTGTCGTCGACCAGGCGGGCACTCACCAGCGCGGCGGTGTTGCCGGCACCGGTGGCGGACGGGGTGGACGGCTGGTGCAATGCCACGACGATGACGCCGATGGCAGCGATGAGAAGTACAAGGACGATGCGGTGCTTGCGCATGACGTGCGCCTCCTCGCAACGGGGAAGCCCAAGGGGCCCCGAGGGTGGCTGTCGTATGCGGGCGCCGTCTTGTGCGCATTCGACTCGCAAGCCGGTGCCGGGAAGGGCAGACAGCTCTGGACTTGCAACCAGGTCCATACGAGGTGCAGACGGGGTAACCCTGGTCAGGTCGGTGTGAGGCAGCTCCTCGTGCGGAAGGCTCGTCGGTGGTTCTTAGGATGTCGGCTCATCGAAGCGGCAGCTTGAGCAGACCCGGAACGTGCCGACACACGTTGGGAATCTCCCCGGGGTTCGGATGGGGTGCTCCACACACCACGGCGTCGCCGCCGCCCTGCCGTCCGACGCTGTCGCCCGCTGAGCGAGAATGGCCACCGTACCCGGGGCACTTGCGCCATGCAACCTCGATGTACCTGGTGCGTCTCCACACCCGGGGTGGGGTCCCCGGAGGCCGTTCAGTCGCCGAAGCGGGCTTGGACGGCGGCCAGTGCCTTGGCCAGACCGTCGGTCCCGGCGTCGGAGATGTTCTCGCGGACACCGATCAGCGGGGTCAACGATGCCCACCCGGCCTCCACCGTCCCGGCATCGGAGCCCGGGTCGACCTCTGCCCGCTCCTCGTCCGGATCCGAGCCCCGACCGCCCCGCAGGGTCAGCAGGATGCTGCCCCCGGTGGGGTCGAGGTCGCCGCCCAGTGGCATGGCTGATCGGTCCTCTCGGACCGCCCGGATGAGCCCCATCTTGCCGAGCCGACCATGACGGACACCCCGCAGCTGGTGGAGGGGAAGCGCCGGGGCGTTGAGATTGAGGACGGTGGCCGGCTCGAAGGTGGGGAGGAGGGGCACCAGCTCGGCGGCCAATGCCACCGGCGTCTCCCACGGCACCGGGTCCTCGCACCAGGCGATGCTCACTGCCAGGCCGGTGATCCCGAACTGGGCGCCGGTCAGCGTGGCGCCGATGGTGCCCGAGTGCAGCGCCGAGCGACCGGCGTTGGTACCGTGGTTGATCCCCGACACGATGAGATCCGGCGGCGCACCGAATCCCCCGATACACGCCAGAATGACGGCCAGGGCCGGGGTACCTTCGATGCCAAAGGTGGGGACGTGCTCGAGTCCGTGGACCTGCACCGTCTGGTAGGGGATCGACTCCCGCTCATAGACCCGACCGACCGCCGCCCCGGCCCCACTGTGATCTTCCAGCGGAGCCACCACCAACAACTCGTGTTCGTCGCCGAAGGCGGCCGACAGACCGCCGGCCAAGGCGGCGATACCGGGTGCGAACACCCCGTCATCGTTGGTCACCAGGATGCGCATGGTCGGTTGTCCGTTCGGGGTACTGGCGGGTCCGGGCCCGTCCCGGATGGGCGCTGGGCGGCGTCCCATCGGACGGCCAGCAGGTCGCCTTCGGTCGGTGGCCTACCATACCGGGCTACGCCCTTTGCGCCCGACCGGCGCCGCGAGCCCCGGGACTACCGCCACCATGACACCTCCGCCCCCCAACGACGACCAACGCCCGGCGGAGACGACCATCGCCACCGGCGACCAGTGGGTGATCGGTCACGGCCATCAGCGGGCGGTCGTCACGGAAGTCGGCGCCACCCTCCGTTCGTTCACCGTCTCCGACGAACCGGTCCTGGCCGGCTTCAGTTCCGACTCGTGGAGCCATGGGGGACGGGGCCAGGTGTTGGCACCCTGGCCGAATCGACTGGGAGATGGGCGTTACGAGTTCGAGGGGGTCAGCGCCCAGGCCGCCCTCGATGAACCGTCGAGGAATAACGCCATCCACGGCCTGGTCCGGTGGCGACCGTGGCGGATGGCCGGTCGGGCCCAGAACCGGGTGGCCATGCAGTGCGTGCTCTATCCCACTCCCGCCTACCCGTTCACCCTCAGCCTCACCATCGAGTACCGGCTGGGCCGAGACGGACTGTCGGTGGTCACCGATGCCGAGAACCTGGGGACCACCCCGCTGCCGTTCGGGCTCGGCTTCCATCCGTACCTCACGGTGGGGACGCCGAAGGTGGACACCATCAGGTTGACGGTGCCGGCCGACCGTCGGCTGATCACCGACGACCGGGGGCTGCCCACCGGCGAGGCACCGGTGGCCGGCACCGAGTTCGACTTCACCGGTGGCCGGCTGCTGGGGACCTCCAGGCTCGATACCGCCTACACCGGGATCCGCCGGCACGGCGATGGTCGACTTCGGGTGGAGCTGGACCGTCCGGAAGGGGACCGAGGAGTGACGGTGTGGGCCGATGAGCGCTTCGACCACCTGATGATCTATTCGGGCGACACGCTGGATGCCGCCTGGCGCCGACAGGCGCTGGCGGTGGAGCCCATGACCTGCCCGCCCGATGCCCTCCGGACCGGTAATGGGGTGACGGTCATCCGCCCGGGTGGGCGGTGGACGGCCACCTGGGGCATCACGCCCCGGGGGTTCGCCTAGGTCAGCGCGCTCGGGCGCTCGCCGGTCCGGATGCTGTCCCAGTCGCCAGGAAGCTCGGGGCCGAGGAGCAGGGCGGCAGCGGTGACGTCCAATGGCTGTGAAAAGTAGTTGCCCTGGGCGAACTGGCACCCAAGGTCGACCAGTTGGTCGCGCTGACGGGCCACCTCGATTCCCTCGGCCACCACATCGAGGCCGAAGGCCTCGCCCAGGGTCACCACCGCCTTCACCACCGCGTCGTACCGGCTCCCCAGCCCGTCGATGAATGCCTTGTCGATCTTCACCACATCGACCGGCAGCCGCGACAAGGAGAACAGCGACGAGAACCCGGTGCCGAAGTCGTCGATGGCCAGTCGGACACCAAAGCGCTTCAGCGCGTGCAGCCGTCGGACGGCGGCCTGAAAGTCACGGATGAAGAAGCTCTCGGTGATCTCGAGGATCAGCAGATTGGGGGGAATACCGGTCTCCGCCAGCACGTCACCCACGTCGTTGACGAAGTGGTCGTGCTCGAGCTGGCGACTCGAAACATTGACGCTGACGGAAAAGTCGGGACGGTCAGGGAACTGCCGTCGCCACGCAGCCAGCTGCCGACAGGCCTCGGTCAGGACCCACTGGCCGATGGGGATGATGAGTCCGGTGTCCTCGGCGGTGCCGATGAATCGGGAGGGCAGCACCATGCCCCGCACCGGGTGGTGCCAGCGGAGGAGCGCCTCCATGCCGACCAGACGGTCGTTGGCCAGGGTGACCACCGGTTGATAGGAGAGGGTGAACTCGTTGCGCTCGAGCGCCAGATGGAGCTGCGATTCGGTGGCCACCCGGTCGGCGGCCTCCACGGTCATCGTCTCCGCGAAGAACTCGACCCGGCTCCGACCGTTCTGCTTGGCCTGATTGACGGCGGCGTCGGCATTGCTCATCACCACTTCGGCCCGGTCGGTAGCGTGCCCCACCGCAATCCCGACACTGGCCGACACGTAACAGTCGATGTCGTCGATGTCGAAGGGCTGCTCGAAGGCGGCCAGAAGCTGCTGGCCGAACCGGGTGGTGTCTTCGCGGGTGGACAGGCCCTCCACCAGCAGTCCGAACTCGTCGCCGCCCACCCGGGCGATGAAGGCTTCGCCCAGCAGCGCACTGATCCGCTGGGCCACCGCCACCACCAACGAGTCCCCGACCCGGTGGCCCCGGCTGTCGTTCAGGTACTTGAAGTGGTCGAGGTCGAGGAGGCAGACCGTCATCGGTGGGTCGACGGTCAGGCGTCCGTGCAGTGACCGGGCCAGCCGCTGGGCGAAGAGCTCGCGGTTGGGAAGTCCGGTGAGGCGGTCATGGGTGGCTTGATGGGCGAGTCGGCGCTCGAACTCCCGCCGTTCGGTGATATCCCGGATGGCTGCCGACACCATCTCCCCCTGCGGGGTGTCGAGGGAGCTGAAGGTGATCTCCACCGGCAGTTCGGCGCCGTCCTTCCGAAGGGCGAGCACGGATCGGTCGACGCCGATGACCGAGTCGCCGTTGCCATCCAGCCAATGGTCGACCATGGAGATCTGCTCGTCGCGAAGTCGCTCGGGCATGAGGGTGGTGGCCGGAAGGCCGATGAGCTCCTCGGCGGTGTAGCCGAACAGCGCTTCCGCCTGGTTGCTGACTTCCACGATGAGCCCGCCATGGGCATCGGCCACCACCACGGCGTCGGGGGCCGACTCCAGCAGCTGACGGAAGTGATCCCGATCGCTCCGCTGACGCTCGTGAAGGCGGGCGTTCTCCAGTGCATGACCGGCCTGGGCGGCCAGCATCTCGAAGGCGGCGATCTCCTCGGCCAACAGCACGCGGGACTCGGTGGTGAATCCCTCCAGAATGGCGCCGAGTTCGCCGTCGACCCAGACCGGGCCGGCAATGGCAGTGGTCAGACCGGCCTCCCTCAGTTCGGGGGCTCCGCCTTCCACGGCCGCGAAGTCGTTGGAGATCACCGCCTGGCGTTGGGCCACCACCATCCCCACCATTCCGGCGGAGGAATCGTGGTGTTCGCCCACGTAGGTGGGGCTGAGGTTGCGGGCGTGCAGTACCTGGTAGGTGGCGCCGTCGGGGTCGAGGGCGCAGATGTCGGAGGCTTCGAAGCCCAGGGAGTCGAGGGCACCCACCACGGCCACCAACACCCGGTCGACGTCGGGAGCGTCGATCTCCCGGATGACCGCCGCCATGCGGCTCCACAGCGCCACCCGGTTTTCGGAGGCGGCCCGCTCTTCGGTCTGGCGCTGCAGCGCCCGCCCCAGCTCGTTGTTGAGCAGACCGACGGCCATGGCCGCCGCCGCCAGCATGCCGAGTCGCAGCGCCAACGAAGAGGCACTGATCCCCCAGCCGGTAGCCACCAACGTGAGGACATACCCGAGGATGGTGAGTGTGGTGAGGCCGATCTCGATGGGCAGTGGATAGGCCGGTCCGGCCATAAAGATGGTGACCACGATGAGGACCAGGAACAGCTCCGATCGAGCCCCGCCGGTGAAGGCGATGGCCAGGTCGAGGATGACCACCATCGCCAAGGCCCAGCCGTAGACCACCCAGTTGCCGGCGTAGGCGCCGGCCAATTTCCGCCAAGGGAGGACTGCCACGACGATGGTGAGGACGATGGTGGCGCCGATGAGGGCCAGGCACCCGGCCCGATTGATGGGACCCCGGCCCGGAAGCACGAAGTAGAGCGCCACCACCACGATGATGAAGACCGAGATGAGGACGCCCCCCCGGATGGTGCGGAGGGCGTACTGGGTCCAGGGGTCGTCGCGGCTCCCGTCGGGATTGGGGGGCTTCGTGGTACTGCCACGCCTCGACATCCGGAGCACGTTGCTGGCCACCGACTCGAGACCCCCCTCGACCACCCTCCCGGACGCCGGAGGACGCCTGCCCCTGAGAGCAGCGCCCGCCAACTGTCACGGGTTTTCCGGCTCTCATCGTAGCGGGGGACCTCTAGCCATGCACAGGGTTGATGTGTGCAACAGGGGGAATTTGTCGGCCGGCGACCGTCAGCCGTCGAGCTCTCGGAGCCTGCCCTGCAGAAAGTCGCGCTCAACCAGGTTGTCTGTGAGCGCCAGGGCCTCGCCATAGGCGACCCGGGCCTCTTCGACCGAACCCATTCGACGCAGGAAGTCGGCTCGGGACGAGGCGAGATACGGGTAGCCCGCCAGCTGCGGTTCGTCGGACAGTGCGTCAAGGGCCGACAGGCCCACCGCCGGGCCTTCGGCCAGTCCCACCGCCACCGCCCGGTTGAGTGCCACCACTGGCGATGGCCAGATCCGAACCAGCGCGTCATAGAGGGAGACGATCTGCGCCCAGTCGGTATCGTCCCAGGTCGGAGCCTCGTCGTGGACGGCGGCAATGGCCGCCATGAGGGCGAACCGGCTGGGTGGACGGCCGAGCAACGCCTGCCGGGCCAGATCCACACCTTCGGAGATCGCCGCTCGGTTCCATCGGGTTCGATCCTGATCGGATAGCAGCACCAGGCGTCCGTCCTCGGCCAGCCGGCCGGGGTCCCGAGCGCCGGTGAGGATGATGAGAGCCAGGAGGCCGATCACCTCAGGGTCGTCGGGGAGCAGGACCCTGAGCATGCGGGCCAGGTCGAGGGCCCGGCGGACCAGGTCGTGGCGCACCAGCTCAGCCCCGGCGGGAGCGGTGTGACCGGTGGTGAACACCAGGTGGACAACGTGGAGCACGGAAGCGGTGCGTTCGGGGAGCTCTCGGGCCGTAGGGGTCCGGTAAGGGATGTGGGCCGAGGCGATCTTCTTCTTGGCCCGGGTGATGCGAGCCGCCATGGTGGGCTCAGAAACGAGAAACGACCTGGCCACCTCCGAGGTACTGAGACCACAGAGGAGCCGGAGGGTGAGGGCCACCTGGGCATCGACCGACAGGGCTGGATGGCAGCAGGTGAAGATCAGGCGGAGCCGATCGTCGACCACCGGCGATCCTTCGTCAGTCGGCACTGGCTCTGGTTCGATCAGCAACGGCAAGGCGCGTTGGAAGGTTGCTTCCCGGCGCAGGAGGTCAATGGCCTGCCGCCGGGCCACCGTGGTGAGCCAAGCGCCCGGGCGATCGGGGATGCCGGCGGCTCCCCAGTTGGTCAGCGCCTGGGCGTAGGCATGCTGTGCGCACTCTTCGGCCAGGTCGAGATCGGCCGTGACGCGCACCGTGGCGGCGAGCACGAAGGCCCACTCGCCACGGTGGGCGTCAGCGACGGCGGCGACGACCGAGGGGTCGGCGCCTGCACCTTCCACTCAGCTGAAGACCCGGATGGGTCGGACTTCGACGGCCCCACCGTCGTCCCGAGGAACATCCTTGGCGATCGCCAGTGCCTGATCGAGGTCGGCCGCCTCCACCAGGTAGTAGCCCCCAAGCGCCTCCTTGGTTTCGGCGAAGGCACCGTCCGTCACCGTCGAACCTCCGTCGGAACCCGATCGAATGGTGGTGGCGGTGGCCGTTGGCTGCAGGGCGTTTCCGCCTCGCAGGGCGTCGGCATGCTTCTGCTGGAACTTCACGTGCTCCTCCAGCATGGCGGTGCCAACGGCCGGCGCAGCAGAGGCGGCGGCGGCCTCGTCGTTGAAGATCAGCAGCAAGTACTCGCTCATGGTCAGTTCCTCCTTCGGAGCCCGCCGATCGGGCGCCGTCCCTCCTACGACGATCGGGGTGGGGCCGAATCGACAGATCCCGCCAACTTTTTCGGCCTGGTGGTCTCGCTGCCTCGGTTCCCGCCCCGACCCGAGTATGGCAGTCAGCCTCTCCAGTCTGTCGACGGTCGGCCGGGCTCCGGCGGTCGTAGCCGGCAACTGCAATAACAGCGGGAAGGCGCCGGGGTGGCGTGAGGACGGGCCTCCATCATGGAGTCGGTCAATCGTCGGGCAGCGGCGTCAGTGGGGTAGTTGTTGACTGGTGCGCCCCCTGGGATTCGAACCCAGAACCTGCGGATTAAGAGTCCGTTGCTCTGCCATTGAGCTAGAGGCGCCCGACACGGTGTTGCTGGCTCCCGGCACTATGCACGACCTACCGTACTGTCCGGGTGAGGGTGACCGACGGGGTTCGAACCCGCGACCTCCGGGGCCACATCCCGGCGCTCTGACCAACTGAGCTACGGCCACCAAGGAACGTCCATTGTGGCACAGGCCAGGGGGTTCGGTGCCACCGTTGTATCGTCTGTGGCCGAGCCCCTGTAGCTCAACTGGATAGAGCGGGTGGCTTCTACCCACCAGGTTGCGGGTTCGACTCCTGCCGGGGGCGCTCGCCACTACCCGCCAGGCAGGCCCGTCCGTTGGCGCCGGCAACCGTCCCGCGGCCCCGGTGACCTCAGTCCTGGTCTGCCTCTACCACGGCCCCCAGCTTGTCGAGCAGACCATGGCTGCCCGATTCACGATCGGCCACGTTGTCGGTGCCGTCGAGGAAGACCACCTGTTCGGTGAAGACGAACCGGGTCCCGTCGGCGACCGGCTCGATCTCCATGGTGGTCAACGACACCGACAGCCGCACGTCGCCGATGTGCATCTCGTAGGCGAACACCACCCGTTGGTCGGGGACGATGTCGTAGTAGCGGGCATCGAAGATGTGGGGCTTCTCACCCGGGGGCTGCACCTTCAGGTGCTCCTCGCCGCCCACCCGGAAATCGAGGTGGTGGTCGAACGCCCCTCCCCACCCCTCCGGGGGGGTGAACCATCGTGCCTTGGTGGCCTGGTCGGAGATCGCCCGGAACACCCGCTGCGGCGTCGCCTGGTAGGTCCGTTCGATGGTGAAGGTCGAATGATCGGTGTGGCGGTCAGTCATCGTGTGCTCCGTTTCGGTGGATGGGGTTCGGACCGGTTCAGGGATTCGTCGTCCAGCAAGCGACCGAGGCGGTCAAGTCGGTGCTCCCAATCGGAGCGCCGACCGGCCACCCAGCCGTCGACCGTGTCCAGTGCCTTCGGCTCGAGCTGGCAGGTGCGGACCCGGCCGACCTTCTCCGACCGGACCAGGCCGCTGGCCTCGAGGATCTGGACGTGCTGCAGCACCGCCGCCAGCGACATGGCCAGCGGTTCGGCCAGTTCGCTGACCGAAGCCGGCCCCCGACCAAGTCGTTCGACCATTTGGCGACGTGAGGTATCCGACAGGGCGGCAAATACTCGATCGAGGGCGACAGAATGGTCAAGCACATCCTTAAGTATATTCATCAGTTCGAATCAGTCAAGGAGATACTTGAGCGATCGACCGCCACAATCGCACCTTTCGCTTCAGGGGGCCCAGGCCGTAGTCTGTCGCGAATCATGCGGACCCCCCTGGCGCACTCGACCTCTGGCCGAGGTGCCCGCCGCACCGGCATCCTGCTGCAACGCGCCCTGGTTGCCTCCGCCCTTGTCATCGTGGGAGCCGTGTCAGTGGCCGTCCCACTGGCCAAGGCAGGTGCAAACCCACCCACCTTCACCAACCCAACCTGGGCCAACCAGACCACCTGGTCCACCGGCTTTCTTCCTGACGACAACGAACCGATTGCCGAATCCTCGCCGATAGTGGCGAACCTGGACGGCTCCGCCGACGACGTGGTGGTCGGAGACCGACGCGGGAACGTCTATGCCTTCAACCTGGCCAGCGGGGACGAAGTCCCGGGCTGGCCCACCACAGACGGCAGTGGTCCGATCGACAGCACTCCGTCGGTATCGACCGGGGCTGGATCGTCGACCGTGTACATCGGATCAGGCGATGACGCCGACCCGACGGTCGGTGGCTACCAGGCGTTCTCGTCCACCGGCCATCTCGACTGGTTCTCGCCGGTGGTCAACCCGCCGACGGACAACGTCCCGGCCACCGCAGTGATCGCCGGCATGACGGTCGCCTCGCTGCAAGGTGGTCAACCGGGTGTCTACGCCGGCTCCGCCGGCCAGGTGTCGTACGCCCTCAATGCTGGCAACGGTGCCCCCCTCACCGGATGGCCATACTTCAACTCCGACAGCACCCACTCCACCGCCGCCACCGCCGACCTGTACGGCACCGGCCAGACCGAGATCATCGACGGCGGCGATCAGACCGCCGGTATGGGCCGGGGCCGGAGCTATACCAACGGCGGCCATCTGCGGATCCTTTCGGCCACCGGCAACCTGATCTGCTCGGCCACCACCAATCAGGTGATCGACTCGTCGCCCGCCGTCGGCGGCTTCCTTGCCGGCGGGGCCACCGGCATCGTCACCGGTACCGGCTACGAGGCGGGTTTCCAGACCGGAGCATCCGACACCGACACGGTGAAGGCCTACAACACCCGGTGCCAGAAGCAGTGGTCGGACAAGCTGGACGGGAGTACGGAGTCTTCTCCGGCCCTCGGCGACCTCCTGGGCAACGGCCAACAGCAGGTGGCCGAGGTCACCGCCCCCTCCAGCAGCACCGACGAGGGATCCCTCTGGATCCTGAACGCCGCCAACGGGGCGGTCATCCGCCAGGTCGCCCTCGCCAATGCGGTGGTCGACGGCTCGGTGGTGACGGCCAACCTCGAGCTCACCCCCGGGCAGACCGATCAGGACATCATCGTGCCCACCAAGGGTGGCGCCTTCGTCTACGACGCCTCCACCGGCGATCTGGTGGCGCAGTTGGACACTGACCTGGTTGGCCAGCAGACCCCGGAGCCCTACACCTTGGCCCTGCAGAACGCTCCACTGATCACCCGCGACCCGAACGGTGCCATCGGGATCACCTTGGCCGGGTACCTCGAGACCACCCCGACCTCCGGCGTCCTGGTGGGCCAGGTCGACCACTTCGAGATTCCGCACTCCGACGGTGCCGCCGCCGTGGGCCCCGGGTCGTGGCCCATGTTCCACCACGACCCGCAACTGACCGGGAACGCTGGCGGCACCACCCCGCATGGCTCGATCCCCGCCTGTGACGTGCCGGCCGCCGCCAACCCGGGGTACAACCTGGCCGCCTCCGACGGCGGGGTCTTCTCCTTCGGCGGCACGCCGTTCTGCGGATCCACCGGCAACCTGACCCTGCAGGCTCCGGTGGTGGCCACCGCCATGGCGCCCGGAACCGGCGGGTACTGGGAGGTGGCCTCCGACGGTGGCATCTTCGCCTATGGCCAGGCGGGCTTCTACGGATCGATGGGCGGGCAGTACCTGAACCGGCCGATCGTGGGCATGGCGGCCACTCCCGACGGAAAGGGGTACTGGGAGGTGGCCTCTGACGGTGGCATCTTCGCCTTCGGCGACGCCCGGTTCTACGGATCGATGGGTGGGCAGTTCCTCAACCAGCCAATCGTCGGGATCTCCTCGTCCAGTGACGGGAACGGCTACCGAATGGTGGCCTCCGACGGTGGCATCTTCTCCTTCGGCGACGCTCCCTTCTTCGGGTCGATGGGTGGCCAGCCCCTCAACAAGCCGATTGTGGGCACGGTCAACGACACCAACACCGGCGGCTACTGGGAAGTGGCGGCCGACGGCGGGGTGTTCGCCTTCGGCGGCGCGCCGTTCTTCGGCTCCACCGGCAGCCTGCCCCTCAACGCCCCGATCGTCGGTATGTCGGAGACCTCCAACGGCAGCGGCTATCGGTTCGTGGCCTCCGATGGCGGCATCTTCAGCTTCAACGCCCCCTTCTACGGCTCGATGGGCGGCCAGTCGCTCAACAAGCCGATCGTGGGGATGGTCGGCTTCTGACCGGAGAGCCGAAGGGCTTCTGGTCGGGCCCGCCCGGTGTCGCCCCGACACGTAGACTTCGCGGGTGACCGAGGTGCTCGCCGTGGCCAACCAGAAAGGTGGGGTGGCCAAGACCACCACCGTCCAGTCGCTGGGCGTCGCCTCGGGGGAGTTGGGGCGCCGCACCTTGGTGGTCGACCTCGACCCGCAGGCCTGCCTCACCTTCTCGCTGGGCTTCGACCCCGACGGCCTCGATCAGTCGATCCACGACGTCTTCGTCAGGCGAGCCAAGGTGGCCGATGTGCGACAGGCCGTGCCAGGGGTGGCCGGTCTCGACCTGCTGCCCGCCACCATCGACCTGGCCGGGTCGGAGGTACACCTCCTGACCCGCACCGGGCGCGAGCACGTCCTGGCCCGGGCCCTCGAGCCGGTGCTCGACCAGTACGACCTGGTCCTCATCGACTGCCCACCGTCTCTCGGAGTCCTCACCATCAACGGGCTGACCGCCGCCGATGCCGTCCTCATTCCGCTGCAGTGTGAGGCGCTGTCGAATCGGGGAGTCGGTCAACTTCTGGAGACCATCGAAGACGTCCGGGCCTTCGCCAACGACTCCCTCCGGGTCCGCGGGGTGATCGCCACCATGTACGACGACCGGACCAAACACGCCCGTCACGTACTCGACGAGGTGGGGGACCGGTACGGGATCCCGGTGCTGCAGCCACCGGTGCGCAAATCGATCCGGTTCGCCGAGGCTCCCGCCCGGGGCAAGTCGATCCTCCAGCACGCCCCGAATTCACCGGGGGCAGAGGCCTACCGGGCGCTGGCTCGGCTGCTGATGGAGACCAGCGTGCCCTCGGGCGCCGGCACCTGATGGGCGGTCCCCTCGACCCGATGGGCAAGCGGGCGCTGTTCTGGATGCCGGTCGACGCCCAGGTGGCGGTCGGTGGCGATGGGGGGGACGACGGGACGCCCCAAGGTGCCGGCCCCGCCACCCTCACCACCGGGCGGCGCCGGGCCCGGCCGTCGGGGAAGCACGCCCTCTTCTCGGTGGCCACTCCGGCCGGCGAGGCTGCCGATGTCACCCCGGCCCCGGCCTCTGGCGACCCGATGCCCGACCGGGGTGTTCTCACCGTGGAGTGCTCGGCATGCGGGTCGGTCACCCGGGTAGGACTCCTGGACTTCGCCCTGTTGCAGTTTCCTTTCGGCGTGTGGATCCCGGGCCGGACGTTCGACCACCGGATGCGCTGTCCGGCCTGCCGCCGTCGAGCTTGGACCGGCGTCACGATCTCGACGTGACCGGCTGGCCGGGGGCGACCCTCGCCACCGCCGCCACTGCGGCCACCGACGACCGAAATCTCCCCGGAGGCCTGGTCGGTTCGCTGCTCCACTTCCACGGTCCCGCCGCCTATGCCGTGGTCGGTCTGCTCACCTTTTCCGAAGCCGCCCTGTTGGTCGGCTTCTTCATCCCCGGCGAGACAGCCGTGGTGATCGGTGGGGTGTTGGCCGGACTCCACCACGTCAACCTGGAGCTGATGATGACGGTGGCGGTGGTGTGCGCCATCCTGGGCGACACCGTGGGTTACGAGGTGGGGAAGCGGGCGGGCCCGTGGCTGCTCGCCCACCGTCCCATGAAGGGAAATATCGGGGTGAAGCGGTCGCTGGACCTTCTCGAGCGGTACGGGGGACCGGCGGTGTTCCTGGGCCGGTTTCTGGCCTTCGCCCGGGCGGTCATCCCCGGACTGGCCGGCTTCAGTGGGCTCCGCTATCGGACCTTCCTTCTCTACAACGCCGCTGGGGCCATCCTCTGGGGGATCGGCTACACCTTGCTCGGCTACGTGGTCGGCGTGTCGTTCGAGCGCGTCCTGAAGGAGGTGGGCCTCTGGTCGGCGGTGGGCGTGGCGGGGGCGGTGGTGGCCGGCGTGGCGGTAGTGGCCTGGCTGCGGCATCGGAGGGCCGATCGGAACCACCGAGGGTCAATTGACGACCAACGGGCGGACGATCCCGCCTGAGTTCGATGCCCGGTCGGCACTGCAATGGTTGACCGGCACCGGACGGCTCCCTACGATGACCAGGGAGACGGGGGTCCACTGCCTCTCGATGCATCGTGTGGGCTGTCAGGTCATCCACTGCGGCTCGGGGAATCCGCGGACGGACGGCTCTCGATCAGCGAGGGCTGAGAGGTGAACGGGCCTCGCTGTCAAGCACGACAGGAGCGTCATGGTCGCCACGGGTAGCGAGGGAGGACCACCGGTGCTCGGCAGTGATCGGCAGGCCGGCCCGGCCCCCCAGCAGGTCCCCGATCTCCACTCGCCAACCCCGGCGGTGGGCTCCACTGTCCCCGACGCCCTGCTGGAAGGCTGGAACTACCGGTTCGACCAGGTGCTGCTGGAGTCCCGGGACGCCTTCGTGGAGATCGATGGACGAACCAAGGTCACCGAGTGGAACCGGCGTGCCGAGCAGATGCTGGGCTGGGAGTCCACTGAGGTCATCGGACGGCCCATCACCGACACCATTCTCTCGGTGGAGTACGCCCTCGCCCTGTTCGGGAACCTCGACGCCGTCTACTCCCAGATGCTTCACCAGACCGGCCGTGGCTCCACCACCACCCGCGAGGTCGAGCTCCGCCATCGCGACGGTCACCTGGTCACCGCCTCCTGCTCCATGTTCGTCACCGCCTTCGGGGACGACTACCGGATCGGCGGATTCCTGCACGATCTGACCGAGGAGAAGTCGGCCGAGGAGGCGTTGGCCCATGCCTATCTCCACGATCCGCTGACCGGGCTGCCCAATCGGGCACTCTTCAGCTACCAGCTGGCCTACGCGGTGGTCCGGTCCCGCACGGCGCCCGGGTCGGTGGCCGTGGCGCTCTTCGACCTCGACCGATTCAAGGCCATCAACGACAGCCTGGGCCACGAAGCGGGGGACAGCCTGCTGTTGGAGGTCACCCAGCGCCTCCGGGATGCTGACAACGGCGCCCGACTCATCGCCCGATTCGGTGGGGACGAGTTCCTGGTCCTGTTCGAGCATCGGGACCGCCGGGCCCAGCAGCAGGCGCTCGACTTCGTCGACCTGGCGTTGGCGGCGTTGGCGGCACCCTACGACGTGCACGGCACTGAGGTGTTCCTCACCGCTTCGGCCGGAGTGGCGGTGACCACCGAGGAGCACAACGAGGCGACCGACCTGCTGTCCAACGTCGAGGCTGCCATGTACCGGGCCAAGGAGCACGGTGGATCCAGTGTCGAGACCTTCGGCGCGGCCATGCGCATCGAGGTCCGTGAGCGGATGAACACCGAACACTCCCTCCACCGGGCCATCGAGCGTCAGGAGCTGATGCTCCACTACCAGCCGGTGGTGGAGATCGCCACCACCCGCACGGTGGGGGTGGAGGCACTGATCCGCTGGCAGCACCCTGACCAAGGCCTGATCAACCCCTACCGATTCATTCCGGTGGCGGAAGAGAGTGGGCTGATCATCCCCATCGGTGCCTGGGTGCTCGAGTCGGCCTGCCAGCAGCTCCGCGACTGGCAGGACGTCGGCCGCACAGGACCCACCGGCTCGGTCGATGTCAACCTCTCCGCTCGACAGATTGACCATCCGGAGATCGTGGAGACCGTCGAGCGGATCCTGGAGGCCACCGGCCTGCCCCCCACCAACCTCACGCTGGAGATCACCGAGAGCGCGTTGATGAAAGACGCCGCTGCCGCCCTCCAGGTCTTGCGGGCGCTGAAAGGTATCGGCGTCTCGCTGGCCATCGATGACTTCGGCACCGGGTACTCGTCGCTCAGCTACCTGCAACGGTTCCCGCTCGACATCTTGAAGGTCGACAAGTCGTTCGTCGACGAACTGGGCATCAACCAGGAAGGTGAGGAGATCGTCCAGGCGGTCATCAACCTGGCCCACGCGCTGGGGCTCGAGGTGGTGGCTGAAGGCGTGGAGACCGAGCGCCAGTTGGAGATCCTGGCCGACCTGCACTGTGACTTCGCCCAGGGCTTCCTCTTCTCGCGGCCGGTGTCGGCGGCCGACCTCATCGAAACCTTCGGGTTGGCCGTCGGCGCTTGAGTTGGCTCAGCCTTTCCGACTGGCGGCGGCCAGCACCGGCAGCACCTTGGGGGCCAGGTAGGTGCCGGCCGCCGGGGTGGTGTGCACCCCGTCACTGAGCCGCATGGTCTTGCCGTCGATGGTCCAGGTGAAGTGGCCATCGGGGTCGAGCTGGCGGTTGAGCGGCACCACCCGCACGGTGTCGGGGTGCTCGGCCGCCACTGAGTTGATGATGGCGTTGAGTTCGTCGACTCGGGCGGGGGAGTCCTCATCCCACGGCTGGCCGTCGGGCTGCTCGCCGGTGTCGAAGTACGGAGCGGTCATCAGCACCACCTGGGCGCCCTGCGAGCTGAGGACCGAGACTGCCTGCTCGAACTGCCCCCGCTCGTAGGCGTCGTAGGCCGGGTCGCCCAGGTGCTGCCAGCGGCCCTGGTACATCCGATCCATGGCCTCCCACCAACCGGTCACCAGCACCGCCACTCGGGGGTGCAGCTGGTCGACGTCCGCCTGGTACTGGGCGGCCCAGGTCTGGCACCGCCCCGGCGGCTGCGAGTAGGTGATGACCCCGTGGAGGATGAAGGGCTCGGCGGTGGACAGCGCACAGCCCGACAGGGTGCGGCCGCCGATGGACAGCCCGAAGTGGGCGGCATAGGGCGCCAGTCCATAGGCCAGGTAGAGCGAGAGCGAATCACCCACGAACAGGACCGGGGCCAGGTGGGGACTCTTCGGAAAGGCGTAGACGTAGACGGCCGGAGGGCTGGCCTTGGGGTTGGCCGGGCCCAGCAGCTGGTTGTCGGAGGCGGCAGCGGTATCGACCGAAGTCGCGACCAACAGGACGGCCACGGTGGCCACCGCGGCCACCGGGACCCAGGTCCACGACCGCCAGCCGGCCAAGCTCATCCGTCGCACCGGTGTCTCCACCAGGTACCACGAGACCAGTGCCATACCCAGGCTGGCGGCGCATCGGACGACGAAGAGTGCCCACCCGTCAAGACCGGTCCGAGCGTGGGTGAGGACCAGGAATACTGGCCAGTGCCAGAGGTAGAGGCCGTAGGAGATCATCCCCAGGTACCGGAGGGGCGCCAACGACAGGAGTCGGGCCGGAAGGCCGTCGGGCACCTGGGTCACCCCCACGATGACCACCGCCACCATCACATCGGCCGACAGGAAGCCGCCCCGGTAGGTGAACGCTCCGGTCCCACTGAGGTGCGCCCACACCACGGCGAACCCGACCATGGCGGCCCCTGCCGCCCACGACAGGCCCATCCGGGCTCGATGACCAAGGGCCGGCAGTCGACCACTGAGGACGATGGCCACCACCGCCCCCAGCAGAATGTCCTGGGCCCGAGTGTCGGTGCCGTAGTAGGCACGGCTGGGGTCCCCGCCCGGGTGGAAGAGGAAGGCCATCTCCAACGCCGAGGCGAGCACCCCCACCACGGCCACCGCCAGCAGCAGCCGGGTGGAGCGCCACCACTGCAGGACACCCAGCACCACCAGTGGCCAGACCAGATAGAACTGCTCCTCGATGGCCAGGCTCCAGGTGTGGAGGAGTGGCGAGGGAGCCGAGACCTCGGCGAAGTAGCGCTGCCCGGTCAGGATCTGGTGCCAGTTCCCGACGTAGAAGAACGAGGCCAGACCGTCGGACCGGATCGTCGGCTGGGTGCCGGCGGGGGCGAACAGCCAGGCATAGACGGCCACCCCGGCCAGGAGAAAGAAGAGGGCGGGAAGTAATCGGCGGGCCCGTCGTCCCCAGAAGGCCAGGAGTCGGATGGTGGCGGAGCCGGCCCACTCCTTCAGGAGCAGCATGGTGATCAGAAACCCGCTGAGTACGAAGAAGGTGTTGACACCGAGAATCCCGCCGGCCGCCCAACCGAAGCCTCCGTGATTGCACAGGACGGCCAGAATGGCCACCGCCCGGAGACCGTCGAGGGCCGGCATGTAGGGCAGTTGGGTGCCGCCACCAAACCGGGAGGCCTCCGACGGGAGGTCGTGGCCAGAGGCGATCACCGGTCCATCTCCGGTCGGCTCAGTGAGGTTGTCCACGATGCCCTTTCAACCCGACCACGGCGACAGGCAGTGTAGTAGCGACCGATCCGGCCGATCGTTCAGCACCATCTCGATGATGGGCGGTCGGCAGGGCGTCACGTCGGTCCGACACCCGGCAGCCTTCTGGTCGGGGCGCCCGGATTCGAACCGAGGACCTCGTGCTCCCAAAGCACGCGCGCTACCAAGCTGCGCCACGCCCCGTGACGGACGAACCTGACCGCGGTCCGACACGACTTCCGGCTACTGCCGGGCCGTCGTCCGGAGCGTACATGGTCGGGTCGGCCGCCGGTGACCGCCGGGTCAGCCTCCACGTCACCGTGCGGCACCAGATAGCGTCACCCACCTGATGCCGACCGTCCGTGTTGCTGTCTTCGACCTGGGGAGCAGCTCCTTCCACTTGATGGTGGTCGACGCTTCTCGTGATGGTGTGCTTGAGCCGGTGCTCCGGCGGCGGTCGTTCCTCCACCTGGGGACGGAGGTGGCCCGGACCGGAGGGGTCCCCGCCGATCGTGCCACCTCGGCGGTGCGGGCGGTCCACCGGCTCCGGATGGCGGCCGACGACGCCGGGGCCGACCTGGTGGTGGCCATGGCCACCGCTGCCCTCCGAGACGCCGCCAACGGACCGGCGCTGTTGGCCCGATTGGAACGGGTGCTCGGCTGCCCGATCACGCTGTTGACCGGTGAAGAGGAAGCTCGCCTCTGCTTCTACGGGCAGCGGGCCGGGGTGTGGGTGGGTGACGAGCCGGTCCTGGGTCTGGACCTGGGCGGTGGCAGCCTCGAGGCTGGTATCGGCAATGCCGACCAGGTGCTGTCGGTGGCCAGCGTGGCGCTGGGCACCGCCCGTCTGCGGGGCGAACTGGACAGCGGCGACCGCCTGACGGTCGACGACCGGGCCCGGTTGGTGACGCTGGCCCGTCAACGGGCGGTTCCCATCCGGCAGATCATGGAACAACACCCCGAAGCCGGCGCCCGAACCATTGCCAGCGGCGGCACCGTGCGAGCCCTGGCCCGACTGGCCATGGTCCTCCACCGGGCGGTGCCACCGTCTCGTTCGGTGTCGTCGTTGCAGGTCAACCAAGTGGAGCTGCCAGCCGGCCAGCTCCACGAGCTGGCCGAGCGCCTCTGCACCCTGGACCTCGATGCCCGGCTGGCCCTGCCGGGGGTGCAGGCCCGTCGTGCCCCGCTCCTCCCCATCGGTGCCGTGGTGCTGGCCACCCTGGTCGACACCCTCGGCCTGCAGCGGCTGGTGGTCAGCGACTGGGGGCTGCGCGAGGGAGCGGTGTTCGGGGCGCTGGCCTTGGGAGGCGGCACCCCGGCCTGACGTCGATCAGGCCTTTTTGCCGAGGATGCGGTTCATGCCGGTGCCGCACACCGGGCACTTCCCCTTGGCGGCCCGCCGTCCGTTGGCCAGCTCCGCCTCTTCCCCCTCGAACTCACGCTTCTCCCGGCACTTCACGCAGTAGCCCTCGTAGATCGCCATGGCTCCTCCTCGGTTCGGTCTTCCGCCCGGATGATCCGAAGGTATCGGCGCTCCGATGGCAATGGGGGGATAGGCCACCGAACTGCTTGCTCCAGCAAGCAGGCACCGGCTGGTGGTGCGGTCGGCGGTCAGCCGACGGCGGGGTGGGCGGTTGCCGAGTAGCGGGTGAAGGTATTGCGACCCCCTGCCTTGGACCGGTACATCGCCTGGTCCGCCAAGGTCAACAACTCGCCGTAGGAGGCGGCATCTTCAGGGGCGATGGCGACGCCGATCGACGCCGACGAGCTGATCTGGTGGTCGAAGATCCGGTACGGGGCGCCGAGGGCCTGGAGGCACCGCTGTGCCAGTTGGTCGATGGCACCGGCATCGGAGAGTCCCGGCAACAGGACGGCGAACTCGTCGCCGCCCAAGCGGGCCACCGTATCTTGGTGGCGGACGGTGCCGACCAGCCGTTCGCCAACCTGTCGGATCAGTTCATCCCCGGCGGCGTGCCCCTGGGTGTCGTTGACCGACTTGAACCGGTCGAGGTCGATGAAGAACAGGCAGGCCGACTCGCCCACCCGACGTCCCCGCACCAGCTCTTGGTCGACCCGGTCTTCCAGCAGCCTCCGATTGGGGAGCCCGGTGAGGGAGTCGTGCCAAGCCGAGTGGGACACCTGCTCCAACAGCTTGACGTTCTGGAAGGTGGACACTGCCTGATCAGCCAGACCCGACAGGCGCTCGTGGAGGTCGTGGCTCCGGATGGTGGCGCCTCGCACCTCACCGGTGAAGTTGGCCGTCACCACGCCGAGGAACTCATTGCCGGCGAAGAGCGGGGCAACCACCGAGGCGGTGGTCCCCTCTCGGAGCAGGAGATCACGCAGGACGGGGTCTTCAGTCGAGCCGTCGAGGACGGCCAGCGAGCGGGTGGCCATCATCCGGTCGATGGCCGGGGTGGAGGTGGCGACCACCATGGCCCCTCGGTCGGGTGGAGGACTGACGTCGGGCGTCATCGCACCGGGAACCGCACTGGTCCCGTTGGCACTGGGGACGATGCGGCCGTAGTCGGCGTCGCGGCCGTCGGCGCCCTCGGTCACCGCCCGGACGGCCAGCTGCCGCTGCACTGGGTCCCACAGCATCACGGTGCCGTGCTGGCAACCGATGACGGCCGGCACGGTGTCGGCCAGCAGCTGGGCGACGTCATCGGTGGTTCCGACCCGGGACAGTGCCCCGGAGAACCCCAGTAGGGCGCGGGCGGTGGCGTCGCTCCTCCGGGCGTCGTCCAGGGCGGTGACGTGGTCGAGGGCGGTGGCGGCGTAGCCGGCGAACAGCGCCAGCATCCGGCGCTCCGAGTCGAAATACTGGACGCCGGGCGGGTAGACGGCGGCCAGCCGTCCATACCGCCGCCGGGCGGACTTGATATCCACGATCAATCGGGCGCCACCGTCGTCGTCGGGATGTTCCTTCCACAGCTCGTTGGCCAGGGCCCGCGCCTCCTCGGGAGTGAACCCCTCGTGATGGAGCTGGATATCGGCCTCCGGTGCCGTGCGGACCACCAGCAGATAGCGGCTGGCGCTGACCGACCGGGCGGCCTGGGAGGTGATCCTCCGCAACAAGGTGTCGATACCCTCCTCACCGAGGAGCTCGGAGGCGATGGCGAAGACCCCTTCCAATCGCTCCTCCATCTGGCGGAGCTGGCTGGCCAGTTGGGTGGCCCGGGTGTCGGCGTCGATCTCGAGCGCCACGGGGTTCGCATCGTCCCGGATGACCGGGGTGGCGACGGTCGGACGGTCGGGCGGTGCACCGGTCGTCGGGGTCGGCGTCGACCACTGCAGCACGTAGAGGCAGAACCGCCCCCCACGGGCCTGACACTCGGCCTCGTGGATGGTGGCGGGTGGGCCACCGAACAGGACCGGCACCTCAGAGAGCAGACCCCGGGTGAACTCGCAGAGATGGTGGTGGCGCCCGATGGCGACCGGGGTGATGACCTTCACCTTGGCGGAGTCGTCGCCGACGTCGATGGCCTGGGAGGTGACCATGGTGGTGAAGTGCACCAATGATTCGGCCACGTTGACCACCATGGCGGCTGGGGATCCCAGCGAGCGGAAGCGTTGCTCCACCTCGGTGCCCCGATACTGACGGAGCATGGCCTCGCCGGTGTGGCGTCCGATGGACCCGTCCCCGGTGACCTGAGCCGCGGCGTGGAAGAGGTTGATGATCTCGTCAGGGGTGCTGACGGTCCCGGCGTGTTCCAGCCCCTCGGCGGAGCGCCTCTCACCGGCCACCGCCAGCATCCTGAGCACACCGCCATCGCCGGCCTGCGATCGGACGGACCGGACCAGGACGGCACTGACCGCTCCCGAGATGTGCTGACCGCCACGGGGCGCGACGGCCGGCGAACTGTCCGGGACTCCGCTGGACATCGAGGTCCACCCCTTTCCGGAGTCGTGCAGACGCCGTCAGCAGCTTACTCGGCCGCCGAACGCACAGAGTGGCCTGAATACCACTGTGCAGTGTCAGCTGATCACCGGTTCCGCTGGTCCCGAGCGCCAAACCAATAGGCTCGCCGGCATGGCCATCTCTGACGCTCCCATCCACACCATCAACGGCGAATCGACCTCGCTCGACGCCTATCGGGGGAAGGCGGTGCTGGTGGTGAACGTAGCCTCCAAGTGCGGGCTCACCCCCCAGTACGAGGGACTCGAGCGTCTGCAGCAGACCTATGGCGATCGCGGGTTCACGGTGCTCGGGTTCCCCTGCAACCAGTTCGCCGGACAAGAGCCCGGCAGTGCCGAGGAGATCACCACCTTCTGTTCCACCACCTACGGCGTCACCTTTCCGCTGATGGAGAAGATCGAGGTCAATGGGGAAGGCCGGCATCCCATCTACGCGGCGCTGACGACGGTGGCCGACGTCGAGGGCGAGGCCGGCGATGTCCAGTGGAACTTCGAGAAGTTCCTCCTCTCGCCGGACGGCGACGTGCTCAAGCGATTCCGTCCTATGGTCGACCCCGAGGCACCTGAAGTGGTCGATGCCATCGAGTCGGCACTGCCCGCCGTCTGAGTCCGCAGTTCCGACGGCGGGGAGGTCGGGCGGGGCAGACTGGTGGCCGGCACCTGAGGAGGGGGAACGGGAATGGACAGGTCTGCCAACAACGAAGCGGTGGTTGCAGAGCTCGAGGAGGTCTGGGTCTCGGTCAACGAGGCATGCACCGGGCTCACCGTCGCCGAGTGGGAGTTGCCCACCGCCTGTCCGGGGTGGACGGTCCGTGATCAGGTATCCCATCTGATCGGCGTGGAGAAGACGATCCTCGGCGACCCACCTCCCCCGTCACTGGATCAGGAGCCGTCCTATATCCGGAACCCGTTCGGCGCCGCCAACGAAGCCTGGATCGAGGCCCGTCGCACGGTGCCAGGCGATGAGGTCCTGGCTGAGCTGGCCGAGGTCAGTGACCGCCGACTGGCGTCGCTCCGGGCCATGACCACCGAAGCGTTCGACGTGGTGGGATGGAGCCCGGCCGGCCAGGTGCCCTATCGGGAGTTCATGGCCACCCGGATCATGGACATCTGGGCGCACGAGCAGGACATCCGTCGGGCGGTGGGACGCCCGGGCGGTCGCAATCAGGCCGGCGAACGGGTGTCATTGGCCAGGTGCGCCCAGGCCATGCCGTTCGTGGTGGGCAAGAAGGTCTCGCCACCGGAGGGGACGTCGGTGCTCTTCGTGGTCACCGGTCTGCTGGGCTTTCGGCTCCCGGTGGAGGTGTCGGACGGCCGCGCCCGGGTGTCCGACCAGCCGACCGACCAGCCGACCGTCACCATCACCATGGACCAGGAACTGTTCTGCCGGCTCGGTTTCGGGCGCACCGACCCGGTCGCCCACCTCGACGACGGGTCGGTCACGGTGGTCGGGGATGTGGACCTCGGCCGGTCGGTGGTGTCCGCCATGCCGTTCATGATCTGAACTGACCCGGCAGCAGGGGCACCAGCCACCGTCGGCGGCTGGCCGGTGGGCGGGTCCCGGGGTGGGCGGCGGGCACCCTAGACTCACCTACTCGTATGCGAGCGACAGCAGCGCCCGAGGAGGGCAACAAGGTCCGGCTCACCGTCGAAGTCGACGAGTCGGAGATCGACGAGGCCCTCGACGGCGTCCTCTCCCGGCTCTCCCGCGAGGTGCGGGTTCCTGGGTTCCGGCCGGGCAAGGTACCCCGGCGGATCATCGAGGCGAGGATGGGTGGGGCGTCGGCCCTGCGGGGTGAGGCCCTGCGCGAGGCGCTCCCCGACTTCTACGCCCAGGCGGTCACCGATACCGAGGTTGATCCCATCGACCAGCCCGACATCGACATCACGTCGGGTGACGAGTCGGGTCCGGTGTCCTTCGACGCCGTGGTCGAGGTGCGCCCCGTGGTGTCGATCGCCGGCTATCAGGGGCTGGTGGTGACCCTGCCCTCCGTGGAGGTTCCCGAGGAGGACATCACCTCCCAGCTCGACCGACTTCGGGCCACCTCCGGTGAGTTGGTGGAGGTCGACCGTCCCATCCAGAACGGTGACCAGGTGACCATCGACATCACCGGCACCCGGCAGGGGAATGAAGATGGCGAGGACGACGATCTGGTGGCCGAGGACTTCCTCTACGAGGTCGGCTCCGGCGGCGTTGTCCCGGAGCTGGACGACGCCCTGTTGGGGGCCTCGACCGATGGCACCCTGACGTTCGAATCGTCGCCCGAGGGCCTCGACACCCGGGTGACCTTCGAGGTGGTGGTGAAGGACGTGAAGGAGCTGGTGCTCCCCGACCTCACCGACGAGTGGGCAGCTGAGGCCTCCGAGTTCGCCACCGTCGACGAGCTGACCGCCGACATCACCACCCGCCTGCAGCAGATGCGGGTGGCCCAAGCCCAGATGGCGCTGCAGCAGAAGACGGTGGAAGCGCTGGTGGAGCTGGTCACCGACGACATTCCCGACGTGATGGTCAGCGACGAGCTCCGCGAGCGTCTCCACGACCTCGGCCACCGGCTCGAGCAGCAAGGGCTCGGGCTCGGCCAATTCCTCGCCGCCACCGGTCGTGACGAGCAGGAGTTCTTCGACGAGCTGCGGGGCAGCGCCCTCCAGGGGGTCAAGACCGACCTGGCCCTCCGGGCGCTGGTGGAGGCTGAGGCCATCGAGGTCACCGACGAGGAGCTCGACGAGGAGTTGGCTTCGATGGGGGAGCGCTTGGAAATGGGTCCTGAGGAGGTCCGTCGGCAGCTCGACCAGGCTGGGCGCCTGGCGGCGGTACGCTCGGATCGGCGCAAGGCCAAGGCGTTGCGGTGGCTGGTCGACAATGTCGAGCTGGTCGACGAGGAGGGACGACCCGTGTCACGGGACGACCTGAAGGTGAACCAGGCAGAGGAGGACTCGGAGTGAGCTTCACGGACGCATCGGGCGCAATGGATGCACAGGCATACAGCGTGCCGTGGGTGGTGGAGTCGACCAGCCGGGGCGAGCGCAACTACGACCTCTATTCGAGGCTCTTGCGGGAGCGGATCATCTTCCTCGGAACCCCCATCAACGACACGGTGGCCAACCTGGTCTGCGCCCAGCTCCTGTTCTTGGAGTCGGAGGAGGCAGACAAGGACATCCACCTCTATATCAACTCGCCGGGCGGCGACATCACCGCCCTGTTCGCCATCTACGACACCATGAAGTACATCAAGCCCGACATGTCGACCTTCTGTTTCGGCCAGGCCGCCTCCGCCGCCGCCGTGCTGCTGGGCGCCGGCACCAAGGGCAAGCGGTTCGCCCTGCCCCATGCCCGGATCCTGTTGCACCAGCCATTCGGCGGTGTGGAGGGCCAGGCCAGCGATATCGAGCTTCAGGCCAAGGAGATCCTGCGCATGCGCGACCTCCTCAACGGCATGATCTCCGATGACACCGGACAGCCCTCGGAGAAGGTGTCGAAGGACACCGACCGTGACTTCGTGATGACCGCCGCCGAGGCCGTCACCTACGGGCTCATCGACGAGGTCATCAGCGCCCGGGACATTCCGGCCATCGAGGCGGTAGGCGCCGCCTAGGTAGCCGGCCGCCTCCGCCGAACGACCGGCTCCGGCCGGCCCAGCCGCTAGGGTTGGTGCACCCACCGCCGACCCGGGGTACCGGTGAGGCGGGACGGGTGGAGCGGCACCGCAGGTAGCACGGACCAGACAATACGGACCACCGGACAGAAGGACGAGGGACACCGACGTGGCGAAGTTCGGAGATGGCGGCGACCTGGTGAAGTGCAGCTTCTGCGGCAAGTCGCAGAAGCAGGTGAAGAAGTTGATTGCCGGCCCGGGCGTCTACATCTGCGACGAGTGCATCGAGCTCTGTAACGACATCATCGCCGAGGAGCTGGCCGACACCACCGAGCTGTCGTTCGAGGAACTGCCCAAGCCCAAAGAGATCTACGAGTTCCTGAACGACTACGTCATCGGTCAGGAGTACGCCAAGAAGATCCTGTCGGTGGCCGTCTACAACCACTACAAGCGGGTCCAAGCGGGCGACGCCACTTCGCAGGACCACGAAGTGGAACTGTCGAAGTCGAACATTCTGCTGCTGGGCCCCACCGGCTGTGGCAAGACCCTGCTGGCGCAGACGCTGGCCCGCATGCTCAACGTGCCGTTCGCCATCGCCGACGCCACTGCCCTCACCGAGGCGGGCTACGTCGGTGAGGATGTCGAGAACATCCTGCTCAAGCTCATTCAGGCCGCCGACTACGACGTCAAGCGGGCAGAGACCGGGATCATCTACATCGACGAGATCGACAAGATCGCCCGGAAGTCGGAGAACCCCTCCATCACCCGCGATGTCTCCGGCGAGGGTGTCCAGCAGGCGCTGTTGAAGATTCTGGAGGGCACCACTGCCTCCGTCCCGCCGCAGGGCGGACGGAAGCACCCTCATCAGGAGTTCATCCAGATCGACACCACCAACATCTTGTTCATCTGCGGCGGGGCCTTCGCCGGCATCGACAAGATCGTCGAGAACCGCATCGGCCGGAAGGGCATCGGATTCCGGGCCGAGGTACGGAAGGTGGCCGACCGGGACGACTCGGAGCTGCTTCGGCATGTGCTCCCCGAGGACCTGATGAAGTTCGGCCTCATCCCCGAGTTCATCGGTCGGCTTCCGGTGGTGGGAGCGGTCTCCCACCTCTACAAGGAGGCACTGATCCGCATTCTGGTGGAGCCGAAGAACGCTCTCACCCGCCAGTACAAGCGGACCTTCGAGCTCGATCACGTCGAGTTGGAGCTCACCGACGATGCGCTGGAGGCGGTAGCCGAGCAGGCGCTGCTCCGAGGAACCGGGGCCCGCGGGCTGCGGGCCATCCTCGAAGAGGTCCTGCTCGAAGTGATGTACGACCTTCCCAGCCGCACCGATGTCTCCAAGTGCGTGGTCGACCGGGCAGTGGTGCTGGACAAGGTCCACCCGACCCTGGTGCCGCTGAACAGCCCACCGGCCAAGTCCACCCGCACCCGCCGGGCCGCCTCCTAACCGCTGCCCGGCCACCGAGGGGGACCGGGTCCCCGCCGGCCAAACCGATGCCCGTGACCACCCCGTCCGCCCCGACGTTCGACGACCTCGACCAGGCACTGGCCTGGCTCGACGGGCACATCAACTACGAGTTGGTGATGCCCACCCGGCAGGCGCTCCCCACCCTCGACCGGATGCGGGACCTGATGGGGGTACTGGGCGATCCGCACCTGGCCTTCCCCTCGGTCCACCTGACCGGCACCAACGGCAAGGGGTCCACGGCCGCCATGGTCACCGCCCTCTTCGGGGCGCAGGGGCTGGTGGCCGGCACCTACACGAGCCCCAACCTCAGCCGGGTCAACGAGCGCATCGCCCGCAACGGCGAGCCGATCGACGACGGTGCCCTCTTCGAGGTGCTCCAGACCCTGGCCCGGGTGGAGCCGTTGCTGGCCGAGCCTCCCACCCGCTTCGAGCTGCTGACGGCGGCCGCCCTGCTGTGGTTCGCCGACGAGGCGGTCGACGTGGGGGTCATCGAGGTCGGACTGGGTGGTCGGTGGGACTGCACCAACGTGGTCGACGGCGACGTGGCGGTCATCACCAATGTGAGCTTCGACCACACGGAGATCCTCGGCCCCACCCTCGAGGACATCGCTTCGGACAAATCGGGCATCTTCAAAGCCGGCAGCCGGGTGGTCATCGGTGAGACGGACCCCGGCCTGGTGGCCCTGCTCCGTCAGCGGGCCAACCGGGCGGGGGCGGCGGAGGTCTGGGTACGGGGCGAGGACTTCGGGTGGACGGCCAATCGGGTGGCCATGGGCGGCCGGCTGGTCGACCTCCGCACCCCGGGCGCCGCCTATGGCGAGATCCTGGTGCCTCTCCACGGTGCCCACCAGGGCGACAACGCCGCCTGTGCGGTGACGGCGGTGGAGGCCTTTTTCGGTAGCCCACTCAGCGAAGAGGTGGTGGAAGAGGCGTTCGCCCACGTTCGGGTCCCCGGTCGGCTGGAGGTCATCGGCCACCACCCGCTGGTGGTGGTGGATGGGGCCCACAATGTGGCCGGGATGATCACGCTGGCCCGATCGCTGGTCGAGGAGTTCGCCGCCGAAGAGGAGACGCTGGCGGTGGTGGGCATGCTGTCGGGCCGTGACCCGTCGGCCATGCTGGGTGCGCTGCTGACGGCCGGTATCCGCGAGGTGGTCACCTGCGCTCCCGACACCCCGCGGGCCATGCCGGCCGAGGTGGTGGGGGAAGCGGCCACCGCTCTGGGGATGAAGGCCATGGCGGCCGAGTCGCCCAGCCAGGCGGTGACGGTGGCCTCCGCCCTGGCCGGGCCCGAGGGCCGGGTGGTGGTCTGCGGTTCCCTCTATGTGGTGGCCGAGGCTCGGCGCCTGCTGCTGGACGACCGGACGTAAAGTCGCCGGCCGACGATCGGACACCCGTCCGGGGTTCGGCTAGCCTGCCCGCCTCGTGGGAAGAACACTCGTCATCTGCAAGCCCGACGCCGTGGAACGCGGCCTGTCGGGGGAGATCATCGGCCGCCTCGAGCGCAAGGGTCTGCGACTGGTGGCCGTCGAACTGCGGCCCATCACCGCCGAGGAGGCGGGTCACCACTACGCCGAGCACGATGGGAAGCCCTTCTACGGTGACCTGGTGTCGTTCATCACCCGGTCCCCGGCGCTGATCATGGTGCTGGAAGGTCCCGACGACGCCTACCGGGTGGTTCGGAACCTGATGGGCACCACCAACCCGGTGGACGCCGCCCCCGGCACCATTCGCGGCGATCTGGCCATCGACATGGGGGAGAACCTGGTCCACGGCTCGGACTCCCCGGAGTCGGCCGACCGGGAGATCGGGATCTTCTTTCCGGGCCTGGCCTGACCGACCGCCCGACCGGAATTGCCAGGTCAGAAGCGGCCGTGGCGGCACGGCCACCGTGTGTGGCCTTGTGCCCACGACGGGGGTCTCGTACCGTGAAGGGTGGATGCTGCGTAGACTTGCTTCTGTTAGCAACGGAACGCTGGCGTGGTCCACCGCCCCCACGCAGTCCCAACCGATCACCGACGGAGGGTTGCATCGCTGATGCGCGAGAACGGATTTTCCCTGCTCGGCCGGGATATGGCCGTCGATCTGGGCACTGCCAACACCCTGGTCTACGTGCGCGGCCGAGGCATCGTCCTCAATGAGCCTTCTGTGGTGGCGGTCAACGTGAAGGACGGTCGCCCGCTGGCGGTGGGTGCCGAGGCCAAGCGGATGATCGGCCGTACCCCCAGCCACATCCAGGCCATCCGGCCCCTGAAGGACGGCGTCATCGCCGACTTCGAGATCTGCGAGAAGATGCTCCGCTACTTCATCCACCGCGTCCACCAGCGGCGGTTCGCCAAGCCCCGGATGGTGATCTGCGTACCGTCAGGGATCACCGGGGTGGAGCAGCGGGCGGTCATGGAGGCAGCCGAGTACGCCGGCGCCCGCAAGGCCTACATCATCGAGGAGCCGATGGCTGCCGCCATCGGCGCCGGCCTTCCGGTCCACGAGCCCACCGGCAACATGGTGGTGGACATCGGTGGCGGCACCACCGAAGTGGCGGTCATCTCGCTGGGCGGCATCGTCACCAGCCAGTCGATCCGTATCGGCGGCGACGAGCTCGACGAAGCCATCGTCTCCTTCGTCAAGAAGGAGTACAGCTTGGCCCTGGGGGAGCGCACCGCCGAAGAGATCAAGATCGCCCTGGGGTCCGCCTTCGAACTCGAGGAAGAGCTCCACGCGGAGATCCGGGGACGCGACTTGGTCACCGGGCTCCCGAAGACGGTGGTCATCTCCACCCAGGAGATCCGCAAGGCCATTGACGAGCCGGTATCGGCCATCGTGGACGCGGTGAAGGTCACCCTCGACCGCACCCCACCGGAGCTGGCCGCCGACATCATGGAGCAGGGCATCGTCCTGACCGGCGGGGGCGCGCTCCTCCATGGCCTGGACAGTCGCCTCACGCAAGAGACCGGCATGCCGATCGTGGTGGCCCGGGACCCGCTCAACTGCGTCGCCATCGGCAGTGGGCAGTGCCTCGAGGAGTTCGAGGCCCTGAAGCAGGTCCTCATCACGTCGTCAGCTCGCTGACCGGCCCGAGCGGGCTGGTCAAGTGGCGAAGCCGCGCCGGTCGCGTCGACCTCGGACCACCCTGATCATCTTGGTCTTGGCGTCCATCACCATCATCACGCTGGACGCCCGTGGGGGGCTCGACAGCCTCACCTCGGGAGTCAAGTCGGTCGCCTCCGACGCCTTCTCACCGATCCGCTCCGGCGTGGACGACGTGGTGGAGCCGATCGGCAGCTTCCTGGCCGGCTCCGTCCACTACGGCGCCGTCCGTCAGCAGAATCAGAAGCTGCAGGACGAGATCAATCATCTGAAGAGCCAGGCTCAGCAGAGCCAACAGACCCAAGAGCAGCTGCAGCAGATCACCGCCCTGCTGCACATCCCCTACATCGGCAACCTGACCACGGTGCCGGCCGAGGTCAACGACTACAACTCGAGCAACTTCGCCGCCACCATCACCATCAGTGTCGGGCGCGACCAGGGGGTGCAGCTCAACATGCCGGTGGTGACCGGTGCCGGTCTGGTCGGCCAGGTGGTGGAGGTCGACCACACCACCGCCACCGTGCGACTCATCACCGACGGCGCCTCGTCGGTCGGCGTGCTCTACGCCACACCGGCGTCCCCCAACTCGTTCGCCTCGGCCGTCGGCCAGGGGGCCGGCAAGCCCCTCAACGTCGATCTGGTGCCGTCAGGGACCACCCTGGCCACCGGAACGGTCTTCTACACCAGTGGGCTCAACGGCGCCTCGTTCCCAGCCAGCATCCCGGTGGGCACGGTGACCGAGGCCCGCACCGGACTCACCGCCTCGCAGGAGACGGTGACGCTCCAACCGCTGGCCGACCTCAGCCGGCTCCGCTACGTGTCGGTGGTGCTGTGGGGTCCGTCGTCATGACGGCCCGCCACGCTGCCCGGGTCACCCTGGTGGTGTTCCTGTTCATCACCGTCCAGCAGACCCTGATGCTGCAGCTGCGCATCGGGGCGGCGCATCCGGACATCATGATCCTGCTGCCGGTGGCGGCCGGCATCGTCGGCGGACCCGGCCGGGGAGCCACCATGGGCTTCTGGTCGGGGCTGGTGGCCGATCTGTTCCTGCCCACCCCCTTCGGGCTCTCGGCCCTGGTCGGCTGTCTGGTCGGCTTCGCGGTAGGACTGGCCACCATCCCGCTGGACCGGACGTCGTGGTGGCTGCCCATGACCACCGCCGTGCTGGCCAGCATCGCCTACCTGGCGACCTACGCCCTGTTGGGTTCGATCCTGGGTGAGCCCCAGATGCTCCACGTGGACCTCACCCGGATCGTGGTGGTGGTGTCGGTGGTCAACTTCGTGCTGGCGGTGCCGGCCACCCGGATGGTGGGTTGGGCGCTGCCCGAGGTGTCCACCGAAGGGATGCCGCTCTCCACCGCCGGTCTGCGGTGAACCCGACCGCTCGGGGGCCGCGCCCGCTCCGGCCGGTTCCGTTGGCATGATGTGAACCGGTGAAGCGCTCCCTCCGCCATCCTTTCCGCAATCCGCACTATCTCCGTCCCGAGCGAGATCGGACGGCCCGTCGGAAGGCCCCCAAGCAGCCCAAACTCCATCAGAGCCGTTTTTCGGTGGAGGGCGTCCTCGACGCGCCGGATTCCAGCGCCTCGCGGCCGACCCTGCGGCTCCGGGTGGCTGGGATCGTGGTCATTGCCCTCTTCGGCATCCTGGGCCTCCGCTTGTGGACCCTGCAGGTGATCCAGGCGCCCCAGGCCGCCCAGGCGGTGACCGCCAACCAGCTCCGAGCGGTGGCGGTGGAGCCCACCCGGGGCCTGATCCTCGACCGGTACGGCAACCCACTGGCCAACAATGTGGCGGTCACCACCATCACCCTGTCCCGTGGCGAGGCCGCCCAGTACCCGGCGGTGGTGGGCCGCCTGGCCGCCCTCATCGGGGAGACCACCGCCCAGGTGCAGGCCACCATCGCCGACAACCGCAACAGCGTCTACGAGCCGGTACCGGTGGTATCGAACGCCACCCCCACCGAGATCCTCTACATCAAAGAGCACCCCGACGAGTTCCCCGGGGTGTCCACCGCCACCACCACCCAGCGCAACTACCCCCAGCTGTCGGCGACGCAGCCGGCATCGATCTACCCCCTCGGGGTCTATCCGGCTGCCCAGACCCTCGGTTATGTGGGCACCATCAACAGCACCGAACTCAAGTCCGACGCCTCCAAGGATTACCAGACCGGGGATCCCTTCGGGCAGGCAGGACTGGAGTACCAGTACGAATCCGAGCTCCGGGGCACCCCCGGACTGCAGCAACTGGAGGTCGACTCGCAGGGCCAGGTGGTAGGCACCTTGGCGTCGGGCTCCAAGGCATCCGTCCCCGGCGACAACCTGGTGACCAACCTCGACCTCCCGCTGCAGCAGGTGGCCGATGCCGCCCTGGCCGACCAGATCAAGTTCCTCAGCTCCTCGCCGGCCGCCTATGACGCCAAGTGCAACAACAACGCCGGCTGCCAGCCGAATCCCACTGGTGGCGCGGTGGTGGTGTTGGACTCCCGGACCGGGGCGGTCCTGGCCTCATCCTCGTATCCGACCTACGACCCGTCGATCTGGGTGGGGGGGATCAGCAACACCAACTACGCCACCCTCTCCAACCCCGCCTTCAACGAGCCCCTGCTGGACCGGGTCATCGAAGGGCAGTACACCCCGGGGTCGACCTTCAAGCTGAACACCGCCACTGCGGCTCTCCAGACTGGCCTCTGGCCGGTCAACCAGTACTACAACGACACCAATACCTTCGAGGTACCCGGGTGTGTGCCCAAGACGGCCCCCGGCTGCCAGCTCCACAACGCCGCCGGCGATCTGGGGGGAGAGCTGAACATCTCCACTGCCCTGACCGTGTCCAGCGACGACTTCTTCTACAACCTGGGTGCCGAGTTCTACGACCAATCAGCATCCTACGGAGAGACCCCCATCCAGAATCAGGCCGCCGCCTACGGCATCGGCGAGTTGACCGGGATCGACCTCCCCGGCGAAGAGGCAGGCCGGGTGGACAGCCAGGCCGAGCGGTTGAAGCTCCACGCCGAGGCCCCGGCTGCCTTCCCCGACACCACCTGGTACACCGGCTCCAATGTGGAGATGGCCTTCGGCCAGGGTGCCACCGTCGTGACCCCCATCGAGCAGGCGGTGGCCTACTCCACCTTCGTGAACGGAGGTACCCGGTACGCACCCCAGGTGGCCGCTGCCGTGGTCACCCCCAATGGCAGGCTGGTCAAGCAGTTCACTCCCCAGGTCACCGGCCATGTCGCTCTGTCGCCCACCACGTACGCTGCCCTACTGAAGGGATTTGAAGGAGTCGTCCAACAGAGTGACGGCACCGCCTACAGCGCCTTTCAGGGGTCGCAGTGGCCGGTCAGTGACCTGGCCGGCAAGACCGGCACCGCCGATACCGACCAGGGCAAGGAGCCCACCGCCTGGTTCATCGGGTTCACCCCCACCCCGCAGTATGTGGTGGTGTGCGTCATCGACCAGGCCGGCTACGGGGCCACCGCCGCCGCTCCGGTGGTCAAGACCATCTTCAACTATCTGGCCTCCAACCCGGTGGGACCGGTGGCCCTGGCTCCGACCCCCGGCGTGGTCCAGAACCCCAACCCGACGCAGCTTCCGGCCGCCACCTCGCCGACCACCACCACCACGACGACCACCTCGACCTCGAGCGGGTCGGCTTCCACCACGACCACCACCACGCCGGGCGGCTGATCGCCGTCCCTGACACCCTGCGACCGGCGTGCCCTCGGGAGGCCCCTAAGCTGCAGGGGACGATGGAGACGCTCTGGCCACAGATCGAACGGCTCCTGGCCCAGGTCACCAAGCCGGCCCGCTACATCGGCGGTGAGCTGGGGGCCCAGGTTCCCGAGCACCACCCCGATGCCGCCGCCTGGCTGCTGGTCTATCCCGACACCTACGAGATCGGCCTCCCGAACCAGGGACTGCAGATCCTCTACGAGATCCTCAACGAGCGTCCCGACTCGGTGGCCGAGCGGTCATACGCGCCGTGGGTGGACATGGAGGCGGCCATGCGGGCGGCCGACATCCCCTTCTTCTCGCTGGAGAACCACCTGCCGGCCCGGGCCTTCGACGTCCTGGCCTTCAACCTGTCGGCCGAATTGGTCTATACCAACGTCCTCAACCTCATCGATCTGGCCGGGGTGCCGGTGCGCGCCGACCAGCGGGACGAGGGGGATCCGGTGGTGCTGGCCGGTGGGCACTGCGCCTTCAACCCCGAGCCGCTGGCTGACTTCGTGGACTGCTTCGTCCTGGGCGACGGCGAGGAGGTGGTGGGTGAGATCAGTGCGGTGGTGGCCGCTCACAAGCAGGGGTTGCCGCTCCCCGGTGGCCCGGTGGCCGGCGCCGAAACGGGTTCCCGCCAGGCACTGCTGCGGACGTTGTCGCAGGTCCCGGGGGTCTACGTCCCCAGCTGTTATGAGGCCACCTACACCGAGGCGGGTCCCGACGACCCGATGCCGGGCGCCCTCCGGCTGGCCGCCACCACTCCCCGGTATCCCGAGACGCCTCCACGGGTGGAGAAGCGGACCATCGCCGACCTGGGCGAGTGGCCCTACCCCAAGCAGCAGCTGGTGCCGCTCATCGAGGTGGTCCACGATCGCCTGAACGTCGAGCTGTTCCGGGGCTGCACCCGGGGCTGTCGGTTCTGCCAGGCCGGGATGATCACCCGGCCGGTCCGAGAGCGCCCGGCCGACCAGGTCCGCACCATGGTCAGTGACGGCCTGGCCCGCACCGGGTACGACGAGGTGGCCCTCACCTCCCTGTCCAGTGCCGACTACTCGGGCATCGAGTCGACCGTCACCTCCATCATCGAGGACCCCGCCTGCTCCGGCCAGGTGTCGGTCAGCCTGCCCAGCCTCCGGGTCGACGCCTTCACGGTCGGCACCGCCGCCCAGATCCAGCGGGTCCGCCGAACCGGCCTGACCTTCGCCCCGGAAGGGGGAACCTGGCGGATGCGCCAGGTCATCAACAAGCTGATCCGGGAGGAGGACCTCTACGCTGCGGTCGACGCCGCCTTCAGCCAGGGATGGCGCCGGGTGAAGCTCTACTTCCTGATCGGCCTGCCCACCGAAACCGACGAGGACACCCTGGGGATCGTCGCCCTGGCCAAGCAGTGCGTGGAGATCGGCAAGCGCTATCACAAGGGAGTGGCCGTCACCGCCTCGGTGGGGGGGTTCGTCCCCAAGGCCCAGACCCCCTTCCAGTGGTTCGGCCAGAACACCATCGAGGAGCTGACTCGCAAGGTGCATCTCCTCAAGGACGCCGCCCGGGGCGTCCGGGGCCTCACGGTGCGCTGGCACGATCCCAAGGCCACTGCCGTCGAGGGGTTGGTGAGCCGGGGAGACCGGCGGATGGGGGCGGTCATCGAGCAGGTGTGGCGCCAAGGTGGCACCTTTCAGGAGTGGTCGGAGTGTTTCGAGCTCGACCGTTGGACGGAGGCGCTGGCGACAGCTGGGCAGTCGCTGGAGGACGCCGTCTACCGGCATCGGACCGAGCGGGAACCCCTCCCCTGGGACCACCTCTCGGCCGGCCTCCACCGTGACTTCCTCTGGCAGGACTGGACCGACGCCCTGGCCGCCCACGGCCTGGAGGACTGCCGGTGGACCCCTTGTTACGACTGCGGGGCCTGTACCGGCTTCGGGATCGAACATGTGGTGGCCTCGGCGGTGCCACCGGCCGGTGGGAGCCAGGGCACCGGGCAGGATCTCTCGACCGGTGGCCAGGTGCCGGTACGATTCTTGACCACGGCGCCATCCGGCGCCGCTCCGGCCCCCGTGCCGGTCGATCGTGCGCCGGTGTCGGCCGGAGAGAGGAGGAGCTGAGGTGCGTCTTCGCTTCCGCTTCTCCAAGCTCGGCAAGGTCCGGTTCACCAGCCAGCGCGACGTGGCCCGGATGTGGGAACGGGCACTCCGGCGCGCCGAACTTCCACTGGCCTACACCGAAGGGTTCTCCCCCCGGCCCCAGCTGGGATTCGGGCTGGCACTGCCCACCGCCTGCGAGTCGCTGGCCGAGTATGTCGATGTGGTGCTCGACGACACCCGACCGGAGACGGCCTCGGTGGACGTCGATGCCCTGCCGGCCCGGCTGTCGGGCCTGCTTCCCGACGGCATCGAGGTGCAGCAGGCCATCGTGGTGGAACGACGGGCCACCTCGCTGCAACAGGAAGTCACCCTGTGCTCGTGGACCATGTCGTTCCGGGGGTTGGATCGTCAGGAACTGACCACCCGGGTGGCGTCGCTGCTGGCGGCGTCAGAGGTCACCATCACCCGCGAGCGCAAGGGGCGTCAGGTGGAGGACGACCTCCGTCCCTCGGTGCTGTCGCTGACCGTCGTCGACGGTCCCGACGATGCCACCGGGACGGTGGAGTTGACTGCAGAGTTGGCCACCCAGCCCCGAGGCGTCCGGCCGGTGGAGCTGGTGCGGGGGTTGATGGCGGTGGCGCCACCGTCGGCATCGGTCGACGGGGGTCCGGCGGATGCGGTGGGGGTCCCGGTTTTGGACCGGGCATGTCGAACGAATCAATGGATCGAGCGTGACGGCGATCGGAGCGAGCCCGTAGCACTGCGGGCCGTCCGGTCGGACGCCAGCGCCGGATGCGGCCTCGAGCGCGCATCATGAGCAGTTTGAGAAGGGATTTCGATGGAAGAGGCAACGACCGGGCAGCCGATCGGGGACCAGGTGGATGCACCAGGGTCTTCGAGCGCGCCCCACGACGATCGCGGAGCTGCCACCGCCACATCTGAGCGGACGGCGACTCCGGTCGCCGTACCGGAGGCTCCGGCCCCTGGACGGACCCCACCTCCCAACGGCGGAGGCGCCGGTCCGGAGCCGACCGCCGAGGGCGGCGGTGAGGGAGGAGCGCCGGCTGGCCAGGACGGTGGCGACACCACCGGGGAGGCCGTCCGCACCGGGCAGAATCGCCGACGGCGGGGCTCGCGGGGTGGCCGGGGCCGCCCCCGGACCGGCGGAACCGGTGTCAGCGATGAGGACGACGCCGGATCTGACGACGACCGACGTGGTGAACAACGCCCCGGCGAGGCCACCGCCACCGCCACCGCCACCGGCTCCGCTGCCGGTGGGCCGGTCAGGGTGCCGTCGGCTCCGGCGTCCCGTCCCAAGATCGGCGACACCCGTCCGGCTCCGCCGGGGTCGGTCGAAGCGGCTCCCCGGGCGGCCGAGCCGGCCACCCGGTCCGGTTCAGGTCGTGGAGGTCGCTCAGGGTCTGGACGGTCTGGTTCCGGCGGAGGACGCTCCGGTGGAGGTCGTCAGGGTCAGGGACAGGGTGGTGGTCGCGCTGGTGGTGGCCGCCGCGACGCCGCCCTGGTCAGCGCCGACGCCGGTGAGGAAGTGCCAGTGGAGGTGGTGACCGAGCGGATGCCGTCGGCCGCCGATGCCACCGGTCCGGTCCAGCCGGGTAACCGTCGCGGGGGTCGCGAGCGCCGAGGCAAGGCGGTCGGCCGCTACATGATGTGCGTGCACGTCCGCCCCGAAACCACTCAGATCGCCCTGTTGGAGGGGCGGACGTTGGTGGAGCACTACGTCTCGCACGCCTCGGACGACGACACCCAGATCGACGGCAACATCTATCGGGGCCGGGTACAGAACGTGCTCCCGGGGATGGAGGCTGCCTTCATCGATATCGGTACCCCCAAGAACGCCGTGCTCTACCGGGGGGATGTCCGCTACGACAAGGAGGATCTCGAGGCCGGCGCCTCCACCTCCCAGCCCCGGATCGAGCAGGTGCTCCGTCCCGGCCAGGTGATTCTCTGTCAGGTCACCAAGAACCCCATCGGGGCCAAGGGGGCCCGCCTCACCCAAGAGGTGTCGATCCCCGGCCGTTTCGTGGTGCTGGTGCCCGACTCCACCGCCTTCGGGATCTCCAAACGACTGGACGACAGTGAGCGCAAGCGCCTCCGGAAGATCGTGGACGCTGTCCGCCCCAAAGGCCACGGGCTGATCGTGCGGACGGCTGCCGCCGGGGCCAGTGCCGACGAGCTCCGGAACGATGTCGAGCGGCTGGTGGAGCGGTGGGCGGCCATTTCGGCCGCCGCCGCCAAGGGCCAGAGTGCCACCCTCCTCTACAAGGAGCCGCCCATCGCCGTCCGGGTCATCCGTGAGGAGCTCAACCGCGAGTACCGAGCGGTGGTGATCGACGATCTGGCCCTCTACGAACAGGTCCACGACTACGTGGGGGCAGTCAACCCCGAGCTGGCCGATCGGGTGGAGTACTTCGACCCCGCCGAGGAGCCCCTGCCGGTCTTCGAACGGTTCCACGTCCACGAGCAGCTCCACAAGGCACTCGACCGCAAGGTCTATCTGCCGTCCGGCGGCTCCCTGGTCATCGACCGGACCGAGGCGCTCACCGTCATCGACGTCAACACCGGAAAGAACGTCGGGACCACCAACCTGGAGGAGACCGTCTACCGGAACAACCTGGAGGCGGCCGAGGAGGTGGCCCGCCAGCTGCGGCTCCGGGACATCGGCGGCATCATCGTCATCGACTTCATCGACATGGAGATCCGCGAGAACCGCGACAAGGTGTCCAGTGCCCTCCGCGCCGCCCTGGCCAGGGATAAGACCCGTACCCAGGTGTTCGACATCTCAGAGCTGGGCCTGGTGGAGATGACCCGGAAGCGGGTGTCGGAGGGGCTGATCGAGTCGCTCTCGACCACCTGTGAGGTGTGCGAAGGACGGGGAATCGTGTTCTCCGACCCGGAGCTGTAGACTCTCGTTCTTATGTACGCCGTGATCCGCACCGGAGGAAAGCAAGAGCGCGTGGCCGAGGGCCAGCAGCTCCGAGTCGAACTGTTGGGCCAGGCCCCCGGCACCGAGGTGGCCTTCACCCCGGTCCTGCTGGTCGACGGTGACACCGTGCTGGCCACCCCCGGCGATCTGGCCGGTGCCTCGGTGACCGCCCAGGTGGTGGGGGAAGAGCTCGGACCGAAGATCCGCGGCTTCACCTACAAGAACAAGTCGAATCAGCGGACCCGGTGGGGCCACCGCCAGCAGTACTCCACCATCGAGATCACCGCCATTACGGCCGCCGGCTGAGTACGGCGCCGGCGAGTACAAGGAGCAACCAGTATGTCCAAGACCAAAGGTGGTGGCTCGACCCGGAACGGTCGTGACTCCAACGCCCAGCGGCTCGGGGTGAAGACCTTCGGCGGTACCACCGTGAAGGCCGGATCCATCCTGGTCCGCCAGCGGGGCACCAAGTTCCACCCCGGGCTCAACGTGGGCAAGGGTGGCGACGACACCCTCTTCGCCCTGGCGCCGGGCACCGTCCAGTTCGCCAGCCGCAAGGGCCGCAAGCTGGTCGACGTCCTCCCGGGCGACTGAACCCGCCGGCGCTGTCGGCGTCGATGAACGTCCGGTGACCGACTGGGTCGCCGCCCGGTGCGGACGGTACGCTCCGCCTCCATGAGCGCTCCCCCCAGTCGTCAGCCGGCTCCCGATGGTGGACCGGCCGAGCGCCATCTGGACCTCGAAGGCACCACCAACTTCCGCGACCTCGGCGGGTACGCCACCGCCGACGGCAACGTGACTCGTTGGCGTCGGCTGTTCCGCGCCGACGGCCTCGGGCGGCTCACCGCCGACGACCGGTCGAGGTTGCGAGAGCTGGGACTGGCCACCGTCATCGACCTCCGGACCAAGGACGAGGCGGAGACCCGCGGCTCGTTTCCGGTGGATGAGGTGCCGGTCCGGTATCTCGACCTTCCCCTGATGGACGTGCTGCCTCAGCCCGAGGAGCTGTCGTCGTGGAGCGAGTCCTCCTATGTGGCCGGCCGTTACCTGCACATGGTCACGGGCAGCAGCGCCACGCTGGCCACCGCCATCGCCACCCTGGCCGAGCCCGGCGCCCTGCCGGCCGTGGTCCACTGCAGCGCCGGCAAGGATCGCACCGGGGTGGTCGCTGCCTTGGTCCTGGCCTTCCTTGGCGTCCCCGACCCGACCATCGTCGACGACTACGCCCTCAGCGCTGCCGCCATGGTGCAGATGTTCGACCGGCTGCAGGCCGAGTATCCGGAGGCCGAGGAGGCGATCACCCGGTTCGCCCCGGCCATCCTCAACGTGGTCCCCGACACGATGGAAGCGTTTCTGGCATCGGTGCGGGACACCTATGGCTCCTACCGCCAGCTGGCCGACACCCTGGGGCTCACCGAAGCGGTCGAACGGCTGCGGAGCGCCCTCCTCGAGCCTGCCTGACCACCTGCCCCCGGGGGTGCCCACGGGACGGTCGGTAGGATCGGGGGATGTCCGGATTCGTCGATGAGGCCCAGCTCCATGTGAAGGCCGGCAACGGCGGGGCCGGGGCGGTGGCCTTCCGACGGGAGGCCCATGTCGACAAGGGCGGCCCGGACGGCGGCGACGGCGGGCGAGGGGGCGATGTGTGGTTGGTGGCTTCCACCAACCAGTCCTCGCTGCTGGGGTTCCGCGACCACCCCTACCGCAAGGGTGAGGACGGCGGCCACGGTGGCGGGAAGAAGAAGCACGGCGCCCGGGGTCAGGATCTCGAGGTCCCGGTGCCGGTGGGCACCCGGGCCCACGCCGCCGACGGCACCCTGCTGGCCGATCTGGTGGGCCCGGGCGACCGGTGGCTGGCCGGCGAGGGTGGCCGGGGTGGCCGGGGGAACGCCAGCTTTCTGACCAATCGCCGTCGGGCCCCCGCCTTCGCCGAGCAGGGGGAGGTCGGGCACGAGCAGTGGTACGACCTCGAGCTGGCCCTGGTGGCCGACGTGGCCCTGGTCGGGTACCCCAATGTCGGGAAGTCCACCCTCATCTCCCGTATCTCGGCGGCTCGGCCCCGGATCGCCGACTATCCGTTCACCACCCTGGAACCCCACCTGGGGGTGGTGCGGGCCGGCGACGGGGCCGACTTCACGGTGGCCGATATTCCCGGACTGGTGGAGGGGGCGGCCGACGGCAAGGGGCTGGGACACCAGTTCCTCCGCCACATCACCCGAGCCCGGGTACTGGTGGTGCTGGTGGAGCTGGACCCGGTCACCGGCGTGGCTCCCGCCGAGCAGCACCGGATCCTGCTCCACGAGTTGGGCCGCTACCGGCCCGAGCTCTTGGATCGTCCCCGCCTGGTGGTGGCCTCCAAGGCGGACGCCGCCGGCATCGCCGACCTCGGCGAGGTGGCCGCCCTCTTCGGCGACGAGGGGTTCACTCCGGACCTGGTGATCTCGGCGGTGACGGGGCTGGGGATCCCTTCCTTGGTGGGCAGGTTGTCGAAACTGGTCATCGAAGCCCGGACCGCCGAGCCGGCGGCCGACGCCACCATCGTCATCCACCGGCCGCTCCCCGAGGGGATCAGCGTGGAGCGGGTGGACGACGGGGTCTACGAAGTACTGGGCAAGCTGGCGGCGCGGGCGGTGGCCCTCAACGACGTCACCACCGACGAAGCCACCGCCTACGTACAAGATCGCCTGCGGGCCATCGGTGTGGACCGGGCGCTGGCCCGGGCCGGGGCTCGAGACGGCGATCTGGTCCGGATCGGCGAGCTCTCCTTCATCTGGTACCGCGATCAGCCGGAGTTCGTCGGGGACACCGGCGGTCGGCGCCGGCGTTCGTCGTGACGGTCGTCAACCAGTCGGCGCCGGGCGACCGCACGTTGGTGGTGAAGATCGGCACCTCGTCGGTGACCACCTCCGACGGGGGAGTGGACCGGGCGGCCATCGCCAAGCTGGCCGGCGAAGTGGCCGGCGCCCAGCGGACGGGAGCCGATGTGGTGGTGGTCACCTCCGGGGCGATCACCGCCGGCTGGGCGGCGCTGGCCCCCGGCGAGGCACGGCCGATCGATCCGGCCACGCTGCAGGCAGTGGCCGCCGTCGGCCAGCACCGGTTGATGCGGGTGTGGAGCGACGCACTGTCGGACGAGGGCCTGGTGGCCGGGCAGGTGCTGCTGGCTCCCCTCGACTTCGTGCACCGGAGTCAGTATCTCCACGCCCGGCAGACGCTCCGCCGCCTCCTGGAGCTGGGGGTGGTGCCGGTGGTCAACGAGAACGACGCAGTGGCCGACGAGGAGATCCGATTCGGAGACAACGACCGGCTGGCGGCGCTGGTGGCCCACCTGGTGGTGGCCGACCAGCTGGTGCTCCTGACCGATACCGCCGGGCTACTCACCGGTGATCCTCGGCGGAGCGCCGAGGCGTCGCTGATCGAGGAGGTGGTGGCCATCGACCATGAGCTGGAGCGCATTGCCGGAGGCCCGGGCTCGGCGGCCGGCAGCGGGGGGATGGCGTCCAAGCTGGCGGCCGCCAAAATTGCCGTGTGGTCGGGGGTGGAGGCGGTCATCGCCGACGCCTCCCGTCCGGGCGTCCTGGCGGCGGTGCGTGCCGGTACCCCCGGGGTGGGCACCCGGTTCCGACCCCGCCAGCGTCGGCTCCCGGCCCGCAAGCTGTGGATCGCTTTCGCCATCGGTGCCACCGGCACGGTGACGGTGGACGACGGAGCCCGGCGGGCCCTGGTGGAACGGGGGACCTCCCTGCTGCCGGCCGGCGTGCTGTCGGTGACCGGTGACTTCGGGGCCGATGAGGCGGTGGAGATTGCCGGGCCCGACGGCGCGGTGTTCGCCAAGGGACTGGTTCGTCACTCGGCCGGGGTGGTGGCCGAGTGGGCTGGCCGCCAATCGGGGGAGCTTCCCGCCGACCTGGTCACCGAGGTGGTCCACCGCGACGACCTGGTGGTCCTCGAGTAGTCGGACATCGTCGGAGGTAGGTGGAAGTACGCTGTACCGGTGACTGCAACCACCCCACCGGACCCGACGGATCTGGCGGGCCTGGGACAGGCCGCCCGACAGGCGTGGCGTCGGCTGGCCCGGTCGTCGGCGGCCGAACGCGACGAAGCCCTCCTCCGGACGGCTGACCTCATCGAGCAGGAAACCGAGCGGATCCTCGACACCAACGCCCAGGAGGTGGCCCGGTTGGCCGCCTCCGGTGGGGATGCCACCAGTACCGACCGGTTGCGGCTGGACGCCGGCCGGGTGCAGGGAATGGCCTCCGGCCTACGCCAGGTGGCAGCCCTCCCCGATCCGGTGGGCGAAGTGGTCGACGGGTGGGTCCGGCCCAACGGGCTCCGGGTCTCGCGGGTTCGGGTGCCCCTGGGCGTGGTCGGCATCATCTACGAGAATCGGCCCAATGTCACCACCGACGCCGCCGGCCTCTGCCTGAAGTCGGGCAACGCCGTCTTGCTTCGGGGATCGTCGTCGGCCATCGCCACCAACAAGGTGCTGGCCGGACTGCTCGCCAACGGTCTCGACAAGGCTGGTCTGCCCAGTGGGTCGGTCGGCCTGGTGGGCGACACCAGCCACCAGTCGGCGGTTGAGTTCATGCGGCTGGACGGGGTCATCGACTGCCTCATCCCCCGGGGCGGCCCGTCATTGATCGCCGCCATCCGGGAGCACGCCACCGTGCCCTACGTGCTGGACGGCGAAGGCAACTGTCACGTGTACGTGGATGCCGCCGCCGACCTGGTGGTGGCCCGAGCCATCGTGGTGAATGCCAAGACGTCCCGACCCGGGGTGTGCAACGCCGTCGAGACCCTGTTGGTGCACCGGGACGTTGCCGCCGCCTTTCTGCCCGAGGTGGCCGCCGGCCTGGCCGGGGTGCGCCTGTTCGGCGATGACGCCACACGGGCTGTGCTTCCGTCGGCCGACGTGGCCACCGACGTCGAGTACGCCACCGAGTTCCTCGGCCCCGCCCTGGCGGTGGCGGTGGTGGACGACCTCGACGGGGCCATCGATCACATCGCCAGGTTCGGATCGGGGCACAGCGAGGCCATCGTCACCCGCGACCTGGCCACCGCCGAGCGGTTCACCCGGGAGGTGGACGCCGCCGCCGTGGTGGTCAACGCCTCCACCCGGTTCATCGACGGGGAAGAGCTGGGCCTCGGTGCGGAGATCGGCATCTCCACCCAGAAGCTCCACGCCCGCGGCCCCATGGGGCTGCGGGAGCTGACCTGTTGCAAGTATGTGGTGCACGGGGACGGGCAGGTGCGGGCATGACGCCACCGTCGGGCGACGAGATCACCACCGGCTTCCCGGTGGCCGGCGAGCCGAGGTTCGGCACCATCGACGATGTTCGCCAGGGGTTGGCCGGTGTCGACTACCTGGCCGACGAAGGCATCGCCGGAGTGGTCTTCCTGGCCGACCGGCTGGCCAAGCCGGTGCTGGTGGAGGGTCCGGCCGGCACCGGAAAGACCGAATTGGCCAAGTCGGTGGCCAAGCTCACCGGCAGTCGGCTCATCCGGCTGCAGTGTTACGAAGGCCTCGACGAGTCGAAGGCCCTTTACGAGTGGAACTACAAGAAGCAGCTCCTCCGCATCCAGGCGGGCAGCGACGAGGCCTGGCGTGATCTGGAGGATGACATCTTCTCGGAGGAGTTCCTCCTGGCCCGACCACTGCTGGAGGCCATCCGCTCCACCGAGCCGGTGGTGTTGCTGATCGACGAGGTCGACCGGGTGGAGCTGGAGACGGAAGCCCTCCTGCTGGAGATCCTCTCCGAGTACCAGGTGTCCATCCCCGAGCTGGGCACCGTGCGGGCCACCCGGATACCCCTGGTCTTCCTGACCTCCAACAACACCCGGGAGCTGTCGGAAGCTCTGAAACGTCGCTGTCTCTACCTCCATATCGACTACCCGGATCTCGAACGCGAGCGGGCCATCATCGAGACCCGGGTGCAGGGGATCAGCCAGGCCCTGGCCGATCAGATCGCTCGGATCGTGCGCTCCATCCGCACCCTGGAGCTGAAGAAGGCGCCGTCGGTTTCCGAGACGCTCGACTGGGCCCGGACCTTGGTGGTGCTGGGCGTGGAGTCGATCGACGCCGAGCAGGCTCGGGACACCCTGCACATTCTGCTCAAGTACCGGTCGGACATCGACCGGGCTGCCAAGGAGCTGGCCGGCCTGACGCTGGACGACTGAGCGGCTGCCTCCGTGCTCGACCTCCTCACCGGGTTCATTGCCGAACTGCGGGCTGCCGGCATCCCCGTGTCGCTCAGCGAGCACCTCGACGCCGCCGAAGCCCTCCGCCACATCCCGTTGGAGGATCGAGAGGGCCTGAAGTACGCCCTGGGGGCCAGCCTGGTCAAGTCCTCCACTCACTGGCGTGCCTACGAGACTGCCTTCGAGATCTACTTCTCGCTGCGGGGCCCCGAATATCAGATCGACGACCAGGGTGACGAGCCGAACGGGGAGGAACCCTCCGCCTCCGAGCAGGCCGGCCGGGGATCGGGCCCTGGGCAGGGGCAAGGCGGCGCCGGCGGTGGTGCCGGCATGACCCCCGAGGAGCTGGCCGAACTCCTGTACCGGGCGTTGGCCTCTTCCGACCCCACCATCATCCAGACGGTGGCCCGACAGGCGGTGGCCCGCTACGCCGGCATGGAGCCGGGTCGGCCGGTGGGGGGTACGTACTACCTCTACCGCACCCTTCGGAACCTCGACCTCGACGGCATGCTCGAACGCCTGGTCGACGAGGCCCGCCCGGGGACGGGTGCCGGACCCACCGGCACCGGGGGTACCGGAGGCGGTCAGGCGCTCACCACATTGGAGGAACGCCTCCTCCGCGACGAGTTGCAGACCCGGGTCGACCGCCTGAAGCGGGAGATCGAAGATGAGATCCGGCGACGACTGGTGGCCGACCGGGGGAGTGAGGCGCTGGCCAAATCGTTGCGAAAGCCACTCCCCGAGGATGTCGATGTCATGCACGCCACCCGCGAGGAGCTGGTGGCCTTGCGCAAGGCGCTCCAGCCACTCTCGCGGAAGCTGGCGGTCCGGCTGGCCCGGAAGCGCCGGCACGGCCGCAAGGGTCCCCTCGACTTCCGGAGCACCGTCCGACACTCCCTCTCCACCGGCGGCGTGCCGGTGGACCCCAAGTTCCGTTACCCACGGCCGGCCAAGCCCGAGATCATGGTCATCGCCGACATCTCCGGCTCGGTGGCCTCATTCGCCCGGTTCACCCTCCACCTGGTCCACGCCATCAGCACCCAGTTCTCCAAGGTCCGGAGCTTCGTCTTCATCGACGGTATCGACGAGGTCAGTCGGTTCTTCGAGCACGCCGACGACCCGGCCGACGCCGTCCACCGGATCAACACCGAGGCCGACGTGATCTGGGTGGACGGCCACTCCGACTACGGACACGCCCTGGGGGTGTTCTGGGAGCGATGGGGCGAGGAGGTCACCCCCCGCACCAGCGTGCTGCTGCTGGGGGACGCCCGCAACAACTATCACGCCTCGCAGTCATGGGTGGTCAAAGCGCTCCACGACCGTGCTCGACATGTCTACTGGCTGAACCCGGAACCGCGGGCGTACTGGGACTCGGGTGACTCCATCGTGGGGGAGTACGGCGTCTACTGCGACGAGGTCATCGAGTGCCGGACGCTGCGCCAGCTCGAACGGTTCGTGGGGGAGCTGGCATGACGTCCGCCCACTCCTCGGGCTTCGACCAGCTGGCCGGAGCCGACGATCCGGAGCCGGTGCCCGAGGGCATCCGCACCGTCCCGGCCATCGCCGGGCAGTCGGCCACCCGGGTGGTGTTGATCCGGCACGGCGAGGCCGAGTGCAACGTGTCCGGCGTCTGCGGTGGCCCCCGGGGCTGCCATGGCCTCACCCCCTATGGGGTCCGCCAAGTGGAGGCGCTCCGTGACCGGCTGGGCTCCACCGGCGAACTGGCCGGGGCCGACGCCCTGTACGCCAGTGTGCTGCCGCGGGCGGTCCAGACCGCCGAACTGCTGGCGCCGGTGCTGCGGTCTCTGGGCCCTGACGGGACCACCGGGCCGGCCCCCACCTTGCGGCTCGACTGCGGCCTCTGTGAGCTGCACCCCGGGGAGGCCGACGCCCTCAGCTGGTCCGAGTTCACCGCCCGGTTCGGTGACCCCGACTGGGACGTCGACCCCGGCCGCCCCATTGCGCCCGGCGGGGAGAGCTGGACGGGGTTCGTGGGCCGGGTGGCCGAAACCCTCGAGCAACTGGTGGCCCGCCACCCGGGTCAGCTGGTGGTGGTGGCCTGCCACGCCGGGGTCATCGAGGCATCGATGTTGGGCATGCTCCCCATCACCGCCGGACGGGAGGGCGCCCGACTGGGGCTCCGGACCCACCACGCCTCGCTCACCTCGTGGGAGTCCGAAGGGGGTCGGTGGCGGCTGCTGGCGTACAACGATGCCACCCACCTGGTCACCCCCGGCTTCCCGTACCGGTGATTCAGCAGGCGTAGTCCTCGTCGTAGGTGCCCGAGGCGTACTGGGTGAGCCAGATCCCCCCCGACGGCAGCTCGTCGCCGTGGTCGGAGGCGTAGGTGTAGCCGGTGCTGCAGTTCTGCTGCGGGTCCCCGGTGTACCAGGCCAGCCACAGCGGCAGATCAGGTTGGTAGTTGCCGGCGATTCCGGCCCAGGTCAGCGGGCTGGTGTAGATGCCCACGTTGGCGAGACCCTCGTCACGCAGTCCGTCTACCGC